>RCNB010001817.1_pt1 | contig 13302 bp, 12 predicted proteins | sample 2041321 | NCBI WGS metagenome assembly RCNB01 (sample SAMN09708232, study PRJNA481090) | Marine sediment metagenome, whole genome shotgun sequencing project. | reverse complement strand
TGCTGAAAATATGGCATTAGGATTGAAAGAAGGAGTAACTCGGAAATCTTATTTTCTCCTGATATTTAGAGAGAAACTCTAGTGGGCGGTATTGGATTCGAACTAGTGACTCTCGATTTATAAGACCAGCATTTATCACAGATGTTCCCTTTTTAAGTGGCGTCATTTTCTATATGACATGATTCTTTCCCATTTCTCCCTTCGTTTTCTCCTCCAATAAGCCCAATCATATACCCAATCAGGACACCTCTTTACCATAACACCTTTTTCCCTTAACCACCTTTGAATTGTCCTTCTTGGCAGATTAAGGAGCCGAGATGTAGCTCGAGCCCCTATAGACCTGGCTTTTTCAATCGCATATTTTTTCTGTTCTTGAGTGTAATGTCCTCCTTTAGGATTTAAACTTCGGAAATAAAGCAACTGTTTACGGTTCTCTACTCCGATCCACAATTTGATCAGCGCTCTAGTACTTAATTTATCTAATCTATTCATCTTATCCTCCAAATACATAGATATCTTCCCATGTCACAAATATGTAACAAAATCGACTGAATTACGCTGAAACTATGGTATTAAGATTGAAAGGAAAAACAAGGTAATTTGTTAAAAGTAAATGGAATAAGGGTGGGTGAGTGAGGGGTCTCGAACCCCCAACCTCTGGATCCACAATCCAGTGCTCTAACCAGTTGAGCTACACTCACCACAAAAAAGAGAATCAAATTTTCGCATCAAATCCTTTTATTGTCAACATTTAAACGCTGCCGGCTAACAGAAATTCAGGGGACACGTTACCGATTTCAAAACAAATCGGTACATGTCCCCAATTTCTGGCAATATGTCCCTGATTTCAATGCGTATAGCATTAAATCCTGTTAAAAAAAAATTTTATGAATAGTTCAGGCTAACTGGTAGTTATAAAGAATCGGATTTTAGCCGATTCTATAACACAGAGTTATACTTACTGTCCCTCGATTAGATCCAGCACATCCGGAGAATCCCGCCAATTCTCCTTCACTTTGACATGCAGGTCTAGGTAAACTTTTGCCTCCAGGATGTCTTCCATCTCTTTGCGGGCCTCTGTTCCGATTGTCTTTATCAAGCTGCCCTGTTTGCCGATGATGATCCTCCTGTGGGTGTCCTTTTCGACAAAAATTCGCGCCTGGATGTATTTTTTTGCCTCGCCCCTCTCTTCTATCTGGTCGATCAGAACAGCCGTCACAAACGGAAGCTCTTGCCTTACACGACTGAGCAATTTCTCCCTGATGATCTCCGCCAGCAAAAACTGGAGAGATTGATCGGATATATCATCATCTCCGTAGAGTTTTTCTGCTTCGGGCAAATGATTATAGATATTATCTTCCAAAACATCGACATTTATCCCTTTGAGGGCAGAGATGGGGATGATCTCCTTGAATTCCAATAGGTCTTTATACTTATCGATCAAAAGCAGAATTTTTTCCTTTTTGATGATGTCCACTTTGTTGATCAACAAAAATATCGGAGTGGAGACTTTTTTCAGCGTATCGATCACGAATTGGTCTCCATGCCCGAACCTCAATGTTGCATCGATCAGCAGACACAAAAGATCAGATGTTTCCAGCGCCGAATACACAAAATTCATCATCCGCTTGTTCAACCGGTGGAGGGGGCGGTGGATACCTGGGTTGTCTACAAAAATGATCTGGCCTTTGTCTGTGGTCTTTATCCCTATGATACTTGTCCGCGTCGTCTGAGGTTTATCGGAAATGATGGCCACTTTTTGACCGAGAATCTTATTCAGGAGTGTGGATTTTCCCACATTCGGGCGCCCGATCAATGCGACATATCCGACTTTCATTTTGATTTTATTATCCAGCCTTCGAAACTAATCTCTTTTTATGGCTTTTTTTATCCGCAGCTTTTTGATCCTTTTCTGGTCCACATCGATAATTTCAAGCGACAGTCCTTTTAATTCGATCTTTTCGTCTTTGTCCGGGAGCCTCCCCAGGGAGTGTGTTATCAATCCACTTACCGTGACATAATCGTCCTCAGCCAGGTCAAGATCGAATAAATCCTCCAGGTCTTCCACTTCCGCATCCCCGAGAACGATGTAATCCAACGGACCTTGCTCAATAAACTGCACTTCTTCGCTGTCGTATTCATCCTGGATCTCACCGACGATTTCTTCCACCAGATCTTCCACAGTCACCAAACCGGACACACCACCGTGCTCGTCGACCACGATCACTAATTTCTCCCTTCGCTCCTGAAGTTCCTTCAGTAACTCGGACACCTTCATGGACCAGGGGACAAAATGCACCGGTCTTATCAATGACTCAATCGACTTTGTCTTGTACGTCTCATCGGAGAATTCGAGCAAATCTTTGGCCAGGATGATGCCTTCGATATTATCCACTCTGTCCTTATACACTGGGATGCGGGAATGTTTTTCCTTAATGACAAGTTCCCTGAGTTTTCCGATATTGGAGTCTCTGCGCATACAGATCATGTCCACTCTAGGAGTCATGATTTCCTTTGCAATCGTGTCTCCAAATTCCACCACACTTTTGAGAAGGACTCCTTCCTCTTTCTCTATGATCCCCTCTTCCTTGGCCTCATCGATAAGAGCCTGAATTTCCTCATCCGAGGCTTCCCGTTCTTCCTCGTCTTTTTCCTTGGCAAATGTCTTGACCTTCGAGATCCAGAGCAAAGGCTTAGCCAGAACATACGGAACCCGGTACGAATGGAGGAAAGAAGCGAGAATTCTGTCTCTGTTTCTTAGCGATATCAACCGGGGTATGATATCGAAGGCCACGATGTAAATCCCCAACGAGATAAGGAGCAGCCAGAGGGGCCAGAGGTTGAGACGGGGAAATACCATGTAGATGTAAATCAAAAACGCTATGAGGAAGATGATACGGATGAATTCCACAGCCACTTTGAGTTCATCATAGATGTTGAGAATTTTTTGGCGGTATTTTTTGTCCTTGTCCTCCAGAAGACGGCTTATCGCGATTTTCGAGGAGGATGCCAGGGAGACGTGAAAAACCGATACAAGAAATGTGGCTAAAAAACTCAATCCAAACCCTATCCATTTTTCTAATTCGACTTCCATTTTATCCTTCGAGCATAAGTTTTTTTATTTTTTTTTCTTCTTTTTCCAACCCTTTAAAATGTTCATACCCCAGAAGGTGGAGAAATCCGTGGATGGTCAATATTTCCATTTCTCTCTCTACACTGTGTTCCTGTTCTTGAGCTTGGCCATAGGCTTTTGGGACAGAAATGATGATATCTCCTAAAAAATAATTGCCGTCGGCTCCCTTTTCCCCGACAGGAAAACTCAGCACATCGGTCGGAGCATTTTTATTCAAGAACTTATAGTTCAATTCCTGAATGGTTTTATTGTTCACAAAGGCCAGAGTGACCTCAGGATCGTCCAGCTTATAATGGTTCACCAATCTTGCCAACAAGACTTGGAATCTATTCTTGTTTATTGCTTTTTTTCTCTGGCGGTTTATGATTTCTATCATTGTTCGTTTTTTTCTTCGTTTTTTTCTTTTTTTTCATCTCGAAGTCGAACCCGGGATATTCCACCCTTGGATGGTAGATTGTGTCCAGGGTTTCAAGGAATATCTCTGCCACATCTACCAATTCTTTAATGGAAATCTCACAGTCATCGAGCTGGCCATCCTGGAGGGCATTGTTGAATATCTCAGAGATCACACTCCTGAGGTTGGACTTGGTCGGTTTTTTCAAGCTGCGGGAAGCGGCTTCGACTGCGTCTGCCAGCATGACCAGAGCAGCTCCCTTGCTTTTGGGCAGAGGGCCTGGATATCGATAGCTTTCCTCCCCGATTTTCTGCATCTCGGGATCATAAGTATCCTTTGCTTTTTCGAAGAAATATCTTACGAGGGACTTCCCATGATGTGTCTCGATAATATCTAGGATTTTTCTGGGAAGCTTGAGTTTTTTTGCCAGCTCCACTCCTTCTTTGACATGGTTCAATATCACCAAAGCGCTCATCGCAGGTTTGAGGTCTTTATGCATATCATGAGTTCTTGTGCGGTTTTCGATGAAGTATTCCGGCCTTTTGATCTTGCCTATGTCGTGATAGAGTGCGCCGGCTTTAACCAACAAAGAATCGATTTTTATTTCGTCGGCTGCCTGCTCGGCCAGAGACGCGACAATCAAGGAATGGTGGTAGGAGCCTGGGGCTTCCAACGCCATCTGTCTGAAAATGGGAAGATCAGAATTTGTCAGTTCGTGGAGCTTGGCCTGTGTTGCAAACCCGAACAGCATTTCGAACACAGGCAAAAACAGGAATGCAAGACTTGCGCTTAAAATACCCCCGAGAAGTCCCATCATGATGTCACTGGAGAACGCTCCAATCGGTATCAGCTTTTCTTTGATCAGATGGAAAGTGATGATGACAAATATATTGATAGGGGCGAGCAAAAGCAGCCCGGTCCGAAACGTGGAAGTCCTGTCATGTCTGCCGTAGTATTTGATACCATAGATGGCGGCAAATCCCCCGATGAGGCTGAATATAACCAGTTCAATACTTGTTTTGAAGAAAAGCCCCACCAGCAGGCTGTTGAGAACGGTGTAGATCAGAGCCACAGGGCTCGAAATGAGGAAGGCAACAAGCATCACGCCGAATTGGAACGGAAAAGCATAAAAATAGCTGTCCAATGAGGAGAGGAGGAAGAAGTTCGTACTCTGGCTGAATGTGCCGGATAAAAATTCGGCAAGCTTGTAGAAGAGAAGACTTAAAATCAACAGAATGCCCATAATGACATAACTTCTGAATGCGTCGTCTTGTGTCAGGAAAGATTTGAGATAGTACCACAGGGTGGCAAACAGCAGGCCAAACAACAGGAACGTACCGATAAAATTGATCCACCAACTGGGTTGTGCTTGCAGGTTCTCATTGATGATCACGATTTGTTTCAAAGCTTCTTCGTTGACTTCGTCTCCTTTGCGGATGATGACCTTTCCCTTTTTTATCGTGTAAAACACATCTCCTTCATTTGCCCGTGCTTGTTGCAGGCGGATTTCGGTTTCCACCTGGTTGTAGAAGATATTTTGGGCTATGAAAAGATGGGATAGGTTTCTGAGGATGCTTTTTTTGTTCTGAGGTAGATCCAGCTTTTCTACCTCGTCGGTGAGACTCTGTTTTGCTTCGATGATTTCCAAAACATCCGTGGCGTTCAAAGTGCTTTCGGTGCCCTCGTTCGTGACAACCGTCAATCCTTTCTGCTGCTCGTCATGATAAAAAAGATTTTTAGAGGTTATGATGAAATTTGTCGAGACCATCCCGATGAGGTTGATCAAATTCTCTTCGATAGTCGTCTCGAATTGATTCGTGATCAGTGTATTGAGATCGTTCGAAGATATTTCGAATCCATAGTTTTCGAGCACCAGATTTTTAAATTCCGTTTTCCTTTGATTGGTGACTTCTTCTTCTAGAAAATTTCTTCCTGCGCTGAAAAGTTCTCGTATCTTTTCCTGTGTGTTCAGAAAAACATTGGTGTTAAAAGAATACACGGGAGGGACGGCTTCTGCCGCCTGTTTTCTTCTGTTTTCCGTTGTCTCTGTATCTATGATGGTTATTTCTGCCGGAGCTATGATGTCGAAGGTAGCTATTTCCCCAATTTCCAGAACCGGTATAGTCCGTGATGGGACATGGGCGAGAAAATAGGCCAAAACGATGACAAAAATAAAAAGGTACAGGAAAGGACTCTGGATCAGTTTCTTCTTGTCGATTATCTCTTTTTCTTCGCTTGGTTTAGATGAATTTCTTTTGGATTTATTCGAAGGGGTATCCTTGGTTCTAAATAGTTTTATGTCCTTAAAGGAAACTGGTTTCATCTTCTTTCTCTATTTTTTCTTTGCCTTGGATTCTGCTTTTTGGTATGCCTTTACGATTTTTTGGACGAGCGGATGCCGGACAACATCTTTGTGGTTGAATTCAAGGATAGCGATTTCTTTGATGTTTTCAAGAATCTTCATGGCATGGATCACTCCGGATTTCTGCGGTTGGGGCAGGTCGATCTGTGTGATGTCTGCCGTGACGACGAGTTTGGAATCGAATCCGGTTCGGGTCAGGATCATCTTCATTTGCTCTTTTGTTGTGTTTTGTGCCTCGTCCAGGATGATGAAGGCGCTGTTGAGTGTCCTTCCTCTCATGTATGCCAGAGGAGCGATCTCGATGATGCCCCGTTCGATGAGCCGGTTTGCCTGATCTGTCTTGGCCAGGTCGAAGAGTGCGTCATACAGAGGTCTGAGGTAGGGATTGATCTTTTGTTGTACATCCCCTGGCAAAAAACCCAGCTTCTCTCCGGCCTCTACGGCTGGCCGGGTGAGAATAATCCGGGTTACGGCCTTGTTCTGGAGAAAGGAGAGGGCCATGGCCATGGCGAGGTAGGTTTTTCCTGTGCCGGCTGGTCCGATCCCGAAGACCAGATCGTGCTTTTTTATGGCCTGGATATAGTCTTGTTGGTTGAGTGACTTAGGTGTGACGGTCTTGCGGGAGAGGTTGAGAGGTTTGGAGGGGAAAAAATTTTTTAGTCGGTCTCCCTGTCCTTCTTCCAGGAGATCGAGGGCGATGTGGAAGTCTTCTTCCTTGAGAGAATTCCCTTTTTCCTCCAGATTTTTGATGATATCGAAGTATTGTTTGGCAAAGTCCAGCCGATCCTGAGGACCATCGATTAAAAGACTGTCTCCTCTCAATGAAAGAGAAACGCCCAGTCTTTTTTCGAGCTTTTTCAAATTTTTATCCAGAACGCCAGAGAAGTCACTTTTCCGGATGTAGGGGTGTTCGATTTTTTCCATTTCAAATGGCGGGGAAGGACGTTTCTGTCATTGTTCATAGATTATAAACATCAAAAGCCTCCTTTTGTCAATAGCAATAATGGCTCATAGAAAAAGGGGACGGTTCTATTTTCCCCCCCCCTTTTCTGACAGGGCTTGATGCCAAATGGCTTGAAAAAATGGGGAAGCTGATGTATAAATCTTATTCCCACTTGCTGCATCAAAATGTGTGAAAAAAACGATTTGTGAGGAGAAAAGGAATGGAAAAAGAATTCATTGATATTGCGATTCCCACGTCTTTGTATCAAAAGATCGAGGAGAAAATAAAGGGGACAGAATTCCCCTCAGTAGCAAGCTATGTCGCAAAAGTCATGGATGACAGTCTTTCCAAAGATGAAGGGACTAAAGAAGCGTTCAACAAAGAGGATGAGGAGAAAGTGAAGGATCGGCTTAAAGCCCTCGGCTACATCGATTAGGGAGTAAAGGGAGGGGTCAAATCTCAACATTTGACAATTTATAAAAAAAGAAAAACCTCAATGAAGCAATCAAGGAAGTAAGAATTATGGCCTGAAAATTGTCAAATGTTGAGATTTGACCCCTTCCCTTAAAATGAGGAGATTGAATGGATAAAAAGGTGTTGGTTATTGGATTGGACTGTGCAACATCAGAGATCGTGTTTGACCGCAAGGAAGAATTGCCGGTATTGCGGGAATTGATCGAAAATGGTTTATACGGGAATCTGAGGAGTTCTGATCCCCCGATCACCATTCCTGCTTGGATGGTGATGTGCACAGGAAAAGATCCCGGCAAGCTGGGATTGTATGGATTCCGGCATAGGAAAGACTATTCCTACAAAGACATCTGGATTGCCACGTCCTATTCCATTCGCGAAAAAACGGTCTGGGATCTAATAGGGGAGAAGGATGGCCAGAGCTGCCTGGTGAGTATCCCCCCCAGCTATCCTCCCAAGCCGGTTAACGGGAATCTCATCTCCTGTTTTATCACACCAGGGGATGATAAGGAGTATACCTTTCCCTCCGATCTCCGGATTGAGTTGGAGGAGAAGTTCGGACCCTATATTTTTGACGTGATTTTTCGTACGGATGATAAAGATAAGCTCCTGGAACATATTTACGATATGACAGAGCAACGGTTCAGGGTCCTGAACCATTTAATCACCAAAAAACCCTGGGATTTTTTCATGTTTGTGGAGATCGGTGTGGACAGAGTCCATCATGCCTTTTGGAAATATATGGATCCTGCTCATCATCTGTATGAAAAAGGCAATCCTTACGAGAATGTCATCATAGATTATTATAAGCGTGTGGACACCCTGATCGGAGAGCTTCTGTCCAATGTTGACCAGGACACAACGGTTCTTGTTGTTTCCGACCACGGCGCGAAAAGCATGAAGGGGGCCTTTTGTATCAACGAATGGTTGATCGAACAGGGAGATCTTGTGGTAAACGATATGCCCCAATCTCAGATCAGCTTTGATCATTTGGATGTGGACTGGTCCCGCACGAAAGCCTGGGGATGGGGTGGATATTATGCCCGCATTTTTCTCAATGTCGAAGGACGAGAAACGCAGGGCGTGGTAAAGATCGAGGACTACAAAAAGGAAAGAGAAGCTTTAATAGAAAGGCTTGCCGCGGTCAAAGGACCGAATGGAGAAGAGTGGAAAACAAAAATTATCAAACCTCAAAAATATTTCCAGGATCTGAACGGGGATTACCCTGATCTGATGATCTATTTCGATGATCTTTACTGGCGTTCTGCCGGCACTCTGGGTCACGGCACAAAATATCTCCTGGAGAATGACACAGGGCCCGATGATGCGGTTCATGCTCAAGATGGCATCTACATCCTTTATGATCCGAAAAATAAATCCAGCGTTAGAAAGGATGCCAATATCCTGGATATTGCCCCGACGATTCTGGATGAAATGGGGCTTGCGGTTCCCGAGGACATGAGAGGGAATATTATCACCAAAGCATAAAATCAGCAAAGGTTTGGAGTTAAAATATGAAACGGAAATATTTGGTGACAGGAGGAGCTGGTTTTATCGGATCTCACCTGGTGGAATCGCTGGTGACCCAAGGGCAGGATGTAAGAGTACTCGATAATTTTCTGACCGGAAAAAGAGAAAACTTGGCTGACTTCATCGATGATATCGATCTAATCGAGGGAGATATCAGGGATTTTAGCACATGTGAGCGGGCTTTGGACGGAGTGGATTTTGTGCTTCATCAGGCCGCTCTGCCGTCTGTTCCCCGCTCCATCGCAGATCCTGTGTTGACAAACGCCATCAATGTCGTGGGAACGCTCAACCTGCTCGCGGCGTCCAAAAAAGCAAAGGTCAAAAAGTTTGTCTTTGCCTCTTCCTCTTCGGTTTACGGGGATGATCCAAACCTCCCGAAAAGAGAAGGTACAGAGGGTTTTCCTCTTTCCCCTTACGCTGTAACAAAACTTGTGGGAGAGAAATATATGCGTGTCTTTAGCGAGATATATGGTTTAGGAACCGTTTCCCTTCGGTATTTTAATATTTTTGGTCCCAGGCAGGATCCCGATTCCCAATATGCAGCCGTCATACCCAATTTTATTACCAGCATGGAGAGGGGAGAGAGCCCCAGGATATTCGGTGACGGAGAGCAGTCCAGGGATTTTACGTATGTGGCAAATGTTGTCAAAGCCAACATATTAGCATCGGAGTCGGAAGAGATCTCTGGCGAAGTCCTTAACATAGCTTGTGGTGATCGGATAACAGTCAATACTCTGTGCGAAAAAATCCGACATTTTATCCAGAAGGACATCGATCCCGTTCATGACAAACCCCGTCCCGGAGATATCCTCCATTCTTTTGCGGATATTGCCAAAGCGAAGAAAATGTTAAAATATGAACCAACCGTGTCATTCGATGACGGGCTGAGAGAAACAATCCAATGGTATAGAAGCAAGGAGTGACATTTGGCTAAATCCAAGTTGTATCTGGAAGAAAAAATAAAAAATAAAGATGCTGTTATCGGTGTCATCGGTTTAGGCTATGTCGGCTTGCCGCTGGCGAAGACTTTTCTCAAAGTGGGATTCCAAGTCGTCGGATTCGATGTCGACCCCAAAAAAGTGTCTCTCCTGAATCGAAGCCGGAGTTATATCAAACATGTGACAGGCAAAGACTTGAAACCCTTCATCGCAAAGAAAAAATTTAAAGCGACTGCGGATTTTAAAGCCCTGAGCAAGGCGGATGTCATCATCATCTGTGTTCCCACTCCATTAGATGCCCACCGGAATCCGGATCTCTCGTATGTGCTGAACACCACAGAGACCATTGCCGGTTGTTTGAGAAAAGGACAGCTTATAGTGCTCGAGAGCACCACTTACCCTGGAACGACAGAGGAACAAATGCTCCCTATTCTGGAAGCTACCGGATTAAAAGTGGGAAGAGATTTTTACCTTGCTTATTCGCCTGAACGGGAAGATCCAGGGAATGAGACCTACTCGACGGCGAAAATTCCAAAGGTGGTCGGGGGAGTAACGTCGAACTGCCGAAGGGTTGCAAAAGCCGTGTACGACCAGATTGTGGTGAGGACCGTTCCCGTGAGCTCGCCCCGGGTGGCCGAAGCCACTAAGCTTTTGGAAAACATCTTCCGGTCGGTTAATATCGCTTTGGTCAACGAGATGAAGATCATTCTTGAACTCATGGATATCGATGTGTGGGAGGTCGTCCAGGCAGCATCGACAAAACCTTTTGGCTACATGCCCTTTTTTCCCGGGCCCGGATATGGTGGGCACTGCATTCCTATAGATCCCTTTTATTTGGCATGGAAGGCCAAGGAAGTGGATCATCCCACACGGTTCATCGAGCTTGCAGGGGAAATCAACACATTTATGCCGTATTATGTCGTGTCGAAAACCATCGAAGAGTTGAATCGGAAGAAAAAATCCATAAATGGTGCTAAGATTCTTGTTTTGGGGATGGCGTACAAAAAGGATGTGGATGACCAAAGAGAGTCCCCGTCGCTCAAAATAATCAGTCTGCTTCAAGAAAAGGGAGCAAAAGTCTCCTACAACGATCCGTATGTGCCGGAATCCAAAGGTCACCGGGATTATCCAAGGTTGAGCCTGAGGTCTATCCCTCTTGGTGAGAAGATGTTGAAGAGATTTGATGCCGTCATAATTACTACAGACCATTCTGTGTATGATTATGATTTAATCGTGAAAAACTCCTCTCTGGTGATCGATACACGCAATGCCGTGAAAAAGAAAAGGAAAAACGTCATCAAAGCATAAACAAAGGAGAGCGCCATGAAGATTGGAATTATCGGAACCGGCTATGTCGGGATAGTGACGGCCGCAGGGCTGGCTGAACTTGGCCATGAAGTCGTCGGAACAGATGTTGTCCCGGACAAGATCGAAAAAGCTGCTCAGGGGATTGCTCCCATTTATGAACCAGGACTGGAAGAGCTGTTAAAATCCAATCTGAAAAGAGGGAACCTTTCGTTCAGCCTTGATCTGGTTCAGACCATTTTATCCTCAGATGTCCTTTTTGTGTGTGTGAACACGCCCCAAAGGGAAGACGGCAGCGCAGATATGAGCTATGTTGAGAGCGTTTCTCAGGATATCGCCCAAAACCTGAATGGATATAAATTGATCATCGAAAAAAGCACTGTTCCTGTCCAGACATCCTCATGGATCAAGAGAACCATCAATCTTTACAAAAAGAAAGATGTGGATTTTGATGTGGCCTCTAATCCTGAGTTTTTAAGGGAAGGATCGGCTGTTTCGGATTTTATGAATCCGGACCGCATAATTATCGGTGTGGAAACAGATAAAGCAAAAGATATCCTGGTCGAAATATACAAGAAATTCGAAGACCGCATTTTGATCACCAACATCGACACAGCCGAGCTCATCAAGCATGCCTCCAATTCTTTTTTGGCCATGAAAATATCCTTTATCAATCTTATGGCAAACCTTTGTGAGAAGACGGAAGCCGATGTGGGACTCGTCGCCGAGGGAATGGGTCTTGATTCAAGGATTGGGCCCCGCTTTTTACAGGCGGGTCTTGGGTATGGAGGGAGCTGTTTTCCCAAAGATGTGCGGGCTCTGATTAAGATTGGTGAGGATTTAGGAGTCAATCTTGATCTGTTGAAGGAAGTGGATAAAATCAATACAGATAGGGTAGGAGCTTTTATTGACAAAATGAAAAAAGCCCTCTGGATACTCAAGGATAAAAAGATTGCTGTTTTAGGACTTGCTTTTAAGCCCGAGACGGATGATATCCGGAATGCGCCTAGTATTCCTCTCATCCGAGCGCTACTCGGGGAAGAAGCCATTCTCTCACTGTATGATCCTAAAGCTGCTGACAACATGAAGACGGTTTTTCCAGATAAAAAGCCGCAAATTCAATACACTTCCTCACCCTACGAGGCAGCAGAAAATGCAAACGCACTCCTTATTGTGACAGAATGGGATGAGTTTAAAGATCTGGATCTGAAAAAGATAAAAGAGGTCATGGCTAATCCCATCATAGTTGATGGAAGAAACATTTTTGATTCTGAGCAAGTTAGGTCCCTCGGTTTTGAATATTATTCAGTCGGCCGAAAATAAGGGGATGAGGATACTCGTAACCGGCGCCAGAGGTATGTTGGGAACAGATCTTGTTTGTATTCTTGAAGAAAAAGGTCATGAAATATTCGCCACCGATGTTGAAGAATTGGATGTCACCAAAATAGGCTTTCTTCGCAAGATGATAGGGGATATCTGCCCTGATGTTGTCATTAACTGCGCTGCGTATACCGATGTGGACAAAGCTGAGGAAGAGCCGGAAAAAGCCTTTTTGGTAAACGGTCTGGGCGTCAAAAACTTGGCTCTTGTGTGTAAAGATTTGGATATCGATCTTTGCCACATCAGCACAGACTATGTGTTTGACGGGACAAAAGATGGGGCTTACACGCCGGATGACCCTCCGAATCCCATAAACACCTACGGAAAATCCAAGCTGGCTGGAGAAAAATACATCCAGGAAATATTGAAAAAGTTTTATATCATCCGGTCAAGCTGGATGTACGGCAAATACGGCAAAAACTTTGTTTACAAGGTGTTAGACTTGGTGAAGAAACAAAATGAACTTAGGGTCGTTGATGACCAAGTGGGGTCTCCTACTTGGTCGGTTACCTTGGCTCGGGTGATTGTGGATATTGTCGAGACAAAAAAATACGGCATATACCATGTGACAGATTGGACAGATAACGGCATAAGCTGGTATCAGTTTGCCCGGGAGATCGTGAGACTTTCTGGATTAAAAACGAATGTGATTCCTGCGAAAACAAAAGAATTCCCTCTCCCTGCAAAAAGGCCCAAGAACTCGGTTCTGGATTTAACAACGGTCAAATCGCTCCTGAATGAAAGGCTCCCTTCTTGGCTTGAATCTTTGCAGAAGTTTTTAAAAGCCTAAGTTTTGTCCCACATATAATATCAGAACATTTAAAGAACACCTTTTTCTTTTTTATT
>RCNB010001816.1_pt1 | contig 13307 bp, 9 predicted proteins | sample 2041321 | NCBI WGS metagenome assembly RCNB01 (sample SAMN09708232, study PRJNA481090) | Marine sediment metagenome, whole genome shotgun sequencing project. | reverse complement strand
AACCCAAACCTGGCGTCTGCCCAGACCATTGCCGCGCAATACGGTGGAGAAGCGTTGAACGACCTGGATCAGGCGCTTACTCATTCGGACGTCGACGTGGTGTTAATCGCGACTCCAGCCAACACCCATCTGGAATACATCAATGCCAGCGCCAGGGCAGGAATGCCGATCTTTTGCGAAAAACCGCTTGATCAATCGCTTGAACGTGCCGAGCAATGTCTAACTGTATTAGAGACCCATCAGGTGCCATTCATGCTGGGATTCAACCGCCGGTTTGACCCCGACATTACCGCCCTCCAAGAAGCAGTTGGAGCGGGCGATTTGGGCCAGCTTTCGTTTCTGATGAGCACCAGCCGTGAGCCCGCTCCACCACCAATATCTTATGTCAAAGCGTCGGGCGGGTATTTCGTGGATGCCACAATCCACGACATCGATCTGATGTGCTGGATCGCGAGCGAGCGCCCGGTCGAAGTTTTTGCCGCTGGATCCTGTCTGATTGATCCTGAAATTGGAGCTTTGGGCGATTGCGACACGTCAATGACCACGCTTAAAATGCCGTCAGGCTGTCTGGTGCATATCAACAATTCGCGCCGGTGTTCGTACGGTTTTGATCAGCGGATCGAGGCTTTTGGCGAAAAGGGCATGATGCAGACCACCAATCAGCGCGATGAAAATCTGATCCGCTGGGGCGTGGGTTCCACCGAAGCAAAGCCGCCTCTCAAGCACTTTTTCCTCGAACGCTACGACGCTTCGTTCAGCCATGCCCTGGATGAATTCTATAACGCGGTAACAGAGGGGCGGGCGCCGTCTTGTACTGTGCAGGACGGACGCGATGCTCTGGCGATTGCTCTGGCTTGCGATCAGGCCAGCAGAAGCGGTGCAGTGGTCCCGCTGGATTGGACATAGGGATATCTCATGACACAGAAACCTCTGTTGCGTGTGGGGCTGGTTGGTGCCGGCTTTATGGGGCGCTGCCATGCCAATGCTTTTCGCTCGGTCAGTGGGTTGTTTGATCTGCCGCTTGAACCAGTGGCCGAAATGCTGGCTGATGTTTCGGATGACATAGCCGCGCAAAACGCTGCCGCGCTTGGGTTTCAACGGGCCACCGGAGACTGGCGCGAGATCTGTGCTGATCCGGGGATCGATCTAGTGGCCGTCACCGCGCCCAATGTACTGCACGAGCCTGTAGTGATGGCCGCTTTGGCGGCTGGCAAACATGTCTACTGCGAAAAACCGCTGTCGACTACTCTGGAAAGCGCAACACGCATGACCGAGGCCGCGCAAAAGGCGGGTGTTGTAACGATGGTCGGCTTCAATTTCTTACGAAATCCGATGATCCGGCTTGCCCGCGACCTAATCAAGGCGGGCGAAATTGGCGAAGTGGTTTCGTTTCGCGGGCGCCATGCCGAGAATTATATGGCTGACCCGGACGTGGCGCATTCGTTTCGCACCGACCCGGATGGAGGCGGCGCTTTGGCCGACATAGGCAGCCACATTATCTCGATGGCGCGGTTTCTATTGGGGCCCATCGCCAATGTGACTGGCAAAAGCAGAACCATTCACAAAACCCGCCCGATCTGTCCAGGATCGGTCGAGCGTACGCCTGTTCTGGTGGATGATGCGACATTCGCTTTGGTGGAGTTTGAAAATGGCGCCGTGGGAACGATTGAGGCAAACTGGGCGGCAAGCGGACGGACGATGGATCTGTCTTGGGAGATCACCGGAACCGAAGGGGCACTTGTATTCAGCCAGGAGCGGATGAATGAATTGCTGCTGTGTAGAGGCACCGGAGCCGGGCGTACCTCTGGGTTTACGAAAATTGAGGCGGGCCCCGATCATCCACCTTACGGAAATTTTTGCCCCGCTCCGGGCCATCATCTGGGGTTCAATGACCTGAAAGTCATTGAAGTGGCGCAGCTTATTGAGGCCATTGCTGATGGAGTAAATCCCGGCCCTGACTTTCAAGAGGCGCTGGAGGTGCAAAAAGTTGTCTCTCGCATCGCCGCGTCCTGCCAAAAACCAGCAGGACCGGTACCTTAGTGCGACGGGACAGGCCGCCCCGAAAAATCACAGGTTAGTCAGTGTCCCCAACACCCTCTCAGCTGCGAAAGCCACCGTTTCTGAAAGGGTCGGATGGGCGTGAACCGTTAGCGCAACATCTTTGATCGTGTTACCTATTTCCACTGCCAGAGCCATTTCAGCCAGCAACTCGCCTGCATATGTGCCGACCAATTACACTCCAGAATTAGCAGAATGTCAGGATCGTAAACAAGTTTGGTTAATCCGTTTCTACCGCCTGAACTCAGGTTGCGCCCGCTTGTGACCCAAAGAAAGCTAGTCGTCTTGTATGCACGCCCGGCCTGTTTGGCCTGCGCAGCCGTCAAGCCGACCTACGTCAGTTCGGGGCTGGCTTACGCGGTATCGCTGGTGCTACGCTGCAAGGGTATCCCGCTTTGCAGATCTTCGCGCGCGATGCTTTGCCACCTAAGATCGCCGGCCAGTTTTTCCAGATCAATCCCTTTTTCAAGCGCCAAGGTGCGGACAGAAGTGCTTGCGATGACATCGGTCATGTCGCTTACGTTACCAGTTGGCGGAAATATATTGCGTTTCCATGAATTCAAGCATGCCCTCATGCCCGCCTTCACGCCCAAGACCCGATTGTTTGACCCCGCCAAAGGGCGCAGCCGGGTCGGATACCAGCCCCCGGTTAAGGCCTACCATACCGTATTCTAGCCGCTCGCAGACCTGCAACGCGCGTTTCATATCTTCAGAGAATACATAGGCCACCAAACCGTATTCCGTGTCATTGGCACGTCGGATGACATCATCTTGGTCGGTGAACGTCTGTAAGGCCGCAACAGGGCCAAAGATTTCGTCGTTCACGCATTCGGAATTCTCCGCGACGTTAGACAGCACGGTTGGCGGGTAAAAAAAACCTTTGCCAACGGGCACAGTGCCTCCGAGTTCAACCTTTGCCCCTTTGGCGACAGCGTCTTTGACAAAAGCAGCGACTTTGTCGCGCGTATCAGCATTCACCAGAGGGCCAACATCGACACTTGGGTCAATCCCGTCGCCCACCTTCAACGCCGCCATCGCAGCAGTGAATCTGGTGGTAAATGCCTCGGCCACGTCCGTATGCAAATAGATCCGATTAGCTGCAGTACAGGCTTCACCCAAATTGCGCATTTTCGCCAACATTGCGCCTTCAACAGCAACATCCAGATCGGCGTCTTCAAAAACGATCAGCGGGGCGTTGCCACCCAGTTCCATAGCTGGCTTCAGGACTTGATCAGCGGCGGAATGCAGCAATTTACGGCCCACCCCGGTGGAACCGGTAAAACTGACCACGCGCACACGGGGATCATGAAGCATGTGATCGACCAATGCGCCGGTTTTGCGCGAAGGCAGGACGTTCACCATGCCCTTGGGCACGCCGGCCTCTTCCAAAAGCGGCATCAGCGCCAGCATTGTAAGCGGCGTCTCGGATGCGGGCTTGATGATGACAGCGCAACCAGCTGCGAGCGCTGGCGCGATTTTGCGGGTGCCCATTGCGGCCGGGTAGTTCCATGGCGTGACCAGCACAGCGATGCCTGCAGGTTTGTGCTGTACGATAATGCGCGCTCCCGATGCAGGTGCGTGGGTGATCATTCCGTCCGCACGCACGGCCTCCTCCGCAAACCAACGGAAAAACTCGGCGGCATATGTGGCCTCGCCCATCGCGTCAGCTCCAGCTTTACCGTTCTCCAGTGTGATGAGATTTGCGAATTCCGGTAAGCGGGCGGTCATCAGCTCCCATGCTTTGCGCAAAACTTCGGAGCGGTGGCGCGGGGTCAGTGCGGACCAAAGTGCCATCGCAACCTCGGCCGCATCAAGAGCAGTATCAGCGTCGCCAATTTCGGCCGAAGCCACAGAGGCCAGGACCTCTTCGGTGGCAGGGTTAATCACGTCAAATCGGGTGCCGGATGCGCCTGCGCGCCATTGGCCATCAATGTAGAGGTCGGTATGTTTCATTTGGGTTTCCAGAATTTTAAAGTAGGTGGCGCAGGGGCTCGGACAGACGACCCGTGAACTCCGAGATAAGCCGGATGGCCTGTGTGTCGGACAGCTCATCGTTGGTAAATTCGAGACTGAGTCGATAGTCACCGCCAACGGTGGCAATGCTGAGTGAGGGCTGTCTGGAACCCGTCAGACGCATGCCCGTGATAGGACTATCGCTGAGATCGCGCAAGATCAGGTCAGCGGATGAGTCAGGATCGGCCTCGAGCAGATTAGACAGACGTGCCCGATCCGGATTGGTCAGATAGCGCGTATCAGCATGCAGGTCCGTCAGTGCGATAACCAGCGTTTCGTCCCCGGCTTGCGTCGCGTCGCGCAAAGCCGCAGCGGCGAAGGCGGCCCAGAGAGTGGAAGGAGCGAGTGCGATTTGGCCTTCGCATAGCATCCGATCTAGGAAATCTTCGGTGCCTTCGCGCGGAACACGGGCGGTGATCTGGTTTGGCAAGGCCACGCCCTGCGCTGCAGAATTCGCGCCGCTTTGCGGCAAGCTTCGCAAAACCTCGAGGTCAGCCACGTGAAAGGGTTGCGGGTGTCCAGCCGCAACCAATCGCGTCAGATCCAATCCTTGCTCTTTCGCCAAGCGGCGGGTTTTGGGAGAGGCGAAAACGCGCGATCCCTCGGCCGCTATTGGATTGCGAGCCGCGATTAGGGCGCCAGAGGCCTTCGGCTCCTTGGGAACAGCGGGCAGCTTTCTCATCGGCTCGGTGCTAACCGACGCGGCGGATGCCTGAAACGGTGCCTCGGGGGCGGTAGCCGAGACAACAGCAATGACGTTCCCAACGGGAATATCTTGACCAGCCTCTGCCAACAGTGCGGCGATGAAACCGTCGTGTCCGGCAGGAACTTCCATCGTGCTCTTGTCTGTTTCCACTTCGAGCAAGACATCGTCAGCGTTAACTTTGTCACCAGGCGATTTGTGCCATGCCACAATCAGGCCGGTTTCCTGCGCCATGCCGAGGGCTGGCATGATGATGGATTGTCCGTCTGGAGTTCCGGCAGCCGCAGCTTTGGCCACAGGAGCGGCTGTTGCCGCGACCTCAACACTCTCAGAAATGATCGCTACAACTTGACCAACAGGAATGTCATCGCCAGCGGCAGCGCTGACCGAACCCAAGTATCCATCGGCGAGCGCTTCAACTTCCATAACCGCTTTGTCGGTCTCGACCTCCATCAGCACGTCACCAGCCTTAACGGCGTCACCGGGCTGTTTTTGCCAACTGACAATCTTGCCGGTTTCCTGCGCCATCCCGAGGGCGGGCATGATCACCTCATGAGTCATTGAACATCTCTCCGCGCATGAGCTTGCGGGCGTTTTGAGCGACGGCTTCGGGTGTTGGGACAGTAATATCCTCAAGCGCTGGCGAGAACGGGATCGGCACATCCATGGCTCCCATGCGGATCACTGGCCCGTCCAGATGATAGAACGCTTTTTCCATGATCCGCGACGCAATTTCGCCCGTAATGCCATAGCTTTGGTGGCCTTCATCAATCACAATGGCTCGACTGGTCTTGCGAACAGATTTCAGAATTGCGTCTTCATCCAGTGGCACGATGGTACGCGGGTCAATCACCTCGGCGCTGATCCCTTCAGCCGCCAAAATGTCGGCGGCGGCTTCGGCAATTTGCACCATCGAGGAAGTCCCAATCAGAGTGATGTCAGAGCCTTCGCGCTTGATGTTGGCGACACCGAAGGGGATCAGGAACTCCTCTTCGGGCACAGGGGCCTTGTCGTTGTACATCAGCTTGTCTTCGAAGATGACGACAGGGTTGTTGTCTCGGATCGCGGTTTTCATCAGGCCTTTGGCCTCATAGGCCGAGGACGGCATCGCAACCTTGAGGCCCGGAATATGGGCAACCAACGCGTGGAGAGATTGGCTGTGTTGTGCAGCCGAACGCCTGGTCGCTCCCATGTTGGTGCGCAGCACGAGCGGTGCGTTCATTTTGCCACCTGACATATAGTGGGTCTTGGCGGCCTGATTGCAAAGTTGATCCATGACCAGAAACAGAAAGTCGCCAAACATCAGATCAACGATGGGGCGGCTGCCGGTCATTGCGGCGCCCACGGCGATTCCCATGAAACCCGGTTCGGAGATGGGCGTGTCGATAATCCGTTCGGTGCCAAATTCCTCGACCAGACCGGATAGGATTTTGAATGGTGTGCCTGCCTCAGCGACATCTTCGCCGAGCAGAAAAATCGTATCATCGCGCCGCATTTCTTCGGCGATAGCCTCGTTTACGGCCTTGGAAAGTGTAATCTCGCGCATGGTTTTTCCTTAGGCGTTGGCGGCAAAGACGTGCATGTCGACTTCGGCCTCATCAGGGTATTTGGCGGCCAGCGCGTATTCCACGGCGGCCTCGGCCTCGGCTTTGACGTCGGCGCGGATGGCATCCAGCTCCTCCGCGGAGGCGATACCTTCAGCGGTTATCCATCTGCCAAAGTTGGTGATTGGGTCGCGCTCGGTTTTCCAGAAAGTCTCTTCTTCTTTGGACCGGTAATACTCGCGGTTGATATCGCCCACGTGGTGGCCGTGATATCGGTATGTTTCCAGTTCAACAAAGAACGGGCCTTCGCCCTTTCGGCACCGTGCGACCAGTTTTTGAGTCAGCTCATTGACTGCCAGCACATCTTGACCATCCACTTTGAACGCCTCGATGCCAAAGGCCTCGGCGCGGGCTGTGATCGATCCGGCCATGGTTTCCTCTACTTTGGTGTATTCGCCGTAAAGATTGTTTTCGCAGGCGTAAATCACTGGCAAATTCCACAGCGCTGCCATGTTCATGACCTCGTACATTAACCCCTGTGCCGTCGCCCCATCGCCAAAGAAACAGACGGTCACATCGTCCGTGCCAAGGCGTTTGGCGCTGAGAGCGGAGCCAGTGGCGATGCCCATAGAGCCACCGACAATAGCGTTTGCCCCCAGATTTCCATTGGACTGATCCGCGATATGCATTGAACCGCCTTTACCCCGGCAATAGCCCTCTTCCTTGCCCAAAAGCTCGCAGAACATCTGTTTAAAGTCCGCACCTTTAGCAACGCAGTGCCCATGGCCGCGATGGGTCGAGGTAATTTTATCCGTTTTGGTCAATGCCTCACAAATACCAACGGCAACGGCCTCTTCACCGGAATACATATGGGTCAGCCCAGGCATTTTGGCGCTGAGATACAGTTGGTTGGCATTGTCCTCAAAGGCACGAATGCGCGCCATCTGCGTATACATACGCAGGTAGTCTTCGGTGTTGGTTTTGGCGGGGCTCATATCTGGTCTTTCGCAAAAAGTGCCCGCTTGTGCGCAAAGGCACAGGCGGGCAAGTTCGGGGAGATTAGTATCGGTTGGCGATCGGCAGATCTTGCGCCGGGAACAGTGAGATCACCTTGCAACCAGTGTCGGTTACCACAACTTCTTCTTCAATCCGGGCTGCCGAATAGCCATCTGTGGCTGGGCAGTAGGTTTCCAGCGCAAAGACCATCCCGGTCTGGATTTCCATCGGATTTTCGAGTGAAACCGAGCGACTGATGATCGGGCGCTCGTGCAGGGCCAGACCCAGGCCATGACCGAATTGTAGGCCGAAGGCTGACAACTCATCAGGGAACCCGAACTCTTCGGCCTTGGGCCAAGCTTGCGCCACCACGTCCGTTGTGACACCTGGGCGGATTAGATCAATTGATGCATCAATCCATTCACGCGCCTTGATGTAGGCGTCGTTCTGGCTAGGGGTCGAGAAACCGACGTTGAACGTTCTGTAGTAACAGGTCCTATAGCCCTGGTAGGACTGCAGAATGTCGAAGAATGCCTGATCACCGGGGCGAATGAGACGGTCTGTAAAGTTATGCGGATGCGGGTTGCAGCGTTCGCCGGAAATGGCGTTGATCGCCTCTACATCGTCAGAGCCCATTTCATAGAGCATCTTGTTTGACATCGCCACGATGTCGTTCTCACGCACACCCGGTTTTAGTTCCTCGTAGATCATGTGATAAACACCGTCGACCATAGCGGCAGCTTGGTTCAGCAGCTGGATTTCGTCGACGTTTTTGATCTCGCGCGCGCTCAGCATGACCTGCTGACCGTCTACCACGTTCAGTCCGGCCTCTTGTAGCGCAAAGAACATCGCGGTTTCGGCATAGTCCACGCCCACCGGCATATCCGCCATCCCGGCCTTTTTGATCAGCCCGGCGATTTCTTCCGCATACCGCTTCATCAGTCCAAAGCTGGGCGGGATGGTGCCGCGCATGCCAACAACACCGGCCAACATCCGCTCTGGATCAAGCCAGTCGCAATACTCACGGTGGTGCACAGCCGCGCTGCCGAAATCCCAGACATAAGGCTCATCGTCGCCAGCCAGCAGGCAGAAACGGCACATTTTGTCGCGTTCCCATTCGCCGATCTTGGTGCCCGAGACATAACGGATGTTGTTCACGTCAAACATCAGCATCGAGCCGAGGTCCGATTTTTTCAGCGCATCCTTGGCGCGTGACAGCCGATAGCGGCGCAGCCGGTCGTGATCGACGCGGCGTTCAAAATCGACGGCGGTGTGCCCTGACGACGGAATATGTTTGTCCCAGCGCCAGTTTGGGTCGATATCGCCCGGTTGTAGGATGCGCGGGTTCAGCGCAGACGTATTGGGTTGAGCCATTAAAGCCTCCTTGGCACCCCGAAAAGTGCGTTTCTAATCCTGAATATTGTTTTGGCACTGGGACCTGTTGCCTACTGGATGCACCACCCGCCATCGATGTGGATCATCTGTCCGGTCATATAGTCGCTGTCGTCGCTGGCGAGGAATGATGCTGTGCCAACAATGTCTTTGGGGTAAGACACACGCTTAATGACCAGCTCGTTTTCGGAAATGTCTTCATAGGCTTGCCCGGCTCTTTCCTTGAATCCGATCTCTACTAGATCCTTGTCCAGCTGGTCCCAAAGCGGGGTCACAACCACGCCCGGCGCATAGCCGTTCACTGTGATATTGTGCTCGCCCAAAGCAACAGCGCCGCAATGGGTCAACGCCAGACAACCGTATTTCGAAGTGCAGTAAACCGTCACGTCCACCAGCGGCTTGCGCGACGCGATAGAGCCGACATTGATGATCTTGTAGGGATGGTCTTCCATCGGGCCCTGCTTGATCATTTGACGCGCAGTTTCCTGCATGCCCAGCCACATGGCCTTTGTGTTCACGTTCATGATCATATCCCAGTTGTCTTCATCAATATCCATGAAGAACCGGGGCTTGTTCAGGCCAGCATTAAAGACGCCAACATTGATCGATCCAAACGCTTCTACGGTCGCCGCCACAGCCGCCGCGTTATCCTCACGTTTGGTGACATCCATCAGGACCGCGACGGCCTTGCCATTCCCTGCAGCATTGATGCTGTCAGCGACCGTTTGCGCCTTCTCAAAATCCAGATCACCAACGCATATATTAGCGCCTTGCGCGGCAAAATTTTCCGCATTGGCGGCACCCATGCCACCAGCGGCACCAGTGATGAGAATATTCTTACCTTTTAGGCGATTGGGGTCCATGATTTCCTCCCTAGGAATTTAGTTTCATTGCATTTTCGGCCCGCTGCTGGGCCTGTTTTAAAGCGTCACGAGGGGAGTTAATCCCGCGCAGCATGTCGTGCATTTCCTGACCGCAAATGTGGATAATTTCAGAGATTTCCGGCACCGGTGGACGGGGCCAGAACTGAAGCTCGTCCCGCCAAGACATGCCGTCGACGGCCTCAAATATGGTGGACAGACGGCGCACCTCAGGGTCAGCCCCAACCGAGTAGCGCGGCGCTGTGCGACTGCCAGACTGGATGTAAAGTTTCTGCGCCTCGGCTGACGTGAAAGCGATCAGCGCCTCTGCTGCAGCGGCGCGCCTGTCCACGGGCACGTTGGATGGAATGCCCAGCACATAGCCGCCAACCGGCGCAACCGGTTGACCTGACGGACCTGCGGGATGCGGCAGATATCCGGTTTGCCCAAATGCTGGGGATGAAGGATCGGACTCAAAATAAGGCGCCAACAGCGTATACCCATAGGCCATCGCAATCTTGCCTGCCGCGTAGGGGCGGACCCGTTCATACCATGACATGGACAAGATGTCGGGCGGCGAGAAATCCAACAGGTTTCTGAGATATTCAGCGGCCCCCAGCGCCAGAGGTGTATCAATTGTTGGCACCAGATCGTGGCGGTCAGCAACATCCGCATTAAAGCCACCTGCAATCGGGTGCAGGTTCAGGATCGGCTGGCCAAAGTCTGCACAGGCCATCATAAACTGATGCCCTAGGGCGGTGCCACGGGCGGCATTCCACGCGACGCCATACCGCCCACGCGACGGGTTATGCAGCGCACGCGCAGCATCTAAGAGCTGCTCGGTCGTTGTTGGCGGCTCAATCCCGGCTTCGGCGAACCAGTCTTTGCGATAGAACAGCAATTCGGGGGTCGTTTGGCTGGGAACGCCGTATGGGCGACCACCCCAGTGGGCAGCTTGCCAACCGGCGGTATGAAAGTCGCTGGGGTCTAAACGTTCAACATCTAGAATGCTGTCGAGCGGAAGCAGCAAACCCTTTGCGGCAAATTCACCAATCCAGGGCAGATCAACCGCAATAATATCGTACCGGCTGACTTTGCGGTCAAAGTTGCGCAAGGCTTCTTCGTGCAAGCGGTCAATGGAAAATGCGCGCTGATTGATTTTTTCGCCGATCATTTGCTCAAACCGACGCTTGAGGTTCTCCATGACCATGAACGTCGGATCACCATGCACCAGAATGCGCAGACCACCCGACAACGCCAACGGCTCAGACAACACCTGCGGCGATTGAATGGTTTTGCCGGACATATAAGAGCCGCCGTAGTAATAATCCTTTTCAGCCTCTTCACTGTGGCTGGTTCCAAGACTTTGCGCAGCCAATCTCAGCACACGCCCGGACAACCGGCCCCATTTGGACATCAGATCCGCGCTTGGGTGAAGTGAAAATGATTTACCACTTTTCGTACGCGGGCGCTGCTCGATCAGACCAGACGTTAGCATTTCGTCAAGTTTGCGGCGGCCTGTCGCGTACGGAACCCCAGAGGCGGCCACAAGCGCCGAAGCCGTGACCATCTTGCTTTCAAGATGATTGCGGATCAGAGTTATGGCCATGTTCAGATAGGGGTTCGGCGCGCCGGTCTCCAATGTTGTTTCAACTTCAACAGTGAAAGCTTCAAGAAAGCCGATTACACGCAACAACTCGGCGCTCCCCGTCGGGACATCTGCCCCGGAGGGAACCTTTTGGGCCATCAGATGGTCATTTGTAATGACTTGCATTTTCAAGGGAGCTGGTCCGTATTTGCGAGAATCGTTCATTTTTTTCTTGGGGGGATTCGCCCCACCTCCCTAACTTGTCCATAATGAGCTTGTGGCAATATGGGGTAATTATCCATTTTGAACACTAAAATGTTCAAACTGAACTTATTCGACAAGGGTTGAGCGACGCTATTTGAGAAAGTGGCGGGGCGAGGTTGCTTAAGGATTCGATACGCGTTCCGAAAGGAACAGCAGCCTCAACAAGAACAGATCAAAGGGAGGAACCCGAAATGAACAAATCACTCAAGACACTGATTGCAAGCACAACGGCTATCGCAGGCCTGGCGCTTGCTGGCGCAGCTTTTGCTGAAACCTACAAAATCGGCATCACGCAGAATAATGTGGGCGTGGACAGCTACCAGACCACATATGAAAAAGCGTTTATTGCTGCGGCAGAGGCCAATGCCGATGTCGAAGCTGTGGTTCTGGATGCAGGCGGTGACGTCGCCCGCCAGATCGCTCAGATGCAGGATCTTATCCAGCAAGAGGTTGATGCAATCATCATCTGGCCGACGAATGGCGAAGCGGTGATCCCTGCTGTGCGTGAAGCGTTTAAAGCTGGTATTCCGGTAATCGTGACCAATTCGAACATCGCCGAAGCCGGCCATGAATTCGTCAAATCTTTCTCCGGCCCAGACAACATCACGCAGGGTGCGCGCTCGGCCGAACTGATGTGTGAAGCGCTGGATGGAAAAGGCCGCGTTCTGCAAATTTCAGGCCAACCCGGATACACCACCGCGATTGAGCGAGCCAAAGGGTTCGAAGATCGCCTTCCCGAAGTGTGCCCGGACGTTGAGCTGGTCGAAACACAGCCCGGCGACTGGAACCGTGAAAAATCGCAAACCGTCATGGAAGCTTTCCTTGTCAAATATGATGTCATCGACGGTGTATATGCCGGTGATGACAACATGGGTGTTGGCGCTATGAATGCCGCAATCGCTGCCGGCCGCGTCGGTGATATTGCCTTTGTGGGCGCCACAAACTTTGCTGTTGGCTACGAAGCGATGGCACGTGGTGAATACTACGGATCTATCTATCAATCGCCGGTAGACGATGCTGAAGCTGCGCTTAAAACCGCTCTGGATGTTCTGGGTGGCAAAGAAGTTCCGTTCCTGAACTACTTTGACACACCAAAGATCACCAAGGCGAATATGGACCAGTTCACGAAGCCCGTCTTTTAAGAACTCTCCCAAAGGCGGACGGACCTTTTTGCGTCTGTCCGCCAAATTTTTCAGATAATTTTGACCAATCGGGGGTGACGCTATGGGGCGAGTCACAGGACGATCTTGTATTGTCACGGGTGCAGCACAAGGCATTGGTCGCGCAATCGGTGAAGCACTATTGGATGAGGGCGCCGACGTTTGTTTCGCTGACATCAATGGCGTAAAAGTGGCTGATGTCGCTGCCGAAAACACGCAGCGCGCTGCGGACAATGGCGGAAAAGTCATGTCCTACGCTGTGGATGTCACAAAACGCGATCAGGCTTCGGCGCTGATTGCGCAGACGGTCAAGAAATTTGGTAAATTGGACGTAAAATTCAACAATGCTGGCGTCAACAAACCGATGAATTTTCTGGATGTGACCGAAGAAAACTGGCATTTCATCATGAATATCAACGGCCTGGGCGTGATGATCGGAATTCAGGAAGCCGCCAAACAGATGATCGCGCAAGGCACCGGAGGGAAAATCATCAACACTGCGTCGATTGCCAGTCGGCAGGGCTTTGACAATGTCGCGCCCTATTGTGCTTCAAAATTTGCGGTTGTCGCACTGACACAATCCGCCGCGCGCGATCTGGCAAAGCATGATATCACCGTCACAGGTTTTGCGCCGGGTGTTGTGGCCACCGAGATGTGGGAAGAAGTGGATCGGGACCTGATGGAAATCGGAGCCTTCAGCCGCCCCGGTGAAGCCATGGAAGAGTTTGC
>RCNB010004719.1_pt1 | contig 13308 bp, 13 predicted proteins | sample 2041321 | NCBI WGS metagenome assembly RCNB01 (sample SAMN09708232, study PRJNA481090) | Marine sediment metagenome, whole genome shotgun sequencing project. | reverse complement strand
AAAACATACGAAAGAACAACTATGACCTGGTGATATCTCTTGCCAGGTCTGAAGAATGCCTGATGTTAACCGCGTTAAGCAGAGCAAAAATCAAGGCCGGATTTTCTTATTTTCCATGGGATTGGTGTCTTAATATAAAAGAACATATTGAAGGCCATAACAGCTGGTACAATAATGCCAAGCTGTTAAAACGTCTGAACGTTACCGTAACAAAAACCGATTATGTTGGGCTTTTGAACGTGAATAAGAACAAAACTGATCTGAGCCTGCCGGAAAAATTCGTCATCATTTCTCCGGGCACGTCTAAAAGAAGGCTTACCAAGACCTGGCAAAAAGAAAAATTCGCACAGTTGATGCTGTTGCTTAAAGAAAAATATGGGTTATCCGCTGTTCTTGTGGGGGGTATGGACAATCAAGAATACAACAGCGAAATAATACAGATTTTAGAGAAAAAAGACTGGAAAAAGGATCATGATGTTCTGGATCTGACCGGCAAAATCGGCCTTGCCGGTCTTTGCTCAGTTATAAAAGAAGCAACCTTATTTGTGGGTATAGATTCCGGTGTTATGCACATGGCATCTTGTCTGGATATTCCTGTGGTGGGGCTTTTTGGTCCCACCGATCCGTTTTATGTTGGACCTCAAAACAAGAAAAGTATTGTAGTGAGAGAGGAATCCATGGAATGCGTGCCCTGTTATTTAAAGGATTGCAAGCACGGAGATTGCATGAAAAAGCTGGGTGTATCTAAAGTATTAGATGCCTGCGAACATCTCTTAATTAAGCAATGATAGAAAAACATATACAACAACTATTCAAGGAGATAAATAGACTGCGCGGCAAATTTGCAACTTTTATCGCAGGTGTTCCTCATAAGCGTATTGCAAGCATCGGCAGGGTGTTAGGGATGCTTATATACGGTATAGATGCGAGGCATCGACGGATCGTCAGGCGCAACTTAAAATTCGTCTATCCGGAATGGTCGGCTGAGCGAGTTAAAAAAAAATCCAAGCTCGTTTTTCAAAACCTGGGCATTACTATTCTGGAAATTTGTCAGATGATCTGTTTTTCCAGACATGATATCATAGACAAAGTTAAAATCAGGGGTGAAGAGCACCTATTGAATGCCATGCATAACAATAAGGGAGCAATTTTAATTTCAGCCCATCTGGGAAACTGGGAAATTGCAACATTATTTTGGCCTTTGTATTTCAATACACCGATTACCATTGTGGTCAGAAAAATTCGAAATAAAATAATTAATCGATGGATTTATGAACTCAGGACTCGGTTCGGGAGCAAGGTTATTTATAAAGACATGGCCTTGCCCGAAATGACTCGAACGTTACGTCAAGGTAAGATACTTGGGATATTGATCGATCAGGGGATGAAAAGCTCTATTGGAGTAAAGATTAGGTTTTTCAATAAATTTGTCACTGCAACACCAGGTGCAGCCTTATTGGCCATGCGATGTAAAAGCCCGGTCTTACCCACTTTTTGTACAAGGAATGACGATGGTACATTCACCATTAACATAGAACCGCCCCTGGTCTTAAAGAGAACCGATGATCTAAGTGCGGATTTGAAGACGAATACTCAAATCATGACAGATGCTATCGAAAAAGCGGTTCGGAAATATCCGGAACAATGGTTTTGGGTTCACAAGCGGTGGAAAAAGTACTATCCACATGTTTATCCGGAAGATATCGCCAGACGCCAGCGTCGCAGAGCAAAAAAAACAGACTGAGTCAATCTGAGAAGAGCGAAAAAAGTATTTCCAGATTTTTTTAAATTATTATTGGGAGAAAATTGTAATGATCAATAGCCAGCCGAAAATAAACATTTGTATCCCACATTGGCAAGTCAAGCATTACATGACTCTGTGTTTGCGATCAATTCGCAAACATTCCCAGTATCACTTGACGAAAAAGAAGGATAAAGCGTTTTGAACGGTGTTCGTATTGCAGACAGTTATTATCTCTCTACCTCCGGGCACAGCTTAAAAATCCCATTTCGAGCACTTCTGGAATCCGGTAACCAGAATATAGAATTGACCTGTAGTCGGATATTGCGGATACTACCTGGCAAACGGCTGGTATGTGCCGGTGAGTACAATGGACAACAAGTTGTCGTAAAGTTCTTCTTGGACCTAAGGAGGGCAAAAAAACATTGCATCCGTGAAAAGAGGGGGGTTTGCGCTTTAAAGGAGGTAGGGATAAAGACCCCGCCTTTGTTGTTTAAAGGCTTGCTTAAACCTGGGTGTGAGCCGGTTTTAGTTTTCCGAATGATCGATCGAGCAATTGATTTTACAGAAGCATGGAAGCAGGCAAGAAGTGATAATAGTCACTCCGAACTCCTGAGGCAGATAGTTTCTATAATTGCAGATCAACACGAAGCCGGACTGATACATGATGATTTGCACATGGGGAATTTCCTTTTGGCTGGCAATGATATTTATACAATCGATGGTGATGCCGTTAATGTACGCCATAAGGGGAGGGCTCTTTCAGAAGTAAAAAGTCTGGCAAACTTAGGGTTGTTCTTTGCCCAGATATATCCGCGATTTAACTGTTTGGTATCGGATGCTTTTAAGGTTTATTTAGAGAAAAGAGAATGGTCTATAAATACCGTAACATATAATCGGTTGATAAAAGAAATACGCCACCAGCACAAAAAGAGGAAAAAGAAATACCTTAAAAAAATCTATAGAGAGTGTTCTGCTTTTATTTGCCAAAAATCCTGGGATCGCTTTTTGGTTTATGATCGGAGTTATAATACGGAAAAAATGGTTCGTTTCCTGACTGACCCGGATGCTTTGATTGATACGAACAGATTGCTTAAAGACGGCAATACTGCCACTGTGGCCCTTGTTGAAGTGGATTGTCAGCGCCTGGTGGTTAAACGGTACAATATCAAGAATACTTGGCATGCCTTTCGGCGATGTCCGCGCCCCAGTCGAGCCTGGAATTCATGGCGTAACGCGCACAGGTTGGCACTACTTGGGATTCCTACGCCTAAACCGATCGCGCTTTTGGAAAAACGATGGGGGCCTTTTCGTTTCAAGGCTTATTTTATAACCGAGTACGTTGACGGCACCAACGCTTATGATCTGTTCCATTCAAAAAGGATAAAAGAGATTAAATACGAAGCGTTGGTAAGTCGGTTTAAAGAAGTGTTCCAATACCTTGTCGATGCAACCATTAGCCATGGGGATTTCAAGGCCACCAATTTTATAATAACGGATAGAGAAATATTTATTACAGATCTGGATGCCATGCGCGAACATCGATCTCGATATGGGTTTCGTCGAGCATTTAACCGCGATCTTGAGCGCTTTATGAAAAACTGGACGGATGTGTCAGAAGTTGGCAACATATTTGCCGAACTAATCAGAGATTTATAGCGATTCTCAAAATAACGTTCCGTATACCCCCTGAATAGTTTCATTTAGGTCTGCAAAACCTCGCAAATAAAAGCGCGTAACATCCATCACCTTTGTTTTAACATGCGATTTCCGTCTTCGAGTAAAAATAGGGGCATTCATGCAAGGCCCAAATAATTTAGCTCTCCCTGCCAGCCGGAAATGGAAAACTTTCATATAACTGTTTTTTAACTTGGTCAATATTGGGACGTTGCCAGTTTTTAGCAATTTGATCCAGTCCCGAGGCATCAATTCCTTTACTGATTGGAAATGGCTGAACGCCTTCCAGCCCGAAAGCGCTGTAATAATCTTTATACTTCCAACCACCACCGCGCACATTGCAAAACAATTCGATCCAGGCGTTGGGAATACCAAAGGCATCGGCAACAACCAGACCATGCATGCTGGAAGAAAGAATAAATTCGCACTGTAGGATTTGTTTCAGCACTGCCAAGGGGTCGTCAAACACATCGATGATGCAGGTTCTTGGCAGGTCGTTGGCGATATCTTTGATCAACGGGCTGTTTTTGTCTTTATAATGGGGAATTAAACCCAAGGTAAACCGCTTTATAGGATGTGATGCGTAATTTGGAAGCAGAAGCTCTGCCAGCAACCCAGGGTCGCCGAAAATAGTAATGTCGTGATTGGTGATCAGTTTGGACGTATAGGCACCACGTACAGCATGAAAATAGTGTTTACTTTTCTGTTTTTCCTGCTTGCTGATAAAACCGGATCCCCAGACATGGATCCTGCATTGCAATAGCCTTCCCTTTGCACGATGTAAAATACTGCCCACAGCAATCATGTCACAGCGCTTAACGGAGCTATATACAACCGGTTTTTTAGCTGCCGCTTCACAAATAGCCGGTGATAGCCAATCGCCGAAGTTGGGTTTGGATCTAGACCAGTGGAGTTTAATCTGCTTCATTATTTTTATTCTTATGTTTTTTGATTAATCGAAAAAATCCTCGGCTTTGCCGAAGACACTTGATCTCGGGGAGGACTATCGTTTAGTACTTTTTTAGGAACACAATAGTCGATTGATTGTAGACAAATCAGACAAAATTTGTTAGGTGTTTTTATAAAATTTTCGCTTAAATGCAATTCCTCGCCTCTTTACCCGTCGCCAAAAAACGCTTTCTTTATTTAGAGAAGCCTTTAAAGGCTCACCCTGGTACTCCCGTATAAATCTGAATAAATCACGCTGCGTCAAGCCGATATCCATGCTTGAAAAGTACAAAGCGGCGATATCTTTCACTCTCCATCGCAATGGGGTCCGACGACGTATCTGTGCTCGATGCAGGTCTATCAGATAAAGGTTGAGATGACTGGGACAAATGTATTCTCGCCCTGCTGAAATATCGAGTAAGAAATGGCAAATATAAAAATCCCGATGGTTCATTCCATGGTCATGAAGGGTTCGGGCTATCCTCGCAACCTCTTTGATTAAGGTTCTTTTGAATCTATAACTGGGCGGTGATGTTGGCCAGTTCCTGCAGAAATTCTCAAGACTTTCGGTATGTGCCAGCTCTTCCGTAATAACAAAAGATTGAAGCCGTGCCGGATTCCAACCCCTTTTGCCGTATCCCACCAAACGCATCGTTTTGATTCCTAATTGCTCAAGACGTTGGATAGCTCGCCATTCGTTTTGTGCACCGAGCACAGGCATTCGAAATATAAGGAGATTCTTTAATATCTCTTTACATCCGATGCCCTGATGAAGTTTTGCAAAGTAGTATTTCCCGTCGAGGGCAAAACGGATTGTTTTGCGGCCGTTCACATTGCGGTAAACCTCACCTGTTAAAGAAAAAACCTGATCAAATATATCCTGGTTCTGCCAGCGCTCCAGCCAGTCTTTGGGTAATTTTATCACCTGCCCACCTGCTCTATGATGTCCGCTGCCTTTTCGGGAAGGCTGAAGACATCTGTATTTGCGATATATTTTCCGCCATTATGGTGCCATTGTTCCCTTTTTTCTGAAGTCAGCATGAACGCCAAAAGGTGATTGAGTTTTTCCTGTTTGAAAGGCGACGGTACAAGTTCTCCGGCGGCTGCACGTTCAATATGATAACTGTAGCCACAAACATCAGTTACAAGGACCGGTAACTCAGCCGCCATGGCTTCAAGCAAGACCATGCCGGCCGTTTCCCTGTAAGCAGGGTGTAATAAAAGATCGGCGGTTACGAGAAACCTCGGGACATCATCACTGCCGCCGATGAAATGCACATTTTGTGCAATATCTAACCTTCTTGCCAACCGGGTAAACGGTTTGGAGTTGTCTTTGCCGACAATAATTAAAAGCGTTTTTTCCCTAAGGACAGAAGGCAGGGCCGCCACAGCGCGAATGGCACGATCAACACCCTTGGTTTTGAAACCCGAACCGACCATCAGGACAATTGTCTGATCCGGTCGAATGTTCAGCTCTTCCCTAAGCTTTGTGCGGATCGAGCTGGAATTTTTAGGTGCTATGCGATCTTTTGAAATTCCCGGTGGCAATAAATGAAACCGCTCTTCCTGAGTGCCGTAATAATCCATGTAGAATTTTTTTTCACGTTCTGAGATTAACAAGATATGGGTTTCGGAGTGTCGGCCGAAAACAGCCCTTTCTAGATCCAAATAACTGCGGCAACGAGGCGTCATACGATACCAGATACTTTTTTCAAGTGCCTTGGCTGCAAAACAGCTGTCCGCCGCAAAATAGATATCCAAACCGGGCATTTTGTAGAAACCTACAACAGCATTATAATTTTTCGACGCCACATGTTTTTTAAGATTTTTAGCCAGCGATTCACGGCGGTGGTGATTGGTAAAACCTTTTATCGGAAGTACATAAATCTGAAAACCATTTGGGATATCACCATCCCAGGAAGCGGTATATACATCAACATGATGGCCGCGCCTTATGCAGGAATTTGCAATCCGCAAAAAATCTCGTTGCTGGCCACCATATGGAAAATATTTATAAAGACAAAATGCAAATTTCATTTATTAATTCTACTAATTAAAAAAAGAAAACTCTATTAAGAACTATCATATTTTTTCGATAATTCTGCTGACGATCTCTAAATCTTCGGGGCGGTCTACGCCCACGCTTTGGTATTGAGTGATGACGACATGAACCGGTATGTTGTTTTCAAGCAGGCGCAGCTGTTCGAGCTTTTCTGTTATTTCCAGGTCGCTCGGACCGAACTCAACGAACTGTCTTAATATATTCATTCGAAAGGCATACAGGCCAATGTGTCCATAAAACCCGTCCTTTTGTTCGCTGTGATGATACGGAATTAGCGCACGGGAAAAATACAGGGCCCTGCCGTTTTTCGAGAAAACTAATTTGACCCGGTCCGGGTTTTTGGCTTCTGCTATATTAATTTTTCTTGCCGGTGTGGCTACTTGGACATCTGAAGATATGAATGGACGGATAAGTTCTGTCAGCAGATCCGGGTCCAGAGTGGGTTCATCGCCTTGGATATTGATCACAACAGCGTTTTCCGGCACGTTAAGCAGTTCTGCAGCTTCAAGAACCCGGTCCGTACCACTTAAGTGGTCGTCTCTTGTTTTAATTACTGGAACGTTCAGATTTTTTGCTGCCGAGATAATCCGGTTGTCATCCGTTGCGAGGATGGTCTTTGAAAGTTGCGGACACCGGCTGGCCCGTTTAAAAACGTGCCAGAACATAGGTTTTCCCAAAATTTCTGCCAGCGGTTTACCCGGGAAGCGTTTAGAACCATAACGTGCGGGTATAATCCCGTAACATTTTGGAAGATTAGGCATTATGAATTTTTCCCTGTCTTTTTGTACGTGCTGTTAAGTAACTTCTCAATAAGACTGCAAGCTTTGGCCGTGCCGCCCTGCCTATCTTTCATGTACACAAGAGCTGCTTTACGTACTTTTTCCCGGGGTGTGGTTTTTTCTATACTCTTCACAAGAAAATTCGCAACTTCCTTCCAGTCTGTCGCCACATGAATGAGACCCCGTTCCACGATTTCCCGTCCTACCCATGCGAAGTTTTGCCATGAAGGGCCAATGGCGGGTATAACTCCGCAGGTGAGGGGCTCCAAAAAATTCTGACCGCCCATAGGTGCAAGACTTCCCCCCACGAATGCGCCTTTTGACAGTTCATAGGCTGAAGAAAGTTCTCCAAAAGTATCCCAAAGGATAACGGTACCGTCAGAGACTTGCTTTTTAATTTTAGACCGTAGTGTCCATGGTATGACTATGCGATCCAAAGTCCCTTTCCAATACGTTATACGGTGCATATGCCTTGGAAACAGCCCGATAACCGTATCAGGACGTCTGCGGTGAATATTAAGTATGATTTTTTCGACTACCTGTTCCTCTTCTTGTCTGGTGGATCCAAGGACAAGGAAAGGTGTTCCGGATCGGATCATTTTCCCGAGGTGTTTTTCTGTTTCGAGCCCATGTACTATATTGCCTATATTGTCGAACTTGATATTCGACATCACTTCTACGCGTTCTTTGCCGAATATCCTGGCGAATCGTTTGACGTCGCTTTCTGAGATCCCAAGAATTTTATCCGGTCCGATCATACGCCAAAAGGATGGCCAGATCAGACTCCTGGCGGTGATCCTACCGTTAATAATAAGAGTCTTGCAGGAATGTTTTTTTAAAGCGAATAAGAGACCAGGCCAAATTTCTGATTCCAAAAGAATCATAATTCTCGGGCGGATGGTTTTTACCGCCGTTTCCATAATGGAAGGTTTGTCAAACGGAAAGTAGGCCGAACATGCCCTCACGTTTCTTTTGTTAGGGGTAATATCAGCAATGGCGCGATCTATAATATCCAACCCTTGACGGGTGTTTGATGTCACGATAATTTTGACGGGCTTATGGGGATGTAGCTTTTTGAGGATTGACCACGCCAGATAGGATTCTCCGGAAGAGGCGGCTTGAATCCACAGGTCCGCGCTGGTCAACGTCATTTTTTGAAGTGTTCGCTGCCTGAATCCTTGGGCAAGGCGTTGGTTCAGGCGAAGGCAAGGAATAACTATATTCCAAACCAGGTCATAAAGATATAGAGTAGCTTTGAGTGTTATATTTTTCGACACCGTGGAGTTTAGCCTCTACAGATTTTCCCCAATATTTCATTATTCCATTCTTATTGCATAAACAGGTTGCCATTAATAAACTATTAATATCAAAAGGTTGTAGAATTTCCGAGATGTTAAATCAAGATACTGGGACGTCTAAATTCTTGGGTCATTTTTTAATAAATTATCAAAATATTCAATAGCCTTTATTAGTCCCTCTTCTATTTTGACTTTTGGAACCCAATCCAACTCTTTTTTTGCAAGGCTAATATCAGGTTTTCTTTGTTTTGGATCATCAAGGGGAAGTTTTTCGTATATGATCTTTGATTTAGATCCGGAAATCTCGATTATTTTTTTTGCCAATTCCAAAATCGTTAATTCTGTTGGATTTCCCATATTTACAGGTCCGGTAAAACTGTCACTGGAGTTCATTAGGCGAACCAAACCTTCAATCATGTCATCAACATAACAAAAGGATCTTGTTTGTGATCCATCTCCGTAAATCGTTATTGCTACTCCTTTAAGGGCTTGAATAATAAAATTTGAAACAACCCTTCCGTCATTGGGATGCATTCGCGGTCCGTAAGTATTAAATATCCTGGCCACTTTTATTCTCAAATTATGCTGACGATGGTAATCAAAAAATAGTGTTTCGGCACATCTTTTTCCCTCGTCATAACAGGACCGCAGACCGATTGGGTTCACCCTTCCCCAATAACCTTCCGGCTGCGGATGGACATCAGGGTCTCCGTAAACTTCACTGGTGGAGGCCTGTAAGATTTTTGCTTTAACACGTTTTGCCAGTCCCAGCATATTAATAGACCCGTGTACGCATGTCTTGGTCGTCTGAACCGGATCAAACTGATAATGTATTGGCGAGGCCGGACAGGCCAAATTATAGATTTCATCTACCTCCAGATAAAGCGGGAAGGTGACATCATGACGGAGAAATTCGAAATTGGGATTATTATGAAGATCAGCGATGTTTTGCTTGGTCCCTGAAAAGCAGTTATCAACGCACAACACTTCATGTCCCTCATGAAACAATCTTTCACAGAGATGAGATCCTAAAAAACCACATCCGCCGGTAACAAGAATTCTTTTGCTAAGATGCATAGTCAAACCTAACCCGGAAAAGCCGGAACCAAAAAGGATCGGTTTTATTTTTACCACGAAGATCACGAAGGAAAAGAAGAATAAAATATATAACCTTCGTGCTCTTCGTGGTGTGATCAAACTTTTTTTGCCAAAAAATACACAAAATTTACAAATAAGGAACTAAATCTTAAAACTAAAACGTGCTGAATTCGAGTCTTTACGAATTCATCATACATAAGAATGTAAAATTTTCAAACCTTTTTATTCAAGGGATGATCGGGGAATCTAATTAGCAAATTTTATATCAGTTAAAATAGTTGAAAATTTTGCGTCGATCCCTTATAAGGGAAACACTATAACTAAATTCTGCAGATTTTAGTTTAAAGTAAAGGAGGTAATTCATGGCAATAAGTAAAGAACTGCTTGATATTCTTGCCTGTCCCAAATGTAAAGGCGAAATATATTTAAATGATAGAAAAGACGGGCTTATATGTGATGCCTGTAAGCTTTTATATGAAATAAGGGATGACATCCCGATTATGCTGATCGACGAGGCTAAGTCTTTAGAAAGTTAGCCTGACGATTATGAGCCGACCTCAAAAGCCAAAGCCTGCCAAGCTGGTAATAGGTTTTTTTCTTAAAGAAAAAGACCTGGTTGTTCCTGTGGTAAAAGCACTAACGGAAAAATTTGGCCCTGTTGATATCGTAAGTTCATGGTTGCCATTTAATTTTACCACCTATTATGAACCGGAGATGGGGAAGTCTCTTTTCAGACGGATGCTTGCATTTGAAAGACTGATCAAGCAGAGCACCCTGTCAGAGATAAAACGAATCACCAATGATCTTGAGCAGGCGTATTCAAAAAACAGCAAAAGAATGGTCAATCTGGATCCGGGTTACATGCTGCGGGAAAGGTTTGTGCTTGCCACCGGCAAGAATTTCAGTCACAGGATATATATTGGGAAACGTATTTATGCGGATTTAACCCTGATTTATTCCAAAGGCCGGTTTATAAAATTACCATGGACATATCCGGATTATGCCGAGCAAAACATGCTGGTTTACCTTGAACGGGTACGGAATAAATATGTGATCGATTTGAAACAGACATATGCATAAACTACAGGGTTCAAGGTTCAGGGTTCAAAGGAAATGCCTAAAATGAGCTAAAGTGCCTAAAATGCCTAAAATTATGGGATGTTACTATTTTTAAATTTGTGTCTATTTGTGTTCATTCGTGGTTTTATTTGACTGCTCTCAACGGTTTAACCCTGAACCTATGAACGCTTAGCTTATTTTTAAAGGTGGAATAAAAATGCTAAAGAGTATGACCGCATATTCAAAATCGGAGAAGACCCAAAAAAAACTTACGGTTCTGATTGAAATCCGTTCATATAACAGCAGGCATCTTGATATTGCATTGCGTATTCCCCATGGATACCTTGCACTGGAGGAGAAGATAAAAACCTTAATTTCCCGCAAGGTTTCAAGAGGACGTATAGAGGTTAATCTGCAAGTCAGGGACGATTCCGGTGAGGTATATGGCTTTGAAATAGATACACCCAAAGCCAGAGCATATTATGATAGCCTTGTCCGATTAAAAGATAAATTTAATATTAATTCCGAAATATCGATGGACCTTCTTGTGAGTGGGGTAGGTATTATCAAGCCTGCCGAGATGGATCTTGATATGGAAGCCTGCTGGCCTGTTTTTGAAGATTGTATTAATGAAGCCTTAGATAACCTTATAGCCATGCGAAAAAGGGAAGGAGATTTTCTTGAAGCGGATATTGCAGCCCGACTTGACGGTATAGAAGAAAGTGTTGACAAAATTCAGAAAGAATCGAGCGATCTTTTATCCCATTACCAGCAGCGTCTTAAAGACCGTATCGCTGCTTTAACCAAAGGGATTGTAGAGATAGATCCTGATCGGATAGCACAGGAATCGGCTTTTCTGGCTGACAGAAGTGATATTTCCGAGGAAGTTGTAAGGGCTGCAAGCCATATCAAACAGTTTCGAATAATTATGAATTCAGAAGAGCCTGCCGGCCGAAAACTAAATTTTTTGATGCAGGAGCTTAACCGTGAATTCAACACCATGGGATCTAAGACGGATAAAACAAATGTATCTCACATTATAGTCGAGGTAAAGTCCGAGCTTGAAAAGATAAGAGAGCAGTTGCAGAATGTAGAATGATTTGGTTCCGGTTTATCCGGGTCAGGGGAGGTATATGGATCAGAATCTTTTGAATATCGGTTTTGGAAATACAGTGGTTGCTGCACGAGTTGTTGCTATTGTGTCTCCCAATTCAGCTCCTATGAAACGTCTTAAGGATGAGGCCAAAGATGAAAAGCGTTTGATAGATGCAACACACGGCCGCAGAACCCGTTCTATAATTGTTATGGATAGCAATCATATCGTTCTTTCCGCCATACAGGCCGAAACAATATCCCAGCGCTACTCAACACTCAAGGCTTCGGAATAATCGATCATGAATGAGCAGGAAAGCAGACCCTCCGGTTCAAATACCAAAGAGATAAATAGTAAACTGGGTCATCTTTTTATCATTTCCGCGCCGTCGGGGGGCGGCAAAACAACCCTTTCCAAAGCCGTGATTAACCGGTTTAGCGATATATTTTATTCGATTTCATATACAACAAGGTCGCCACGGGACGGTGAACAAGACGGTCTCGATTACTATTTTATCCAAAAAAAAGATTTTGAAAAAAGGATAGAAAACGGCTATTGGGCTGAATGGGCGAAGGTCCATGGCAATTATTACGGTACATCGGCTGAATTTCTGGACAAGGGCCTGGAATCCGGGCACGACATGCTCCTGGATATCGATGTTCAGGGTACTCTACAGATACTCGAGAATTACCCCGACAGTGTTACGATTTTTATAATGCCCCCGTCACTGGAGATCCTTAGAAAACGCCTGGAAATGAGAAGAACTGAAAGGAGGGCAACGATAGAAAGACGTCTTTTAAATGCTGAAGATGAGATAGCACAAAAAGGTCTTTACCGTCATGTTATCGTTAATGATCAACTGTCCGCATCAATTGAAAAACTTATAGCCATTATGGAGAAATATCGATACCCGAACAAACCTGATAAATGCCTAAAGTAAATTAACCGCAAATTAACGCAAATAGAGATAAATATTACCTTTAAATTCGTGTTTATTAGTGTTCATTCGTGGTTTGATTTAACTGCAGATGGAGACTAGTTAAGGGTAGATATGGTAAAAATAGTAAAAAGAGAGATGCTTTATGGAATCAATTCTGTTCTTGAAGCTTTAAAAGCCGGTCGTAGAAATTTCTTTGCAGTCTATATTGCAAAAAAAAAGATCTCGCAACGTTTAGAAAAAATATTGACACTTGCTGAAGCGAAAAAAATTCCTGTGGAATGGGTTGAGACTTCACAGCTAAAATCTCTGACCGGAACTGATCAACACCAGGGAATCGGAGCCGGGACAAGTCCTTTCCCGCTATCCGGAATTTCTGATATTATCGACATCATCCGGCAGGATGATACAAACCATTTACTGTTACTGCTCGATAATGTCGTGGATCCTCATAACCTGGGAGCTCTGATTAGAACAGCGCTTTGTGTGGGCGTTGACGGTATAATCATTCCAAAGGACAGATCTGTTTCTCCTACACCTGCAGTATCCAGGGCATCAGCAGGAGCTCTGGAACATATCCATCTTGTACGGGTAACAAACATGGTCAACACAATCG
>RCNB010003702.1_pt1 | contig 13317 bp, 8 predicted proteins | sample 2041321 | NCBI WGS metagenome assembly RCNB01 (sample SAMN09708232, study PRJNA481090) | Marine sediment metagenome, whole genome shotgun sequencing project. | reverse complement strand
GATTGAGGCGAGTAATCGCGATCACTGCATTATAAGTGTTGGCAAGGAATACATCACTTTGCAGCATCTGAATTTAGTTGGAAGTAATTTCAGCGTAATTGACATATCAAATGGCAAATATGGCGGTGAAGGCTACCATGTAATTAGCGACATCGATATCAGAGATGGGGCTTCTAATGGCATCCTTTTAATGGATGGATCTGGGCACGAAGTACATAACTGTATAATATCTGGATTTGGGAGGCCCGGAGAGAGAAATCATGGGATCATGCTGTATAAAAGCAGTAGCTCATATTCAGTAGCAAACTGTATACTAAGCGGCAATACAATCAGCAAGGCTATGGGATGTGGGATACTCATATCAGCGACGTCGAATTCATCTAGACTCAAAAATGCCATAATTGCGAATAATGTGATATTTAACAATGGAGACGGTATTAATATTAATTACTCCAACAACTGTACGATCAAAGGTAATTCTTCTTTTTCAAATGCAACTCAAGATACAAATGCCGAACAATATGGCATCAGTCTTAGGAGCTCTTCTTATAATCAGATATCTCAAAATACACTCTATAGCAATGGTGCGCATGGTATTGAAATTTGGGGCGAAAATGGACTTCAATCTAATGGGAATTCAGTTCATAGTAATCTAATTCATACAAATCAATTAGATGGCATTTGTTTTAGCTCTATTTACTCTGACAATAACGACGTTTATTACAATATTGTGTTCTCAAATTCTAGGAATGGATTTTCCGCAGGCGGTGCAAATTCCGGGAATTTATTTGCAAACAATACTCTCTACGATAATGAGTATTATGAAGTCGATTTTCACAATAGCGCCTCTGGCTGGACCTATCAAAACAATATTGCATTTCACACCGGCTCACAGTATCCACTTTACGCAGTATCTACAAATATCGTGTTTTCAAACAATTGCTATTTTAATGCCTCAGGTGGCTATGTAGCAGTGATTAATTCTGTGGGATATACGTCTAGCACTATATCAAACTTCGAATCAACTGCAGTCAGCGCAAACCCCCTATTTTCTAATCCTAACAACAGGATCTTCACGCTGCAAGATTCCTCACCATGTATCGACGCCGGAACAGATGTATCGCTCACTCAAGATTATGCAGGCAATCCTGTGCCCTATGGAGCAGCAGTAGATATCGGTGCATTTGAATATAACTGTAAGGGGTGTGGCGACGTAAACGGTGATCTTGTTATCTCCCCGGGCGATGCTCAGACCGCATTCACCATATTTTTAGGTGTCACGCCAAATCCAACAGCATGCGAAGAACAAAGTGCAGATGTGAATCGAGACGGGATCGTTACTCCAGCCGATGCTCAAGCTATTTTTGATTCATATATAGGCAAGATTGATCTTCCGTGCTCAACTTCCAATGCCTTAAACAATCTGTCCTTGCCAGAAAACAACTCATTCTTCATGGATCCTGATCCAGTATCAGAGATGAATTTCCCAAGGGCTGAAGGTACAGTGATCGCTTTCCCCATAATCGTTGATAATTCCTCTGTCATTCATGCATTCGGATTCGATCTTCTATTCCCATCAGAACAGCTGGAGTTCATTGGCTTTGAAAGCGATGAGCTTCAGGATATTTGTCATCTCGATGCAAGCAAGCAAGGACCAGGTTTAATCAGGGCTGGGGGATACGTAAATGTTCCGTTAGCTGACCTACGCCCTCGTATCTTAATCACCCTAATTTTTAAAGTGAACGGGGAACAGAAAGCCGATTATCAGCTGGCTATGGCCAACGCTGTCGATGACATAAAGACTATTCCCTGCGTGATTGGTGTCCCTGAAATAAGACGAGAGAACGACTACTGAGAAAGGCCAGCTAGCTATCTTATTGTTTTCTTCTTTTTCGAATCTGTTGTGAATCCAGAAGCAGCTGTCAATTCCTCGTTTACCTGCGTGGCCCGGTTAACGCCGACATTATAAGACACAACCGCACTGCCGGCAGCGATAGTAGCCACACCGATGGGGGCCAGAAGAACAGGCAAGATACCGCCTTTGCTGCTTTTCACGTAAACCGCGTCGCCCGCCTGGCTGGCTTCGTTCAGCATGATGGTGGCCGTTTCTCCAGGAATAGCTGAGCTCGCTTCATTGTCTCCGAGTCTGATCGCATTAACCTTCTGATAAAAGTCTGTGCTTTCACCAAGGGCATGGATCTTATCGCTTTTGTTGAGCGTTCCCTGCATGACGAACACATCCGCCTTTCCAGTTGAACGGTCGAAATTAACAATCCTACCGATGAAGGTTTCACCCTCGATAGCCTCGGGAGCCGGCAGATCAGCGATCGATGAATCCACCTTTTTGTCGTAAGATGTCACATTGATCGCGACTTTGGCGGCGTTATTTCCACTCATCTTCACGCCGAACACGCTATCGGCAACAAAATCTCCCTGAGGAAGGGAAACACTGTACTGATAGATCCCGCTCTCTACTCCAACGATGCTAAACGTTCCGTGTCTGTCACTGGTTGTACTCTTGTACTCATCCCCAGTAGCGGTGTTCGTGATCATGACCACAGCACCCTTGATGGGGCTCGTTCCGTCAAAATCATAAACATTTCCTAAAATCATCCCACTTGAATCACTGGCGTGTGAGATAGAGGGCATTCCTACCAGCAGAAAAGCAAGGACAGCCCCCACGGCTACAAAAAAGTTTTTCTTGTTCATGTGTATTCCTCCCACTTCCTTATATAAAGATAGGCGTATTTAGATGAATTGTCAAGGTGTTTTTTGGGTAAATTTAATGGCTTTTCCAGAGGAACTTCGGGACTTTTATCTTGAGCGACCTTGCGGCTGTCGTTGGTTCGATCGGTTCTGGACAGATGCTCAATTCCCGGTCCTCAATTACAGCAAGAGGATTGTGCTCAAATAGCGCTTCGGCGACTGTGTTCCCTACTGTAGTGGATATCAATTCGTATGAATCTGAAAGATTGATTGGTAGAGACGAAATGTCATGTGCATCGCTTCCTATAAAATGGATCAGGTTTGCATGCAAGAACCTGAAAACGGCGTCTCTAACCTTCATTCCGTAGGTTCCCAAAAAACTGCCGCTGTTTGCCTGAACCAGGGCTCCCATCAAAACCAGCTCATAAAGCCTTTCGGAACGCTCTCGGAAAACAGAATTTCTCTCCGGGTGTGCGATGATCGGTATGATGCCCTCGCTCCTAAGATTGAAGAAAAGATCCTTTGTGTTGGAGAAAACATGACTGGAGGGAAATTCTACCAGCAAGTAAGAGCCACGATTGATAGTCAAGTCCTGGCTCTGCTCTTTTATCTGGGCAAGGATATCATGTGATATATGGACTTCAGCTCCACTATAGATCTCTATGTCCAGGTTCTTTTTCCTCAGATAGCTCATAAGTCTGAGTCGTTCTTGTTCAATACGGATGGGATCTAAGCTGCGGGAATTTCCTCTGAACAGATGCGGTGTGGCCACGACCTTCGTGATCCCGTCCTTGATGGCGTGTTGGGCCATTTGTATCGCTTCATCAGGAGACCTGGCTCCATCATCTAGGCCGGGCAGGATATGACAGTGGATATCGATCATATTTAAAAAATAGATTGAGAAACCCAGATTATATCATTCGCCTGCAGCTGGATATCGTCCCTTTTTCCTTTGATAATGTCATCGACATCGATTTTCTGTGTATTCCAGGATCCATCCTCGTTCTGGCGCTTGAGTGTGACGCTGCCTTTGGCGGCACGCTCGGAAAATCCTCCAGCCTGGATAATCGCCTGCAGGAGAGTCGGGATTTGAGACTCCCTCACCTCAAGCATGCCTGGATTCCCGACATTCCCGCCCACATAGATATTGACAAGCTCATCATTTGGCACTCGGACGATATCATTGGCCTGCAGAGGGATATCCATATCGGCATCGCTGTAGAGCTCTCGTATGGAAATCCTCAGAATGGAACTTCCCCCCTGCTCCTGAGTCCTGATGATCTCGATTTGGTCTCCTGCTTCAGCAGTCACTCCCCCGGCCTGAGCAATGATCTGACGGAGTGTTTGACGGCCAAGGAGTTCGAACGTGCCGGGGATATTCACAGCTCCAATCACAGCGACTCGTTTGCTCTGATACTCCTGGATAAACACAATCACCTGTGGATTCTCGAGAAAATTTCCATCGATCAGCAGTTGTTCAAGCTGCCCCTTTGTTAGTCCCTCGACGTCTACACTCCCCAAAAATGGAAAAGAGATCGTCCCGTCTTGAGAGACTCGCACTACTCGGCTCAATTCTGCCTCGCCCACAACACCGATATCCAGGACATCTTTTGGGCCTATCCTGTATTCCTGGGTGAGCCTTTCTTGCGCAAAAAGGGAAGGCGCGCCCAGAACAATGCCGAATATTAAAACAATACTCATGAAATTTCGCATATGGATCTCCTATTCCTCCCGATCGGGCTTTCCTGGACTCCAAACGAGAGCAGTGAGTTGTATTGACTGAATAACAGGGGCGATCTCCAAAATATTGATGCCCCCTCTGGTATCCAGAAAAAGAGAAAGTGCCTCTTCGGCTAAATAATCCTCCCAGACAACTTTCCCGTTCATCACAATAGTGATCAAAGGAGGATTACTCTCCCAGTTCTGTTTAAACCGGAAATCCAGAGTAATTCCTTCACCATCGAACAAATATTCTCTCAAGTACCTACGTGTACGCTGAATGTCGATCTCATTTCGTAGCAATCTCTTGGGCGAAAGACTCTTGGCGATTTGAACATTCAGAACAGTGAGTTCCTCTTTATCATCCAAGAGAGACAGATTGTGCCGCAGTTTTAACAGCGTTCCAAGATGATTGGGATCGATCTCAAGTGCTCTCCTGTACATGTCGCCGGAATCATAGAGATTTCCGACTTTTTCGTAGCAATCTCCAAGCAGCTGCAGAATTCCAATGTAAGGAGCGGTATCCACCTCAGGGAGGACATCGAAGCCTCTCTGGAACAAGCGGCCGATCCTGATGATCTCTTTAATTTTGTGCTGCTCGAAATAAAGGCGGAGATGCAGGAGAAAAAGCTCGATCTCATCAAAATTTTCACCTGGCCTCTCTTTTAGGACTTCCTGCTCGATGAGATAATCTTCAAGCTCTTTGACGAGAGCAACTTCCGGCTCATATTCCAGATACGTATACAAATGCCCGCTGTACTCGCTAAAATCCTGTTTATCTTCAATGAGTGATTTTGCATGTCCTAAGTAGGCAAGTTTTTGAATTTCTGAAAATTCGTTTTCGGAGATCAAGGTTTGCCTACTGAGGTTCTGGTAGAACTTTATCCTATCCAACGAAGATAGGCTTTCTTGATATCCTTCTACAGCTTCCTTTGTACGGTAGTACCGTAGACTATTCTCTGCTGCATTGAATTCAGTCTTGGCTTTCTGATACTGCAGAAACTCGTATCTAGCCAGATATCTATACCTCTCCTGCAGGGAAAGTGATGTTTCTCCTAAGAACCTCGCATAAAGCCGGTAGGAATCTGCATCATCGGGAATCACCTCTCTGACGATCTCATAGTCTTTGGCATTCATCTCCCAGATCTTAAGCAGAGAAAATATTTTGTCCGAATCCGCGGTTTTCCAGATCTGCCTCATCATCTCGAGTGTAAATTCTTTGTCCTCATCGGAAAGAGACTGCCAATCAGACAAAAACAGTTTAGCCACCTCAAGATATATGTCACTGTTGAAGCTGACCAGGCTGGCGGCTTTTCGATATTCTTCGACATATTTCAGATCTGTGGGGACAGAGAGCGTATCCAGGTTACGCAGTGCTCGAGCCAGATACAAATGTGAGAATTGAGAAGCCGGATTGATCAGGATAGACTTCCTGAGGCTTGTTACTGAGCTTTTCAGGTTGACAACACATTTATCTCTATCACCAAGGGAATCCATGGCAACTTCAAAAAAAACCTTGCCCATCTCATAATCGATCAGATCGTTCAAGGGATATATGGAGTTCGCCTCAGCGAGCAGCGAAAGCTTCTCCGTAATTCCTTCCGTGTCTTTTGATTGGAAATACAAATGTTGATTCCAGTAGATGAAAATATCGACGGCCATTATTAGGAGGATACCTAACAGTAAAAAGATCTTCTTCAGATGCGCCATTTTTTTGATAACCTATAGACTACTAAGCATCTATTCCTTCTTTAAATACACGATCACTGTTGTGAGAGCGAGCAGAGCAGAAAAAGACAACATGTTGGCAGGTATGTGGAGGTTAAAATCCGTGATACTGTGGATCAAGATGCCGATCACCGCTATCAATCCTCCCAATCCCAATCCTTTCAGTTCAGGATTTCTCCGTGAGTGCCATGCGGAAAACGATTTCACCAGGATTATCAAAACACCGCCAAGCAGAAGCATAACTCCTACAATCCCCAACTCGGCCAAATATTCCAGGTAATCATTGTGAGCATGGTACAAACGGATCGGTGTTCCCCACACCTCCCAATCAGGATAGATCGAAGTAAACGTTCCCAATCCTGTTCCCAATACGGGATAATCCGCAAAAAGATTTACCGTGTTCCTCCAATATACGTTCCTTCCTTCAGCCATAAGATCATCCATGGCAAATCGTTCTAAGGAAGCACTTATCCCTACCTGAAAAGAGATCAACGCTATGGCTACAAATACAACAACTAAAATGATGCTCACTAATTTTTTCTTCGTCTGGTCGGCATCGAAAAACAATGTGACAAGTCCAAAAAATAAGAAAAAACTGAAGACCATAATGAAGATACCCGAGCGAGACCTGGAAAATATGATTCCGAGACACATAGCGATCGTCCCAAAGATCGTCAGTACAAGAGGTGAGGTATTCTTTTCTGATAATCGGATAAGCCTTTCTTTCCATCCTGATCCATGCAAAGAAAAAACACCGATCCGTGCTATGATCAAGCCTATGGCTAGGGGGACCACCATCTCAAGGAAACCGGAAAAGTGATTGCGGTTCACATATGTCCCTGTAGCGGAATCGAGATTGTGTATCTTTGTGTAAAACAAAATGCGTGGATTACTGTTATAGAGCTCGAACAAGCCATATATTGCCTGGAAAACACCCATCCCCAACAAGATATACACAATCCTCAATATTTGGCGCCGTTTCGTAATGGATTTGATGATCAGATATCCAAAAAGAAAATAAGAGAGGATGGCCAAGAGGGCATGAAAAGTGTGAGCGGGAATAAGTGAAAGAGTCAAAAAATTCGCCTCCTGAAAATCAGAGGCGAACCTCTCTCCATAGGCATAGCTGTTGGGAGAAATGATCCTCACCAGAAATTTCGGCCAGGGAATCATTTGGATGCCAACGAACAAGAAAAATCCCATGAACAGACGACTGGGCCATTTCAAAGATTCGGTTAAATGTGAGTTTGGCAGGGGCTTATCTCTCATCAAGAAATAAGCGCCTGTCATAACAAGTACCACAAGCTGGATCACAAGAAGCGACCATTTGTTTACAGACGCAGCGGGCAGCGGAGCAAAAATCAGAAGACCAAGGATGCCGTATTCGATGATATAGCTGCACACTTGGTCTTTTTTCGATAAAGAACGCTTGTTATGATCCCGCATCAAGCTCCACCGGTATACATATCTTTCTGATATATTCTTCCCTGATCCATCCTGGCCTCGTTAATAACCGCGCCAATAACATTAGCCTTAGCCTGCCGCATTCTTCCACAGGTGTTGGCAAAAGCATTCTTGACAGTTTTTTGGGCGCGAATGACAAGCACAACTCCATCAACCAACGGGGAAATTACTATTGTGTCTACCGCAACCAGGACAGGTGGTGTATCGAACAATATCAGATCAAAATCATTTTCTACTTTCTTAAGAATTCCTTTCATTTTGTCAGAATTGAACAGTTCAGCTGGGTTCGGCGGAATCGGGCCACTCGGTAAAATCCAAATGCTTGGGAGCTTCGACAGCTTAATAATATCCTGCAGATCCCCATTCCCGGCAAGATAGGTGCTCAGTCCTTCGGCATTCCTCACATTAAATACTTTGTGAAGACGGGGTTTTCTCAAATCCGCATCAACGATTAAGACTTTCTCGCCAAGTTGGGAGAATGCCACGGCAAGATTGGACAAGGTGGCAGTCTTTCCTTCACCCGGGAGCGAGCTTGTAACTAGCAAAGACTTAGGCGGTTTATCAGCATTGGAGAGCAGCAGTGAAGTCCGGATCGTCCTAAATTCTTCGGAAATGAACAAACTCGGGAATTCATGGTTGATCAGCTCGATGTTCTTTATCTTCGCCAATTCGCCATCCGTGTGCTGAGCAGCATCTCCGTATGAATAATAATCACTGTATTTGGACAGATAGTCTCCTCGTCTCTTGCCCAAACCTTCAGGGGGAAGGTAGGGCACCATCCCCAATGTGGCCACGCCAGTGCCGTCGAGATCCTCTGGATTTTTGACCGTGTTGTCCAGTAGATCAAGTACGAAGCACACCCCTACGCCTGAAAATAGGCCAAAGATCAGCGCCATGAATAGATTTCTTTTCTTATTGGGTGATACCGGTCTCATGGGGACCTCAGCAGGATCGATGACGCTTATGTTGCCAATGTTCACGCCCTCCATGTTTACAGAGACCGAAGCTTCGTCCCTCTGCTTTATAAAAAAATCGATCTGACTGATTATGCTATCTGTTTCGATCCTTAATAAACTGTATTGAACCCCGACGGAGCCGCTTTGTGCGACATTGGCCATCTGCTTGTCCAGTTCTCCCGTTAAGCGGTTTTCCTGGCTGAATGCCTGCTTGTATGCTCTGTCTGCGCTATCGATGGCCTTGATCAGTTCATTTTGAATCTCTGTTGCTAGATTACTCATTCTGTTCTCAAGACTTTTAATCTCGGGATGATTAGAACCATATTTCCTGGAAGAACTCTCCATGTCTGACCGGAGCCGGGAATAATCAGTTTGCAGTTGATCAAGAACGGGGCTGTTTGCCAGGTGAGGGAGCTCATCCACACTCAAACCCTGCAGGTCCAGGAGCGTAGAATAGGTCGTATATGCTCGGATTCTGTCGAATTTCGCCTGATTATAGACGTCATGCAGTTCCTCATAGGACCGAACCGCCGGATTTTCTGACTGGCTCAGCTCAACAATATCTTTTTCCAGGCTGTATCTCTGCAGCTCGCGGTTTTTTTCATTCAACTCATCACGCAAAATAGCTATCTGCTCATTTAAAAAATCCAACCTCTGCTGGGTTAGGCCCGATCTTTTTTCAACCGAAAAACTCATGTATTCCTGCGCCAAAGTATTGACGATCTCTGCTGCCAGATTCGGATGGGAAGATGAGTAACTCACATTTACCAATTTTGTATTCTCGACCGGCTGAATCTGCAAGCCGGATACGATCATCATCGAGACACCAAGATAAGGATTTATCCTTATTCCTCCCTCGACATCCTCACCGTTTGGGGACTTTTTTGCGCTGAGCCAATTCAGGGAAATAATGTTATTAACCACTGTGATTATGTTTTTCTTTTTTGCGCCGGCTACTAACTCTGGCCGTTCCAACAAGTTCATTTTCTGCGCCACTCTTTCAGCGAGAGAACGGCTCATGAGCAGGCTCAATTGTGTGTTGAAGAATCTTAGATCCGTGACATTCCGAGTGAGCCCAAACTCATCCTCGACACTCAATGCGCGTGATGACTGTTCTTCGATCAGGATCTGTGTAGTAGCCCTGTAAACAGGTGTAGCCGTAAAAGTCGCGATGGCCGCAAGCAGCAGCACCAGTCCTGTAATCGTCAGAATCAGCCACTTTTTTCTATAAACCATGTGCCAATAATGCATCAAGTCAATTTCTTTTTGTCTCTCTTCATAGTCCATTTTTATAAACCTCTTACACAATTTGTTTTGAAAAGGATGAATCAGCTGCTGCGAGCGCCCTTAAACATGATATTAGTCATGGCTTTAACGAAATATACCAATTGTGTTTTCAGGGGGCGTTCAAAATATGAATTGATATATCTTTTTTCAGATTCATTGATTTCCGCCAGTTCTTTTGGCATATCCGCATAGTAAGGAGGAATCAATCCTGGTTTCACTTTCTTTCGTATTGTCTGCAGAGTTACATCGTATAAACTGAGATACTGTTTACTCAAGGGACGAACCCCGAATAGTTTAAGCTCTCCTTTGATCCAATTATAGAGCATGGGGAGCTCGTCAATCCAGTACTTGCGCATCCAATTCCCCCAGTCGGTCACTCGAAAATCATCTTTGATCTTTCCACCTTTCTCCAACTTCTGGTGTTTATATATGTACTCCTGTAGATATTCGGAATATGGATACATGGTCCTAAATTTATATACGTGAATCATTTCTCCGTTGATGCCAGAGCGTTCCAATTTGATAAGGGGACTGTAGGAGGGATTTTGATCCAAAGATGGTGTCTTGCATTTTTGGGCGAGGAAGATCAGGCTCGATCCCATGATTTGTTCAGAAACGACTTCGAAACCACAGAAATACAGCCTGCCCATAACTTCGGCCTTGGAGATCATCCTGTTTTTGCCCTTGCTGATGGCGAAATATATCTTTTTTAAATGAGGCAGCTTGGGCAACATGCGGAAATATGCGAATTGGAACACATAGAGTATTTCCGCAACATATTTGGGGTATTTTTTGAAAAATTCCTTTTTATGAGTGGAAATGATATCTGCCCTGCCTACAAAGTAACCTCCATTTTTCAGCCCTTTATAGACTTCAAGAAAATATCGATTGATTCTACGAATATCATTCAGCCGATACAAATTGATGAAAAGGCCCGCAGAATCATTTCCCAGGATCTTGATATCATTTATATCCGGTGAATTCACAAAAATGAGTTCAGATCCATCGAAATTCGAGATGTCGATTTCCTCTTTAATGACGGCTGAGAATTGTGGGAACAAACTTAAATATCTATCCAGCAGCATTTTCATAAATGAAACTGAGGCGATGCCGCTATTTTCCTGAGGACGAGGCTCGATAGGAAGGTCATCTTGGCTTAAGAATTCCTGGATGGCATCGATAGACTCGATGTCTCCGTTCATGTCCCTGAAAAGTTTTAGAGAGAGATAAAGATAAAAGAACGACATTTCCAGAAAAAGAAAGAGGAGGAGGGTACCAAAAACCTGGAAGCGCGAATAGCTGAACAGTCTAAAGGCATAAATTATTACAGCCATGGACGAAGAGATCAGGATGATGGATTTTAGGCATGCCGAGAGGGCATAGAGATAGGAGTGGATATTTCGTTTTTCGAATTTCTGAGTAATGAGCAGGAAAATCAACCAGAGGCCGTACATTACTAAAAGGACTTTTTCATATTCCGGAGCCAGAACAAACGTGCCCCGTTTAAAAAAGTTTATAGAAAAATACGCGACTGAAAGCAGAATGAAATCTGTAATGATAAGGAGAAAAGAGATATGTGGCCGGGAGACGGCAGCTGCTTCTCCAGCTTGTGGCTCCTCCGAGCTATCTTTCTGCCGCCCTACGAAAAACAATGAAAAAAGAAAGACATCGAAAAATAGCATCAAGGCACATGTTCCAAAAATATGAATCCGTGAAAAGTGAGTAACACCGGTAAATACAATGAGAAATGAAATGCAGTAAGTGAGGTAAATGATCGATCTGATATTGAGAACGATCCCTTTGATATAGTGATTGTGGAGAGCCAGTGAAGCCTTTTTGGTCACGATCATTATTAACAACCAGAATACATAGAAAATCAGGAGCAGCTGTAAATAATCGTTAGAAATTAGAAAAGTGCCGCGCTTCAGGTAATATATGAAAAAGAATGAGATATTGAGTAAGATGAAATCGGCCAATGCAAATAGAGACCTCGCTGTGTAATCACTGCTGGGAGGAATGATCCGGAAGGACCTGACCGATGTATCCAGCATTTTCATTTCAACTCAATCCTCAATCAATCTATCCAAATGATCGAGGACCTCGTGCTTCACTTCTTTGGATCTCCCCAAGCTCGAGTCTCTCCTCTTCAATGTCTTTAGACTAGCGAGAATCTCCTTTGGATCTCGCGAATGAATGAGCCATCCCCTTTTTATCATTTCTTTATCAACAGCCAGAAGTCTCTTCCCAGGGAAAAATGATACGGCAGGAGTTCCCAAGCAAGCGGCTTCTCTGGTAAAGGTCCCTGCGCCTGAAAACACAGCTTGAGCAAAATAGACGGCATCCAATCCGGCAATAGGAGAATCTGGGATATGGATTCCATCTATCCCCCGTGCATACTCCCTGTCCTTTTCATATCTCGGCAAATAAAGGATATTTATTCCTTGGCGGGACAGTTCTCTGAGCAAATACGGTACGACAGATGTCGTCTCTTTGTTGACATAGCTGGCACAGGTGTTTTCGGGCCTAACCAGAACGTAATTTTCGAAAGGCAGAGTATTCAAAAATCCATGGTCGGGCTTATAATCGGCGATGTATATGTCTTCTTTGAATCCATTGTACTGAATCAGAGATTTGGATTTAAATCCCTGCTTTATCAGCATGTTCCGGGGAATGGCAGCAGGAAAGAAAGAGTAGTCCATGAACCTGCTGTAGATCCAGTTGGGTGATATTTCATTGTCATCGAATGAAATAGTCCGTTTTTTCCGTCTTCGTGCAATAAATGCAGCTTCGAAACTTCCGATACTAAGAAGAACATCGAATTTTGGAAATTTTCTGCTCATCTGCAGAAAACGTGAGCCCAGATACATCACTTTCTTTGTTCTATTTTTCCCGGCGTGTTTGCCAATAACTATAGGTTCTTGTTTTAGCTCAGACCGGGCAAGCTCCACTGTTTCCGCAAATTCTCGAGCAGTGATCATCACATTATATCTATCAGAATAATGGCTGATGATCGGCCTGAAAAAATGGACATGTGGTGTGTTTGTCAAGTCAATCCACAGTACTTTCATATTAAGATTCTTTACAGATCAATACATCGACAAGATGAGCCCCATACCCAATGTACAATGCTCCATCTATAGACAATATAAACATACACCATTATCCACCATCATTGCCATGATTCAGGCAAAAAATAACTCGTCCTTTTGCAGAGTAGAGGTTTCGAAAAACCCTATGACACATTTTCGCAAATTGAGGAGATATTTTCAATAATCTTTCCCTATTTTATCCAGATTTTATTTTAATGAGAACAAATTTAACCGCATTTTTGAAATTCTGCCAAATCAGTTCTTTAAACCATGAGAAAAAGTCTTTGGTCCACCTGTGAGGATGAATATTCAGCATCAGCTTAGTCGGCATCTTTTTGTGCTCAAGTTCTGCTATAATATCGAACGTT
>RCNB010001814.1_pt1 | contig 13318 bp, 9 predicted proteins | sample 2041321 | NCBI WGS metagenome assembly RCNB01 (sample SAMN09708232, study PRJNA481090) | Marine sediment metagenome, whole genome shotgun sequencing project. | reverse complement strand
GACTTTTCAAAAGACGTTCGGCTAATGTGCCCTCAGAAGCTTCAAATGTTTTTGACATTTCAGAAAGTACATCATCGGCAAGTTGATTCCCCATCACAACATAGTTTTTACCTAAAATTTCGGATGCTTGACCCTTCCAATACTTCAAGGATTTACCTGTAAAAGCAAAAACGTTTCCATTAGCGTCGATTCCAGAAATTTGTCTATAATTAGGGGCTTCGTCTTCGTCCCTTACTTCGTTGATTGCATTCTCAATAGATGTACCTGATTTCAGTTTTTTAAGTCCATCAATACCATATTTAGGTTCGGTCTCCGCTATTACCGAAAATGCACCGATTTCTGGTTGAATATAAATTGTAGAATTGCCCACGTAAATGTTATCTGTTGCTACTGCAATACCCCATTCTTTTGCGTTCTTATCATAGGCAAGAATAGAGAAAGTTGAGTTGATGTTTTTTTCAGTTAATAAACTTGGTAAATTTTGCCCAAAAGTGGGTAAAACCAAGATTAGTAAAATAATTGGCAAAAAGATTCTCTGATTTTTCATGTGATTGATTGTTTTTGATTGATGAATAATTGATGAATACTAATTTTATTATCAGCATTGCAGCTAACCGTTGGGTATGGTTGGTTAGTTGGTTAAGCAATGAATTGTACAAGTTATTGGTATTTTGTTATTTTTCCTTGGTATTTCGTTCCTTTTCATAATCAGCAGTTCTTTTTATTTGTTCATCAAGATTCCATTCAAAATTGAATCTACTTTTTAAATATTCCGCTATTGGTCCAAGCCCTATTTTTGCTCTTCTTTTATCAATATTTACAGGGTCATATACGGGCCATACATTAAATGTTTTTGTTTCAGGATAGTATTTAAATTGGCCACCATAAATTTGTAGGTTCCCTGTTTCCGTAGCTATTCTGTCTTCTGCTCTTACCAAAAATGTAGGACTTAATTGTTTCTCTTTTACAGCTTTCTTCATCATTGGGAGATACTTAATCCGAATTTCGTTAGCTGAGTGTTGAATTACGTTAGATATAGTCCTATTACCTTGTTCTCCAATTATCTCTTTTTTTGGCCACCCCTGAGTATCGAGAATAGCTCTTATTTTTCTTTCATTGATAGCATGATTCCTCCTATAGATTACATGCTGTTCTATGACTTCATTGGATTCTGCCCCAAATTTTTCAATTAACTCTTCAATTAACCTTTCTGGTTCTTGTTCGTCCCTCCATATGGTGTCAAGAACTGCTATTAAATCTTTTGAATTATATATAGAAGATTTTGTTTCTTGTTTTAGCTTTTTCTCTTGAATACAAGATGTCGTTGCCAAAACAATAAGTAGGAATACACATTTTAATATTTTCATTTGGAATGAATTAATTGGTGTTAAGAGTTTTCATTAATTCAAAACTTAAGTCGTTAATTATCAGACTTTTATTGCTGTATGTAGATACATTAGATAGTATAATTATCGCGTTTTTATTAGTGGAGTCAATAATTATTGATGATGAATAACCACCAGTTCCACCGTTATGCTTATTCCAAATATTACCAGATTTTCTGTTGATAATTTCCCAACCTAATCCATAGTCAGAAATGGTGTTAATAGTGAACGTTTTAGTTCTTGTAAGTTTTAGTTCTTTATTTGTATTATCAAATTGAGCTACTGCAAATTTAGACAGATCTTCTACTGATGATAACATTGCTCCAGCTCCTGCTAAAGCGCTCAAATCCCAGTTGGGCACTTTGTTTCCAGATTCGTCAAACCCCTTTATTATGAATCCTTCTACACTTTCTCGTATCGTAGTTGAATTAATCATATCATATTTTGAAAATATATATCTATGTAATAAGTTTTCATAGCTTGAGTTTTCTATAGTACACAGCACATAGCCTAAAATTCCACTACCTAAATTAGAATACTCATAACTTTCTCCAGGGTTATTTGTTAATTCTAAATGATTAGACATATATAATTCTAATTTTTTATTGGTGTATTCTTGATAAGGATTTTCAGGGTTTGCTATTACAAGGTTTAAATTTGAAGGTAGTCTGGGTAGTCCAGAAGTATGGTTTGCTAGTTGTTTAAATGATAGTGCTGTACCATTATTCAGTTTTACATTTATATAACTATTAATTTCATCATCTAAGTTAAGTTTTTTATCTAACGCAAAATTGGCAAGTAGGGTAGCGGTGAAAACTTTAGTTATTGAGCCAATTTCAAAAACAGATTTATAATTGTCAATATTATAAATAGAATCATTCTCTAGCTTGATTCCATAATAATTTATAACCTCATTTTTTATAATCCCAATTGAAAGTTGTGTTTGGTTTGGGTAGTCTTTTGCTTTTTTAAGAATTAGGTCAGTTTGTTTTTTACTTAAACTGTTCGATAGTTTGTTTTGTTGACTGTTACCAAAAGCACACACTAATAAAAGAAAAAGAATATATTGATTTTTACTCATGTGTTATAATGAATGCCAACATGTTGTCTAAACAGCATTTTAATGAAGTTTAGGTTTTGTTGTAAATTTTTTAGGTTAATCGTCAATACTCTGACCAACTAAAATGGAGAATTTCCAACCGGTATCGTCTGATTTAATCTTCTGAGTTTGCTTTAATAGTATTCCAATAATTTGCTCTTCTGGGTCAGCAAAATAAGAGGTGTTAAAATAGCCACCCCAACTAAATGTCCCATTGCTTCCTTTTCCGCCCGATCCTTCTCCCTTTTCAGTTTGAACCCTAAAAGCAAGGCCGTAGAATGCTTCTGGGTCTTCGCCCCATAAGTCACCAATTTGATTAGCCATTATCGTTTTTATTGTGGTGCGGCTTAGCAATCTTGTTCCGTTCAATTCGCCATTATTTAAATACATCTGTAAAAACTTAGCATAGTCCTCAGCTGTACTAGAAAGTCCTGCTCCTCCCGAGAAAAATTGCTTAGCACCTTTAATAGGATAATTTGGATCATAAAATGTTGTTGGGTAATTGGTCCATTTACCTTCTTCCTTGGTTTGCACGGCAACCAATCGATCTTCTTTTGATTTTGGCAAATAAAAAGCGGTATTAGTCATTTCAAGAGGTGTAAAAATGTGGGTTTGCAAGTAGGCGTCAAATGGCTCCCCAGATACGATTTCTATAAAATACCCAAGTACATCGTAGCTTTCGCTATAAGTAAATTTTTCGCCTGGGTTATGATGAAGGGGAAGGGTAGCAAGCTTTTTGATGTTTTCTGCAATAGTAATTTTTTCTGTGGTAAATAGATCAATTATTCCAGCATCCTTGTAAATTTTCTTAATTCTCTCATCGCTATCAATTACACCATAACCAATACCAGACGTATGGGTTAGGAGATGTCTGATACTAATTTCTTTATCCGCAGGTTTCGTGAGAAATGTTCCGTCAGCCAATACTGAATCAAGTACTTGAGGATTCTTAAATTCAGGAATATATTTGGAAATGGGATCATCAAGTTGAAATTTTCCTTCTTCCCAAAGCATCATAACTGCGGTAGCTGTAATCGCTTTTGACTGAGAAGCTAATCGGAAAATATCGTCTTTTTGAAGCGTCCGTTTTGATTTGGCATCTGAAGTACCAAAGGCCTTATGATACACTATTTTTCCGTTTCTAGCAACCAGTGCCACTAATCCAGGTAAGTCTCCGTCTTCTATAGCTTTTAAACACATGGCATCAATTCGTGCCAATCTTTCTTCCGAAACACCAACTTCTGATCCTTTTCCATCCACCAAGGCAGAGGAAGATTGATTTGATTTTGTTTGAGCTTGGGACAAAAAACAATTCAGAATAACAACTGTAACGAAGAGCAATCGTTGAGCGTACTTCAATTTCATATCTGTTTCTTTAATGATTTACAACGTGTTGTGTGCAGTTAGTTTAAATGGATAGCAACTAAATTATTAAAATAAAACAAACCAGAGGGAAATCCGAAGGATTTTACAAGTACAGACAAAACCAACAATTAATTACATACGTTTTTGTGTGCTCACTTATTTCAATTTATTTGTCATTTTTTTAATAATTCTGGTTTATTACTTTTAACTGCAGTAAAAAAAACCCAAATTATAAAGAATACTTGAAGTGGAATTCTAAACCATAAATACTCAAGACCATTCCCATCCAAAGTTCTTTGTTAGCCGCCTTTCACTTATAGCTATTCATTGATTGCTAATTACTTTTTTAAAATACTCTAAAGACGCAGGCTCAAAAATCATTTTGTTTTCTTTTTGATTAAAATACCCCATAGAAACCAGTCCTACCAATTTACCTTTTGAATCTAGAACAGGTCCACCACTACAACCATTGTATGCGCCTTTAGATATATCAAGCCTTAGATTATTATCTTCTGTTAACCCTATAAATGTTCCTTTTATATTTACTGGTTGTGTACTTGTATATGGATATCCCAAAAAGTAAACGTCTTCGTTTATATTTAACGGCTTATCTCTTAAAGAATAGATTGCTATATCTTTTGGTATATTTCCTTCTGTTTCAAAAATCAACCAATCACCTTTTGGAGGCATTTCTATAGGTTCATTGATGTTTTCATTTATGAGTTTACCTGCTAAAATTTTTTTATCTGGTGAAGCTTTTGAACGGAATTCCCAAGATTTTAAATCGCCTCCAAAACTTACTGTTTTCATACGATCAGTTTTAGCAAAAAAGAGAACATGTTTTGCAGTTACAGCGTAGGTTTTGTTGTTATACTCCAATAAAAAGCCACTTCCTGCATGAGGGTTATTAAACTTTGAGTTCTTAAACTTTACATCGCTAATTAGCACAGAGTCTATTTGTGCACAGCACATGGAGGATGTAATTAATAAAAGTAAAAATAGTATTGCTATTGATTTATTCATTTTTAATGAAGGCTCACGAATGGTGCATAGTTAATTGCGGAAAATCAGTTGAGATTTTTCAATGTACTGCCAAGTTAATTAATTCAAGAGAATTTCCTGCGAGGGAATCCCGAAAGCAAGTAATGATACTATCGTTGGCATTAGCTATAATTCCAAATTTTGATCATTTGAATAGTGACTTTGCTATTTAAATAAAATTTCTAAATTTTTATTTGCTTGTCGGTACTCCTTTAAATCACTTTCCAGAATTTTGTTCTTGTTAAGTATTAGTTTTTCCAAGTTGGTTTTACTTAACGATTTAATGGATAGTTTATTGATGTTATTATCACTTAGGTTTAAAATCTTTACAGAAGAAGGAATCATTTTTAGAACCACGTTAAAATCCATATTTGGGTTTCCATTAAATGATAAATATGCTAACCTTTTGCATTCGATTAATTCTTTAGGAAATAGGGACAAATTGCAGTTATGTAAAGAAAGTTGTGATAGTTTTGGTAAGTATTGAAGTCCGTTTAAACTTTTCCAACTATTACCACTCAGCCAAAGGTTATGTATGTTTTTTAACAAGACAATTTCATCAGGAAGTTCAGTGTGACCATTACCACCGATACCCATTTGACCTAAATCATCAAGTTTTGAAAGTTTTGAAAATGTATCTTTCAAATCTAAATTGGGATTTTTACCTAACCAAATCATTTTCAATGAACTAAGCTGAGTTATTTCCTCTGGCAATTTTTTATAATTGTTATACATCAAAGCAACGTTTATGAGCTTTGGTAATTTTGATAAATACAAGCAGGTATTGCCCCATTCAAGATTGGGATTACCAATAAGATTGATGTAAACAATTTTTTTTAATTTTTTAATTGATTTAGGAATCTTATAAAGATTTAGATTTTGTTCTTCTAAATGCCCAACTTCTAAAAACTGTAATTCTTTTAAATTGCTAATGGATGACGGAATTTTGGAGATGAACGTATTTGATAATATCAATTCACGCAAATTTTCAAATTTATGTAGCGATTCTTTTAGTAACTTTTCATCTATCTTACTATTTTTCAAATTAAGTCGATAGACACTTTCTGGCTTAGTTAATGCTTCTTCAATAGACGAGTATACTTTATATTCGTTAAGATTTTTTCTGATTTCAACAAGGGATTGTCCCCAGCTTAAATTGGACGTAAACAATGCTAAAAAAACAATAAATAATGCTAATTTCATTTTGACTTACTACATAATGTTATTGGTTTGAATAAACGCATGGTTTAATGGCTTTTATTTTTTAATGGCAACTGTAACTTAGGTCTATCTCGTCATTACTTCAAAATTAATTTCTCTAAAAAGAACGACAGTAAGTACCTATTTTTTTCTTGGGTCAGGGTCCACTTTTATTAGATATTCTTTTGGGGGCGTAGCATGCATTAGATGTTGTACAAAGTAATCCCAGCGTCTGCGCATGATGTAATAACTATCACTGCCATAACCGTGTCGCGCATTCGGAAGCAATAAGAAATCAAAATCTTTGTTTGCTTTGATCAGTGCATCTGCTACTAAGTAGGAGTTATAAGGAGGTACATTATCGTCCATCCCACCATGTATGAGTAATAGTTTTCCTTTTAAACCTTTCGCGAAAACCTGATTGGCCTGTTGTTCATAGTTCGAGACCCCGTTACTATCTTTAGTTTCTAAGCCGATATAACGTTCTCCCCAGTCGTCTTCGTAATTTCTGTTGTCATGGTTTCCAGATTCTGAAATTCCTACTTTGAAAAGATCCGGGTACTTAAACATCGCTGCCGCAGTGGCAAAGCCACCTCCAGAGTGTCCCCAAATTCCTATGTTATCCAAATCAAGAAATGTGTATTTCTCTTGCAATTGTTTTAAGCCTGAAATCTGGTCAGACAATGTATTTTCTCCCATATCGCCATAGCAAGCATCATGAAATGATTTAGATCTATTTGGATTGCAACTGCCTTCAATTTGTACCACAACAAACCCTAGCTCGGCAAGTGCTTGGTTATCGCCTCGCGATGCCCTAAAACTCCAGGAGCCAACACTGCCACCCTGAGGGCCTGGATAGATATAAACGATCACTGGTAACTTCTCGTCAGGCTTCATGTCCTTAGGAGTATATAAAAGACCATATAAATCCCATTGGCCCTGAGCTGATTTTACAGTAAAAGGAGTTGGTGGTTTCCATCCTGTTGCTCTCAGCCTAGAAACATCAGTCTTCGCCAAAGTGCTGATAAGCTTGCCTTTGATGTCTCTAACTTGATGCACAGGAGGCACATCAGCTTGCGAATATGAATCAATAAAATAGGTTCCATTGGGTGATAAATTAATGGTGTGATGACCTACTTCCGGTGTTAACATCTTCAGATTTTTGCCATCAAAATCTACGCGGTATAAATAACTAAAATATGGATTTCCTTTCCCTTCATTTTGGCTACCTACAAAATAAATTAGACGATTTTTCTGATCTATATTTAAAATCTTCCGCACCAAGTAATTGCCAGAAGTGATTTGATTTTTTACAACTCCAGTACTTGCATTATACAAATACAAGTGACCCCAATCACTTCTTTCAGAATACCAGATAATCTCATTTGTCTTTGAAAAATACCTCCAATTTATTCCGCCTTGTCCAGATTCATATTGTGTATCTACTGTTTCTTCGAAGATGTCTTTGACTTCACCGGTATCGGTGTTGGCAATCCTAATATTTTCTTGTTTGTGATCGCGGCTTGTAGATACAAAAACAAGTTGCTGGCTATCTTCGCTCCACGCCACATCGTCAAATCCACCCTCACATGAAATATCATCACATAATGTTCCACGTCTTGCATCGGCATTCATTTGTAGTTTAATAATTTTCGGATCTTCACTTACAGTAATAATAACCCTGTGAATACGAATAATGTCTGAATCGCCAGGAATAGGATATTTCCATTGTTTCAGCTCAGGTGCACCTACTTTTGTCTTCACCAAATACATATCACTTACATGTCGTTGATCTTGTTGAAATGTTGCGATTTTTTTAGAGTCAGGCGACCAACTTAGAATGGGACGGTCACTTTGTTTCCATCCTGCATTATCGGTAGCGTAACCAAAATCTTTTATTCCATCTGTAGTTAAAGCTCTTTCATTGCCAGTCGCTACGTCCCTTATCCACAAGTTCCAATCTCGAATAAAAGCGGAAGAACTACCATTAGGAGACAACACTTCTTTTTGCGATGCCCTACTTAAATCTGACGTAACAGCAGCTTTTTCAAATAAATCTTTTTTAGAACCTGCTACTATTTGCCGTTTATTACGAGGATCAAATACGTTGTATTCTGTTCGGTTTTCCTTCAATGATCTATACCAAAGCCTTCCATCTGGTAGCCATTGCGCACGAATATCATTATCAATTAATTTGCTCGTATTTCCAGATAACATAGCCGCTGCACGTTCATAATCGGAATTTGTAAAGGTTTTTACACTTTGTGCCTGTGCTTTAGTGCCTATTAAAAAGACTAACAATAAGAATAGAGGGGTAAGTTTACTTTTCAAAAACGGCATATTAAAGGGTTCAAAATTTTTCAATTGATAAAGAGATTTCACTGAAATATTATTTTAGTATTCACGCTACTTATAACTACCAACTTTTGGTATATGGCTTGTTGCGTAATTATACACCTAATTTAGCAAACAAATCACAGATAGAAAATCCGCGATGACTTTCTTAAATAGGCTAGGACTAGCAATAAATTAAATACTGTTTTGGCTTTAGTTTTCTAATAAATCAATTATCTCTTTAGCTACTAATGCAGAAGATGGTAGAAACATAGTGGATACTATTCTATTGTTTATTATTACATCATATTTGTCACTCCTATTACACTCTTTTTGCCCTAGGCTGTAAATGCGTTAAAGAACCTATTTTTACCGGCTCACCAGATTCTATACTGTTACGAGCAGCTATACCTATAAGAATTGACATTGCTCCATCCCGTGTACCTGCCATATGTTTATATGTATCTTCTTTTTCTGGGTGCATAAAAACTTGATCATGTAATTTGGCATCTCCACCACCATGACCACCGCGATTGTATTCCACATTTACTGTTTCCTGTTTATCCCATAATTTATGAACGATAATCGGCTTGGAATTTATCGATTCACCACCATCTTGGTTCATTTCGGCCTCATGAAGCGCTTCTTGAGATAAATTTTCAGAATTTAGATAAGGTATGTCTAGGAATGCTTCTATGCGACCTTTAGTTCCATTAAAAGCTACTCTCCAACCTTCCCAAGGGGAATACGTTGTAAGCATATAATTTACATATACATTATTGGCATACTTAATATTTACATTCATTTTGTCGTAAATATTTATCTCTGGGCGGAACAAACAATTGTCTCTTATATATCCGTCATGTTGTTCGTTTTTAGCATAAAGATCATTATTGCGTTTGTCTTTCGTAATATCCCAGTAAAATTTACAGGTATCTTTTTCATCGCAAGTACGGCAATTCACTCCTTTTTTCTCAGGGCGTCCTCCGTAATATTCCAAATCTCCATAAGCAAATACTTCTTCGGGATCAGAATCTAACCACCAATTTATTAAGTCAAAATGATGCGTTGATTTGTGGACTAATAAGGTTCCCCCTTTCTCACGTTCTCCATGCCAACGACGAAAATAGGATGCACCGTGACTCGTATTCAACATCCATGAAAAATCCACTGAGACGATGTCTCCAATATCACCTCTACTCAACATCTGCTTGATCTTCGTACTATACGGACTCCATCGATAATTAAACCCAACCGTTACTTTATGTTTACTTCTTTGTTCTGCGTCTAATATTTCTTGGCATTTATCCTCATCTGTTGTCATGGGCTTTTCAGTCAAGACATCAATTCCAGCATTCAACGATTTCACAATAAATTCGTGATGTGTAGAATCTGTGGTTGTTACCATGATTAGATCTGGTTTTTGCTCTTGTATCATTTCTTCAAAAGTTGCATAAAGGCCACAATTCTTATCTACTCCAATATAATCAGCCGCATATTTCAACCTGCCTGGATTATGATCTACTAAACCTACAAATTCTAAAATATCACTATAATTGTCTACCAACCGTTTTCCCCAAAAACTGCTTCCTCTAACACCAGTACCTATTAAACATAGCTTTAATTTCTTATCGCCTAATCCAAAAGCAAAGGAATTTAACGGTAGTAAGGATCCAGCAGCTAGCATGCTCACAGATTTTAAAAAGGATCTTCTTGAATCTTTCATAATTATTTGTTTTTGATATATAATGCAACTTTTGGTATATGGTCTGTTGCATGGTTAGGCAACTATTTTAGCTAACAAATTACAGATAGAAAATTACAGCTAAATTTTCCTAGGTAGGGGAGGACTAGCAATACATTATAAACGCTGTTGTGCATCCGTTTTTTATAGTGCTATCCACCTCCAAATACATTAAAACTAAGGAGCTCGTGTCATTCTACTTTTAATACTTTCCTGTTTTGTTTTTCTCCAATAGGCCGTAGCGAATTATTCTAAAGAATTTTATCATTTGCCATCATTTAATTGTTGTTCAATAATCTCTAAAATTTCAACGATTCTCTTCCTTAGACTTTCAGATTGACTATTTGTGAGTCTACTAAATGATGCACAGACAGATATATGATCTTCAAAGTAAGGGTTGTCGAAAATTTTTGATGCCTCTATGTTATTATTGGCATTTTTTAAGTCAAATTTCACAGTGGTGCCTTTGTCAAGATGAAAGGCTTCCATAGTATTGTTTCTCCAGTAATAGTTGAATATATTTCTTAGGGAACTATTTTGAACTAGGAAAGGATAGTATGTATTATCTCGATATTTCATCCAAGAGATTTCTTCTTCGGTTACCTGTACTATTTCGCTGGTCCAAAGTGAAAGCAATTCCGTTAATCTTTTGTTTTTAATTAATTGAAGCCTTCCAGAACTTATCAAATCATTTACAATAGGATCAAAAGTTGGAACCAGCGTAGTTGGTGTTAAATATTTTATAATGCTATCATTGTTGCGTTTTATTGGATGGTCTGAATAATCAAGTAATTTTAATGAAGCATTAACCATACTAATTCTAATGGCAATTTTTTGGTCTAATTGTTTTAAGTTGCTCTTAAATTCAGAATCTAACTGAATTAATAGTGCTTTTTCTTCAATGCGATTTTTTCGGTCTTCATTCCAATTATTAATTGAAAGTGCAATCAAAATTCCAATAACTACAAGTACAATTTCCCCAATGGCATATTTTATATACTTTCCTGTTTTGTTTTTCTCCATTAGGTCGTAGCGTATTTTTCGAAAGAATTTTATCATTGGTTATTGGTTGGTCTTAATGAAGGCTAACGCTTGAGTTAAACGTAGTGCCAAGGCAAGGAAAATTTTCGTTTCCTTTTGATAACGAAGCTAAAGCTTAATGTTTTGCTTTTTTTATCCAAAGCAAAATCCGAAAGATTTTGCAACTTTATAAATATACGCAGACCTTTTGTAGATTGGTTGTATGAGAAAAATTAGTAGTACATTGAAAAAGTTACAGAGTTAAAATCAAGAGTTCGTAATTGAGATGAAAAAAATATTACCAGAAAGTATTCCAAAAGAGATTGAAGATTTGGTGTTATCAATTTCTACTGTGGAAACGATTCCTAAAAACACTATGCTCATAGAGGCAAATAAAAAATGTCTTTATGGATATGTGGTTATTGAAGGTGCTTTTGTAATGCAATATGTGCATCCAAAAAATGGAGAAGAACGAACGGTGAGCTTTCATCTTCGCGATTATCAACCGAACATGGCACCGGCAGAGGCTTTTTTTATGGGAAAATTGTCAGAGTATCAAGTCAAATCTGTTAAAGACTCTAAGGTTTTAAAGATATCTTCTGACGCACTTGAAAAAATAAGAACTGTGGAGCCCCTATTAGCAGAGCATTATATACAAATACTTATAACGTATATGATTCATCAAGATAAAGTAAAGACCAAGCTTGTTGTACTCAAACCAGAGGAATTCTATGAAGACCTTGTAAAAAATGAGCCACAGATTATCAAACATTTTTCTTCTAAATACATAGCTGAGTATATCGGAATCTCTAGAGAATGGCTTAGTAAGCTTAAAGCAAAAGCCTTGTAACATAATTATGTGAATTAGTTCACAAATTTTTTAAATTATCCGACTTAATTTGTGCTCAAAATTCAAAGAGCTATGTCTGCTAACAAGAAGTCCCACAAAAAGAAATCTATTTTTAAACGTATTTTGAAGTACACGGGTATTCTTCTGGGTATTTTTGTGGTACTGATAATAGGTTTTATTTGGATAAATACTTCTGGGGGAGTAGATAATGATAAGATATTGGCTGAAATGCCAGAAAATATTCTACCAAAATATAGTACCGTAGATTCATTAAATTGGTGGAAGGACACTTCGGTCTATCAAATTTACCCGCGTTCGTATAAGGATAGTGATGGTGATGGCATTGGAGATATAAATGGTATTATTAGCAAGCTGGATTATATTCAATCTTTAGGTTTTGAAACCATTTGGTTTTCACCTTTTTTTAAAAGCCCGCAATATGACCACGGCTATGATATTAGCGATTATAAGGGCATACAGCCAGAGTATGGCGATATGAGTACTGTAGACAGTCTCATATCAGAAGTGCATAAACGCGATATGAAAATTGTTTTAGATATGGTTTTGAATCATTCATCTGACCAGCATCCGTGGTTTCTTGAATCTAAAAGCTCAAAAGACAACCCAAAAAGTGATTGGTACGTATGGAAAGATGGCAAAGATGACGGCCCACCGAACAATTGGAATAACATTTTAGGTAATATTTCTGGATGGACCTATGTACCCGAAAGAGACCAGTATTACTATGCTGCATTTTTACCCAAACAACCGGATTTAAATATGGCTAATCCTGAGGTGAAAGCTGAAATTTTTGATTCCGTAAAATTTTGGTTAGATAAAGGAGTAGATGGCTTTCGATTGGATATTTTTAATTTCATTTTTGAAGATTCAGAGTATTTAGATAACCCTAAAACATTACGACTTGCACCTGATTTCAGCAATGGAGAATGGGCTTTTGAAGAACATAAATACAATTTTCAACAGCCTGCAGTAGTTGAGTTTGCTAAAGAATTGCGAGGTATTTTAGAATCATACCCTAACGGTCGCTTTATGGTTGGAGAAGTTTTTGGTTCACACAAACACATGCATGACCTATTAGGAATAGAAAAACAAGATGGTCTTAACCTAGTATTTTTGTTTAATTTTATAGAAGAGTTTGATTTTTCTGCTCATTATTTTCAAGAAAAAGTAGAAGAATTTGAAGCATTTTATCCAAAACCATTGGTGCCTACCTATGTTTTTAGTAATCACGACCAATTAAGAAGTATTACAAGATTAGG
>RCNB010001811.1_pt1 | contig 13325 bp, 10 predicted proteins | sample 2041321 | NCBI WGS metagenome assembly RCNB01 (sample SAMN09708232, study PRJNA481090) | Marine sediment metagenome, whole genome shotgun sequencing project. | reverse complement strand
AATGCTTGCGCAACAGCACCACAATTAGAACTTAAAATTGTAGCACATTGCGGTACTATTCAATACCTAAATGTTCAAGGAAAGAAAAAACCTTTTGGTGAACCAGTTATTGAAACACACCGTTTATTAAAAAACAATATTAATAGCGACAATTACGTCATTATTAGTAATCAACTCGCCAAAGAATTAAAGATGCCTTCAAATTACGTGAGTAAACTATTTACTTTCATAGAAGGTTCAGAGCTTTATGACAACAAAGAAATAGGCTTTATTTATTCAGAAATTGATAATTCACTTTTAAATATACTGCCATATGAGAAACCAAAAATTGTTGAATTTGAGAGACAACCCAATCTCGCATTTAGTAAAAATATTCCTGTAAATGCACATCAACTATTAGAGATCATAACCAATTTTAAGTACAGAGAAAATTGGGTAAAAGGAGTTGATAAATTTCAATACAATTCAGCTGAAGTAACGCGTTTAGGCACCGAGCATGTCTGTGTAATTAATGGAACACATTTTAACTTTACAACGGTAGCTAAAGAAGTAAATGATGCTGAGCTTGTTTATGGCGAGTTAACAACAAGTCCAGTTATTTTTGACCAACTGTATCAATTTTTTATTATAAAACCTACAAGCGAAAATACCTGTACCATAACAACAGAATTATTTTGGATTGCAAAATCACCTTTAAAAAAGCTGGTAATTTATTTGTTTGCAAAAAAACAATTCAAAAAGAATGTTCAAAATTCATTGACAAACCTAAAGGCATTTTCAGAAAGTCATTTTGACCATAAAGAATAAAAAAGGGCTGTCTCTCCAGACAGCCCAACCATTTTACAAAAAAATGGAAAACAACTCAATTTTTATATTTTTCAGCTGCTGATGTTCCCGCCAGAAGAGCTGTTCTTTTTTACAATTTCAGGATTTCCTGAGCAGCGAATATTGCCTCCACTAGTAGCACTCGCATCAAACTCTTGAGTAGCGTGCACCGACATTACAGCCCCACTGGTTGCTCTAGCTTCGCAAAATTTCGCTTTTAAATTCTTTGCCTTTATATTCGCACCACTTGTTGCCGACGCAACTAATTTCTTCGTTTTTCCACTCAAATTGATATTGGCTCCACTCGTGGCTTTACAAGAAGTACTTTCTGTATCTAGGTCCAATCTTACATTAGCACCACTTGTTGTGCTTACTTTAAATTCTTCTGCTTTAATTGTATTTTCTGAATTTACAGATGAACCACTTGTAGCTTTAATTTCATTCACCTCTTTTGCGGTGAGAAATACCGTGCGTTTTTTAGAACTGTAAATATTCTTTTCTGAATAAATACGCAACACTCCATCTTCAACCTCGGTAATAATAATATCATGCAAGTTTTCATCTGCTTCAAGCCTTAATGATACGTTTGAACCCATCGTTAATTTTACATCAATTCCGTGACTTGCATGAATAGCGTCAAAATCTGATGAGATATTACGGTCTTGTGTAACTACATTTCTATCGCCTTTTACACCATTTATTATAAAGCAAGAGCTTGTTAAAAACAGTAATGTTACCGCGAAAATTTGTGAAAGTGTTTTACTCACTAAATATCTATTGTTTTTTTGGTATTCGTGATTTTTCTTTGAAGAGTTCATATTTCTAAATTTTTATACCGATAATTCGGAAGTTAATTTTGGTTGATTCTTAGTTTTGTTTGGTTAACTATAGTTCAAAATTGCATTAAAACCCACATATATTATATTTTTTCTTTCTCAACTGTAAATTTTAAAGGACGAATTGTCTCATTTTACTTTTGAAGCTTCTTCGACCACCGTGCCATTTTCAAAAACCTTCATTTTTAACACCTTACCGTTAGAATCTTTCACAAACTCAAAAGTCACAGGTTGTTGTTTATTAAAAAAGAGGCTATCGGAGGCAGGAAAAATAATTATTTGCCCACTGCCCGTTTGCATGGCTAAACTATTATTCTTCATCAATATGGTGATTTTTCCCGTTTTTGGCGCTTGATATTCTCCTACATAAGTCATTAAAACATTTGAAGAAATGGTGATTTCAGTACGATCAATTATAACTTTTTCAAGGATCGCTTTGTGATCATAGCTGAGCACACGTTTTAACTTCCATTCTTGCTCTTTTAATACCCAAATATGTGTGAACTTAGCGACGCTTCCTTTTTTATCATTTTCATAAAAGCTATGTACTCCTTTTTGAATGGCAGCATATAGTTCTCCTTTATTATTGTTTAAAGGGAATACTTCTAAGCTCCCTTTTTTCAATTCTCTACGAAGGTCTGCGGCTGATTTACACAAGCTATTTTTTGTATTCTCTATAAAAACATCTTTACCCTCAAGTAGCCCTGCTTTATCATGATAAAATTCAAAATCATCATTTATCAACTGCCCTAGTTCTATTAAGTTACAAGTGTTAAAACTTGCATTGAAAAGAATACTGTCCTTTGCCTTCAATGTCTTATATAATTCAGACGTTCTTTCAAGTTGGGCATTTGTCAAAAATGACATCAGTAATACGATTATTGTAAATAACGTTTTCTTCATCTTTAAACTCTTATTACTTAACTAATTTTCAAACCGTTTTTATCTAGCTTCACTTTTGCCTTTTCACCGTTGTCATTAATATTTAGCTCTACCCCTTCTTCGTCAACTTTTAGCTCCACACCATCTACATCATCATCATCGTTGGTACTACTATCTTCATATTTCCAGCCATCTCCATTTGCGACACAGTCTAAGCATTGTAGCCCCTCATCTGTCATCAAAAACAATTGCCCAGCCATATCTCGGCTGTACATATCATTTGTTGTAAGCGTACTATATTTGATAAAAGGTTTTGTAGATACATCAAAATAAACAACCTTATCTTTCGGTATATAAATGGTTGCTAATAACTCTTGATCTCTAAAAGGGAACTTTGTGCCTGTCAAAAAATATTCATTCAGCAATAATTTGCTATCTGATAATTTAAAATCGTAGTCAATCATACTAGCATTTTCTTTGGCCAAATCTCTACTACGTCCTTGTGCTTTTTTTCGCACTTTAATAAATGTTTCTGTGCTATCAGATACTTTTACGTCAAATCTTACGTCGTTATAGTAATATTTCTCTTCGTCATTTTCATCATACACATATCTAAAACCGAACTTGCCTTGCATTGTTTCTCCACTGGCAAAATTATTTTCATCAGTCATTTTTATGGTCAAGGTATCAACGTCGGCTAAATTGATATTCGTTGATTCAGTTATTGTGCCCTGTCTTGCAAATTCAGCTCCTTGCCTTAATCCAATATATATTGCTGATAATAAAGCAATTACCCAAATTCCAAGTAAAATAAACTTACCGGTTCGACTAATTGTTTTTGAATCACTCGAAATGATAAATAAGCCCAAAAAGAAGAGCATTAAAAAAGGAATTCCAATAAGAGCTAAAGCAATCAATGAAATGATCCAGGTAGAAATACCTGTTGGATTTATTACTTGGATGCCTTCATTAAATAGGGTATCTACGCCCATAAAACCAACGGCTCCAGCTGTAAACAAACTTATTACGAGAGCAATCAGTGCCACTATTGCGGTAATTAGAAGGATAATACCAATAAACTTTCCAATGATTTTAAAGAACGTTACGATAATACTACCTATAACATCTATGAATTCTTGAATGCCAGATCTGGCATTATTGTTTACTCGTTTTTTTTTTAAAGAATCAGACACATTATCCATTCCTTCTTTTACTTTACTTCCTACTTCGTTTGCAGCATCTCTAACTCTTGTAGAGGCGTCTTCAAATTCAGAGCGCACCCTTTTTTCTATATTACTGATATTTACAGGCTCGCCTTCCATTTGTAGTTTATCAGCCGTAGTTTTTGCTTCTGGAAGTAAAATCCATAAAATGATATATAAAATAGGTCCAAAACCTAAACCAAATATTGCAACTAGCCAGGCAATACGAATCCAGATCACATCTAGATCAAAATAGTATGCGATACCAGATGACACCCCACCTATAAATTTATCATCTCCATCTCGAAATAATTTCTTCTTATATGTTCTCTTTCCAGATCTATTGCTGTAATTTCTTTTGCTATCTTCATTAAAAAGTTCTTCATCTACTAAATAATCTTCAGGTTGCCCCATAATAGTGATTACCTCCTCAATATCAGATTCGCTCACTACTTGGCGTACATCTTTCACTTTTTCTGACAACAGCTCGCCTACGCGTAATTCGATATCAGAAATGATTTCATCTCTACCTTTTGGATCATCACTTAATGACCTGCGGATAGCATCGATATATCTTTTTAATTTTTGATATGCTACTTCATCAATATGAAAAAAGATTCCTCCTAAATTTATATTAACTGTTTTGTTCATTTTTTTGTTGGTTTTTTGCTAGTTACAATTTTTACTGCAGCTGTAAGTTCGTTCCAGGTTGTATTCAATTCTTTTAAAAATAGCACACCGGTTTCGGTTAATGCATAATATTTTCTTGGCGGTCCAGAGGTAGATTCTTCCCACCTATAACTCAACAGGCCCGCATTTTTAAGACGTGTTAATAGTGGATAAATAGTACCCTCTACGACTAACAATTTGGCATCTTTCAAATGTGATAAGATTTCAGACGTGTATGCATCTCCTCCTTGTAATACAGAGAGTATGCAAAACTCTAAAACTCCTTTTCGCATTTGCGCCTTTGTGTTTTCTATCTTCATAATTTTACTATTCTTTAACTTGGGTTAAATATCATCATGAGTACATTCATAATGAAAACTATCATAGCAGTTAGTATTGATATCATAATTGGGGTTTATTATATTTTACTTTATAAACTTAATGGTTAGTGGATATTTGTACTCTTCACCTCTACTTGCCTTTACAGCGGCAACAATAGTGAGCACAAATCGTATAAAAATTAGAATTGCAATTATAGAACCGATACTTAAAATTCCGAAAAGGTTATTAAATCCATAACTGAAATCAAAATCAAAGTGAAAATTATTGAAATTGTCTACATTTCTTAAACGATTAAAAACTGAACCTATAGCGAATGGAAATGCTAAAGCGCCTAATATTAATACATAGAGCACATAACTGATATTAAAATTAACAGCCTCTATCCCGTTCTTATCAACAAACTTGCTTCTCTCCTTATTTACAGACCACATAATTAGGGGGCCTAAAATAGCTCCTAACGGAAATACAAAACTTGCAAAAGCCGATATATGTGTTATGAATGCGGTATTTTTTTCTCTTTGTGACAACATGTTCAAATTTGTTTATAATACTATTCTATGCAAATATATGAACAAAAGATAGTATTATGCAATGCAAAGTACTAAAAATATTAAAACTTTAACACTTTTTAACATTTACCAAGGCTAAATATTACAATCTGTATCTAAATTATTTTGAGTAAATTGCTCAAAATTAAAACGAAAATGGTCAAAATAACTGTTAGTAACATCAATAAATTCTTATTATTCAAGCTTCCTTCGGCTTATTTTTCTGGTGTACGCATAAAATCTATGAATGATGTTGAAGCAATTGCTACAGTCAAACATCGTTGGATCAATCAGAATCCTTTCAACTCATTATATTGGGCGGTACAAGGCATGACTTCAGAGCTTGCTACAGGCATTTTAGTGATGAAAGCTATAGATGATAGTGGCCGAAATATCTCAATGCTCGTGCGTCACCAACAGGGAACATTCACTAAAAAAGCAGTTGGAAGAATCAATTTTATCTGTAAAGATGCCCATTTGGTTAAAGAAGCGATAGATCGTACCATAGCCACTGGCGACGGAGAAACGGTTATTATGACCTCAGAGGGTTTTGATGAACAAGGTGATTCAGTTTCAAAATTTGAGTATACCTGGGGGTTGAAGATCAAAAGGTAATTACTTTTTGTTTTGAAAAAAATGTAACAAAACCCTAAAGAATTCTACCAATAAATACAGCAAGCAACAAACAACTATTAACAAATAAACCTCAACCAAATGACAGCAAATGAAATAGATTACACAATTTACGGAGAAGAAATGCAATATGTGGAGATTGAACTTGATCCGCAAGAAGCAGTTGTGGCAGAATCGGGTAGTTTTATGATGATGGATAACGGCATCAAAATGAATACCATTTTTGGTGATGGCTCAGGCCAGACACAAAGTGTTTTAGGGAAGATTTTTTCCGCTGGAAAGCGCCTACTAACAGGCGAAAGCCTATTCATGACGGCCTTTCTAAATGAAGGTGTTGGTAAAAAGAAAGTCTCATTTGCTTCACCGTATCCTGGAAAAATAATTCCAATCGACCTGACTAATTTTAACGGTAAATTCATCTGCCAGAAAGATGCATTTTTATGCGCCGCTAAGGGTGTTTCAATTGGTATAGAATTCTCTAAAAAATTAGGACGCGGTTTATTCGGTGGCGAAGGTTTCATCATGCAGAAATTAGAAGGTGATGGGATGGCGTTCATGCATGTTGGTGGGACTGTAGCAAAGAAAGAATTACAAGCAGGTGAAATATTAAAAGTTGATACAGGTTGTATTGTTGGTTTCAATCAAACTATTCATTACGACATTGAATTTGTAGGAGGTATTAGAAATACTGTGTTTGGTGGTGAAGGTTTATTTTTCGCCACATTGCAAGGCCCTGGTACTGTCTATGTGCAATCATTACCATTTAGCAGATTAGCCGGAAGAATCATAGCGTCGGTACCTAGAACAGGTGGCAAGAGCAAAGGAGAAGGTAGTATCCTCGGTGGAATCGGCGATATATTAGACGGCGATAATCGATTTTAAAGCATAATTTGTCAATTTGAACTAAGAGAAAGACCTCCGTTCAGGGTGGTAATTACTCTTTACTTTTAATTTCGCTAATAAAACTTGCTAATTTTTTACCGTATTTTGAAGTTTTAACCTCTTTCGTCAACGAATTATTAATACTATCTAGCCAAATAACATTCGCATTATACAATTCTGTTAAAGCCAAATAAGGGGCAATTTCACTATTACTATTTGTCATAGCAAAATTTACTGTATATCTATATTTAGATTTTGTTAGGCTCGTCAATCGTTTTTGAATAGAATCTAGCGTTATAGAATCATTTGCTTTCTTTGAATCAAATTCTGCCTTTATATACTCAAGGTTTTTGTTGCCATATTGACTCATCATATCATTATACTCCTCTAATAACTGCTGATTTTTTTGACCCGTCACCACAGAGGCAATAATAAACTTATCTAATTTTGTTCTGATTTCAATTGTACCCTTATCCCCAAAAAATGGAATCGTTTTATCCTCACGTTTATCTAAATTTAGATAATAAATTTCGGGGCTCTCTAATTCATCCGATAAAGAAAATAAATTGATGCCATCTAAGGTCATTGAATCTACCGACACCAATAAAGTATCTTTCATTTTTTGCAAGTATAGCGTTCCTTTTTTCAAGCCTTTGACTTCACCCGAAACAACCATTGATCCTTTGGTGTCTTTTGAACATGATACTAAAACTACTATAACGATTAGGGATAAAAATATATTCTTCATTTTGATTTTTTAAAGCATGCGAATATAGACAATTTGTTGAAATTTTACGACGAAACGAGTTGCATTAAGATTGTACAACCAATAGCAGCTACTGTACCAACAGCATAGCCAAATACCGCTAATAATACACCAACTGTAGCCAATGATGGGTGAAAAGCTGCTGCAACCACTGGTGCAGATGCCGCACCACCAACATTCGCTTGACTAGCCACAGCCAAAAAGAAATATGGCGCTCTAATTAATTTGGCAACTAGTATCATCAATAAGGCATGAATTGTCATCCAAACCATTCCAATAGCAATTAGACCTACATTATCAAAAATCAAAGTTAAGTCCATTTTCATACCTATAGAAGCAACCAAAATATAAATAAAAAGACTTCCTATTTTACTAGCACCGGCACCTTCATAGCTTTTTGCCTTTGTAAATGATAATATAATTGCAATAACCGTAGCGATACTGACCATCCAAAAGAATTGAGACCTCAAAAAAGTAAACATATTTTTTGTTGTCATAGATTCTATTCCATTTACAACAGAATTAAAATAATCGCTTAAATAACCTGCACCAAAATGTGAAATACTTACAGTTCCAAAAGCGATTGCACCTAGAATTGTAATATCTGATAAAGTTGGATTACGTTCAACTCTTTTAGTATACGCAGAAACTTTTTCTTTTAAATCCTCTATTGCCGAGGTATCCGATTTTAACCATTTATCAATTCTTGCTGACTTACCAATTCCTATTAAAACTATCGCCATCCAAATATTAGCAACAACGATATCAACGAATACCATTCCGCCATATAATTTTTGGTTATAACCATAAATTTCTAACATTGCTGCTTGGTTTGCTCCTCCACCAATCCAACTTCCCGCCAGGGTTGAAAGCCCTCTCCAAACGGCATCGGGCCCTGCACCACCAACAGTTTCTGGCGATACCGTAGAAATTAATAAAATTGCAATAGGCCCGCCAATAACAATACCAACAGTTCCTGTAAAAAACATGGCAAGCGCTTTCCACCCTAAATTATAAACAGCTTTTAAATCGATACTCAAAGTCATCAATACTAAGGCGGCGGGTAATAAATACCGACTAGCCATATAGTATAAATTTGAGCTATGCTTTACTGTTTCACCAGTTTCACTTATAGTTTCCCAGTCTGGCGCAATCAATCCCATGGTTGTAAAAACAGCAGGAATCATATAAGCCAAGAATAAAGCTGGCACAATACCATAGAATTTTTTCCAAAAACCTTCTGTTTTAGATGATGTATAGAAAATAAAACCCAAGGCTATCATTAAAAGCCCAAAGACAATAGTATCATTAGTTAAAAATGGCGCGTTGTTCATTATACTTAATTTTTAGTTACTTCTGTATCTTTTAGTGCTTGACACAGCATACAGAATTGATTTTAAACTGGATTCTCGATTTCGTAAGAAATGACAAAAATTATTGACCTACCAAAAAAACAGCATTGCAAAAAACGAGCTTTCCATTTTCCCAAAAACTTCTAAATAAAGGATCATCGGCTAAATATATTACCTCGCCTCTACCTTTTGATTCTACACCAAAAACCAATGATTTATCAATATTTTTCAAAGCATTAGAACCAGCAAAACCGCTTAATTGATCTTTCTTAGTTTTAATAACACTCACGTTCACCCCATCTTTTAAATACGCATATCTATTGCCATTTAAGCGTAAGGTTTGATACTGCTTACTAAAACCAAAACCGAGCGGATGTGTATTATCCATTGTGGCGTTGAATACGCTACCTGTTATTATATTTGAAACAGACCTCCGTTCTCTATTGTCATATGCTTCTAACTCTAATTTTTCTTTGAGGCTCTTATCAGCTTTTTCCTTTTCCTTTTTCTCATCGTCATCCTTAAAATTAGACAAGTCAAATTCTTTACTACTCGAAAAAGTATTTAAAGCTCTATCAATGGCAATTAAACGACCCCCATTTTGAACCCACTCCTTTACTTTTTTTAATTTTTCATTACCTAAAACTTGTCGGTAGTTACCATTTGGCAGAATTATAACGTCATATTTACTTAATTTAACACCACTAAAATAATCAGTATCCAACACTGTAACTGGATAGTTAATTTGCTGTTCAAAAAAGTGCCATATTGAACCAAAACTTAAAGAGGAAACACCATCGCCAGATAGCAAAGCAACTTTAGGCGGTTTTAAATATGCTACGCTTGTTGAACCAAAATCTTTACCGGAACTCACAAAACCGGTGGAAACGCCATACACATCTCGACTAAATTCTTTAGTTGCAGCTTTAATTATTTCATCGAATTTATCGCCTAATTTTTCATTACCTCTTCTTGTAATCACCAAAGAACCTGCCTTATAGCTCTTACCTTCTACTGAAAAATCAGATTTTGAAAAACGTACTTTTATTTTGTGTTTTAATAAATTACCTAAAAAAGCAACATCATCCGTACTATTCCATTTTGACAAGTAAGCATATGGTTTTGATGCTCCCGTCAAAGTACCGCCAGTATTCAGTAGACTTGCTTCTGTATAGGCAACGGTATTGGGTAAGGCATATGCATCTAAACCTCTACTATAGGGTATGGCCCAAGCCGTTATGTCATAGGTGAGCGAATCACCTATTTTAGTATTTGGTTCAAACAATGCTTTTATTAAATTTGACTTTGGCTGATTTGTATTGACAACCAAATCCTCTTTTGACAATTTTAAAGTGGTTGATTTATTAGCTATATAGCTATATCCTTTTACCGAATTGGTAGTAGTTGAAAGTCCATATTCAATTTGATGTCTGTCTAGCAGAATTCTTAAGCTATGCATCTTATCTTTACTATTGGCACCTCTAACAACATAGCTTTTGTATTTACCTATTGGATTGTTACGAGCGTTATCAAAATAAGCTTTGTATTCTTTCTTTAATTTATCAGCATTAAGGGAAGCAATTTCAATTGTTGAAATACCGGTCGTATAATGGTGTGCAATTCTATCTTTTAAGGTCAAAATATCATCATCAGCCGTCTGGACACCCAACCCAGCTCTACCACTTCCACCTTGCTCGTAGGTCATTCCGATAGCTCCATTGTACATCGGATAGGTGTCTCCATAACTAGGATATAACAAATCAAAGGATTCTTTCGTAAAGTATAACCAACCATTTTTATCAAAATATTTTGCATGATTCTTACCAATCGTTACTTGAAAATCACGTTGAAATTTTGTAACTACTTCATGATAAGGTTCTGCTGCTGGTGCAAAATAGTACGGGTTATTGACACCTTGCTCATGAAAATCTACATGAATATTAGGCATCCATTTGTTGTATTCGGCAATACGCGCCTGTGATTCTGTTTGCGTTGTCCAGGCCCAATCTCTATTCAAATCAAATAAATAATGATTTGCGCGACCCCCCGGCCATGGCTCACGATGTTCTTTAGAATCAGGGTTTGTATTATAGGGTGAATTACCATATTGATTGTACCAATTTACATATCGGTCTCTGCCATCTGGATTTATACAAGGGTCAATAATAACAATGACATTTTCTAACCAATTCTTCGTTTCTGCGTTGCTTGGATCTACTAATGCATATAAGGTCTTCATGGCGGCTTCTGTACTTACCGATTCATTGCCATGTACGTTATAACTCAGCCAAACAATAGGAATGTCTTCATTTGCATCTCCTTTTATGGTGCCTGCAGTTTTTAAATGATTTAAGCGTAAATCTTCAAGTTTCGCGAAATTCTTTGGAGATGCTATAAAAGCCAAATGCAAGGGTCTGTGCTCGTAGGTTTCTCCATATTTAATGAGCTTTACATTATCATTTAAAATTGCTATATGATTAAAATAATCTACGACTTGATGGTGCCTTGTAAAACGATCACCTAAGTCGTATCCCAAAAAATCTTTTGGCGATTTTGACTGTGCATCCATGGTTATGGAAACAATAAAAAATAGTAAAAAACTTGAAATTAAGGGAGAAATTTTCATTGAAGAGATAGTTATTTATTCAAATATATTAAATACTTAGCCAATATGTAAGCTTGAGCGATATTGATCTACTTCTTGGTGAGAACTCATTTACAAAATAGTTATCGTTATACACTATAAATAGATCTGACAACGGTTTAAAACGCCATTGTAATCTTGAATTGATTCCGAAATTATCTCGTTGATTGCTATACTGCACAAAGGTCGTCCAAAAAATCTTTTTACTAAAAGTCGCATCAAATCGAGGCCCAACCAACCAAATGGAGGCATCTGGATATGGATCTGGCAATTGAATATTATCATAATTTACCTGTACTGAAGTAAATAAGTAAGGCTGTAAACGCCATCTCAATTGCCCTTGAAAAGAAAATTTTGTGCCATTATAAAATTGACCATACGAAGGCTCTACAGTGTACGAGAATTCTTTTCTCAGGTCTGATTGATATTCTATCTCAAAACTAGTATAATTATAGCTTGTGTTGGCGGGTAATGGTATGCCGTCATCCGAACCGGTTGGATCAAAATCATCATCTAATAAGGTATAACGATTAAACATACTGATTTTTATTTCTGACTGATTCTTAAATTTAGCTTCCCATTCGCTGATTAAAACATAATCAGAGTTTTTATAATTAGACTCTTCCGACCATGTAAAGATTGGAGTGAACGTAAAACTATGGCGATTTAAAACACCTTTTGTTGGCCAAAAAATTCGTTCAAATTGTGGATTTATTTTTAAAATTCCTGTTCTTCGAACAAACCCCAATTCTGATTTAAAATTATCACCAACGTATACTCCACTTAATCTGACGCGATATTTTCTACTATTATATTGTGTCAACATCCCCGAAGAAAAATCATCTCCATTTACTTCTGGGGCAAATGACTTATGCAAAAAATATTTTCCGTTCCAGGTATTATCTCTTGTCGCTAAATTGTAGTCTAATCCTACAACCCTATTAAAGCTATTATTCTCATCATCATCATCTGTATCATTTAAAAAATCATAGTCTTTAGTTGCCTGCTTATTGATGAATAAAAAACTCAAGTTTGAACGACTAAATAAGCGATGTTGTAAAGCCACAACTGTATTATTGGTTGCTGCAATTTCATTTTCTTCATCTTCAGCAGTTTGTATATTTAAAAAGCCTACTCTAAAATTATTATTCAATTTACCACTTAAACGTGCACCAGCAATTATAGCATTCTCAATGGTCTCACCATCTGTATCTTCAGCTAGACCTATACGTCTTGAAAAGAAAGTTCTAGAGTCTCTATTGTTTCCAAAACTTCCAAATAGATCACTATTCTCTACAAAAAACTGACGTCTTTCGGGCAATGCAATACTAAACCGTGATAAATTAGTTACTTGTTGGTCTACCTCTACTTGAGAAAAATCAGGATTAAAGGTCAAATCTAAATTCATACTATTCCCTATGGTGAATTTAGCATCACCACCAACTTCAAACACCGTTTCTTCTGTTGCGTTTTCAAAATCTTTAAATTGGCCTGCTGTTATAAAAGGGATTAATGAAATTGGTGATTTTGACTTCCCTAACGGTTTTTCAAAAATCATATCTCCCATCAGTGCTAAACCGAAAATAGGTTGGTTTTGAGGAATGTTAATCCAAGTATTTCGCTCATTATCTTGGGTGCTAAATTGATAACTATTAAAACGCCACTTTGTTTCACCCTCTCTATATTTAAATGCAGATAGTGGTATAGCCCATTCACAAATATAATAACCATCGTAAATTTTTGA
>RCNB010001808.1_pt1 | contig 13331 bp, 12 predicted proteins | sample 2041321 | NCBI WGS metagenome assembly RCNB01 (sample SAMN09708232, study PRJNA481090) | Marine sediment metagenome, whole genome shotgun sequencing project. | reverse complement strand
TCCGGACAGAGTCTATCACCCACAAAAAAAACCGGCGCATCTCCGCGACCGGTTCTTTTTTGTGCAACCACGAACCGTGGTTCGTAGCGAAAGCTCTTCTTATTTTTTGTTTTTCTCTTCTTTACGTTTTTTCGCTTCTGCGATGACTTCTTCAGCAACATTGCGTGGTGCAGGTGCGTAGTGTGAGAACTCCATAGAGAACTGGCCACGACCGGAAGTGATCGTACGCAAATCACCGATGTAGCCGAACATATCGCTCAATGGGCAATCGCATTTGATACGAACGCCTGTTGGGTTTTTATCCTGAGATTTGATCATGCCACGGCGACGGTTAAGGTCACCAATAACATCACCCACGTTATCTTCAGGAGTAAACACATCAACTTTCATGATGGGCTCAAGTAGCTGTGGCTTCGCTTTAGGAATCGACTGGCGATACGCGTTACGGGTTGCAGCTTCAAATGCCATCGCTGATGAATCAACAGCATGGAAAGCACCATCGAGCAGTGTGAACTTAACATTCAATAGTGGGTACCCAGCCATAGTACCTTCGGCCATCATCTTCTTGAATGCTTTATCAATCGCACCCCAGTATTCACGGGGCACATTACCGCCGGTAACCTTCGATTCAAACTCATAGTTTTCGCCATCAGCTTCAGGAAGAGGCTCGATCTTGTAGTCGATTTTACCGAACTGACCAGAACCACCCGTTTGTTTCCTATGGGTATAGCTGTCTTCGATGGTGTTGGTGATTGTTTCGCGGTAGGCAACCTGAGGCTTACCAACTTCTACTTCGATACCGTGCGTACGCTTCAGGATGTCGACTTTAATGTCGAGGTGAAGCTCGCCCATGCCCTTCATGATGCTTTCGCCGGTTTCCTGATCGGTTTCGACCTGGAACGAAGGATCTTCAGCAATCATCTTGCCCAATGCGATACCCATTTTCTCGGTACCCGCTTTGTCTTTTGCAGCAATAGCGATTGAGATGACGGGGTCAGGGAAAACCATAGGCTCAAGGGTAGCAGGGTGCTTTTCATCAGCCAGTGTGTGACCTGTTTGAGTGTTCTTCAGGCCAACCAGCGCCACGATGTCGCCTGCCTGCGCTGAATCGATTTCTTCGCGTGAGTCAGCATGCATTTCTACAATACGACCAATACGCTCTGTTTTACCTGTGAAGGTATTCAGCAGGTTGTCACCTTTCTTCAGTGTGCCTGAGTAGATGCGGGTAAATGTAAGGGCACCGTAGCGGTCATCCATGATTTTGAATGCCAGTGCACGCAATGGCTTGCTTGCGTCAACAATTGCGAACTCGCCGGTTTCGTTACCTTCCATGTCAACTTCAGGCTGAGGTGGAACTTCGGTTGGGTTTGGCAGGTAATCAATAACGCCGTTCAGTACGTTCTGTACGCCTTTGTTCTTAAATGCTGAACCACAGAAGGTGGGGAAGAAGTCCAGAGCAATGGTGCCCTTGCGGATACATTTCTTCAGGTCTTCAATAGAAGGTTCATTGCCATCCAGATACGCTTCCAGCAGGTCATCATCCTGCTCAACAGCCGTTTCGATGAGTGCTTCGCGATATTCTTTGGCTTTAGCAACCATGTCTTCCGGAATATCTTTAATTTCGTAATTTTCAGGGAGACCTGTGTCATCCCAGACCCATGCTTTCATAGTCAGTAGGTCGACAACGCCTACGAAGTCATCTTCGATACCGATAGGTAGAACCATAATCAGCGGGTTAGCAGCCAGAACGTCTTTGACCTGAGCTACTACACGATAGAAATCGCCGCCTATACGGTCGAGCTTGTTGACGAAGATGATACGTGCAACTGCAGATTCGTTAGCGTAGCGCCAGTTCGTTTCAGATTGAGGCTCAACACCGCCGGAGGCACAGAATACGCCGACGCCGCCATCAAGAACTTTCAGTGAGCGATACACTTCGATTGTAAAATCAACGTGTCCCGGTGTATCGATGATGTTCAGGCGATGGCCATCCCACTCGCAGCTGGTAGCAGCAGACTGAATTGTAATGCCGCGTTCCTGCTCCTGTTCCATGAAATCGGTGGTTGCAGCACCATCATGCACTTCGCCGGTTTTATGAATTTTACCGGTTAGTTTCAGAATACGCTCAGTGGTGGTGGTTTTACCCGCATCCACGTGGGCGAAGATACCGATGTTTCTATACAGACTCAGGTCTTTCATGACAGCTCTACACTTAAAATAATTGGTTAATAAAAATTCTGTTTTCTGTTGTACAAAGTCGTTTTTTATAGCGATCTCTAATTGCTAAAAAAACAAACGGCGCACTGTGCTCAATGTGAGGTCAGGGCGCCGGAAATTTACCTTTTGGGTTGCGCTACCAAGTAGCTGCACGCGCTTTCTAAGGCCGCGTTTCCTCATACTGAGGAATACCCCTGTTATGGGCGCGAGATGATAACAGGTGCTACCCCTTTGAACCAGCGTAAATCCATGAAAATGGTCTGAAATTCATGGGTTTTGCGATGCGCAGGCTGAAGCACCCGAAATACTTGGCTTTTCCTTTAGGACTTGCTCACGGACTTGCTGAAATCGGGTGCGTCTTACTGCTGCCCCGGTCCGGTGTTGTCGGCAATATCCTTGGCTAGCGGGTCTTTGCCAACCTCTATGGGTGGTTGGCTGCTGCCTGTCATGAGCTGTTTGAACTGCTCCGGCGCCACAAAATGACAGTAATGGACACCACGAAAGCGTTCAGGCGCCTTCGCAAATCGGGGGTCGCTAAACTCAACGATAAAGCCTTTGGTGGCTATGTGCAGCTCCTGTGCACCGTTTTTACTGCTGCCATAGGCCATGACATACGGCTTTAACCACGCGGGACCTGTCATGCCGGGATTTTCCGGATCGCCCGGAGATTCGTTCGGGTCGAAGATAACCGCTTTGTAGTTAGCGAAGGCCTCTTGCCCCAGTTCGATGCTGAGCAAGCCATGTACCTGCCTATTCATTTCCTGACAAGGCTGATCCGGTCCTGCCGAACCCGGTCCGAAAGTCATATTTAAATGGTCGGTGTTCTTCAGTTTGCAAGATATGCCTAAGATTTCACCTGCCTCATTAAACCAGTTGTACTGCTGAATCTGTGGGCGCTCATTTGGCCCTTCAATAATAGCCTTTGACTTTACGAAGCTGTCGAAATCGCTGTGCACGACTAAATCCATTTCAACGTTCGTGCGTACGACAACCCGTTGGGCATCGAGGCAGTACTCGTTAAGCTCCGGAATATCGGTAAGACCGGTGTAAGCTTCTTCCGCACTCAGAGGACTGAATGTTAGCAGTGCGATGATGATGCCTGCCGAAGCTTGGGCGCTGCGCTGTATCGATATATTCATGCTAATTCCGTTGATCGTTAATTGAGTCTAAGGTTACTGTATTTTAACCGCGGTATTGCAGCTTAGTCTGCAGCCCGCCATTGACCCGGAGTGAGTTCTTCGAGCGACCAGTCGCCAACGCGTGCCCGCACCAGGCGCAGGGTAGGGTGGCCAATAGCTGCGGTCATGCGGCGGACCTGTCGATTTTTGCCCTCACTGATGGTCAGCTCCAGCCAGCTGGTCGGGATGTTGGCTCTATGGCGAATAGGGGGTTTCCGTTCCCAGAGACTTGCCGGCTCATCAATTAGCCTTGCCTCTGCCGGTCGGGTCAGACCATCTTTGAGCTTCAGGCCTTGCTGCAGTTGCTTTAATGCAGCGCTGTCCGGGGTGCCTTCGACCTGCGCCCAATAGGTTTTGGGTTTTTTATGCTTCGGGTCACTGATAAGGGCTGCGAGCTTGCCGTCATCTGTCAGTATCATTAGACCCTCCGAGTCGTAATCGAGCCTGCCCGCAAGTCGTAGGTCTTTGTCATGGATATAGGCCGCAAGCGTTTCCTTGCCCTCATGTTCGCGGAACTGAGATAAGACCTGAAACGGTTTATTAAATAGTACGACCTTGCTCACTATGGGTTTACAGCCTTGTCGAGCCAGCCATTTTTTTCGACCACGTAGTTGGCGATCAGCGATATTTCTGCATCCGTGAGTCTTGAGCCGAAGGCGGGCATGCTCATGACATTGTTACCGCCTTCTTTTATAGCCCTAAATAATGAGGCTTCATCCTTGCCATATAGCCCCTGAAACTCAGTGCGGTTTTGATGGCATGCGGCGCAGTTGTCGTTGAACAGTTTTTCGGCCGGGCTGTCGGCTGTATCTGGCCTGTCGTTCCATGTGCCGGTAGCAGTAACCATTTCAATAGCACTACCTTTGGCAACTCTGAAGCCCATATTGGTTGCTGCGCCTGAGCGCGGTCTGCCTGCTCTTACGGTAACGCTAGAGCGTTCGACTAAGTTGAGGTATGAGCCACCACGGATAACCCCAAACTGGCATTGCTCGTCCTGCCAGACACTGCCGTCTTTGGGCGCACCTTCGTAGTTCTTGTGGTTGCAATCGGCGACCCACTCCCAGTTATTGCCCTGCATGTCGTAGAGGCCGTAACTATTGGGGTTAAATGAGCCTGCTGGTGAGCTTTGAGGGTAGCCGTCATCGCAAGGGAAACCCAATTTATCAGACTCCACCTGGCGCTTGCTAATCGTGTAGGCGCCTTCGCTGCGTACGTTGGCGTAGTCGCAGACACGTTCTGGGTCGTTCCCCCAAAAATACGGGCCAGTGGCACCTGCTCTTGCGGCATATTCCCACTCCGCTTCGGTTGGCAGCCTGTAGTTTTCTCCGCTTATGCTGCTTAGCCAGTCTGCGTATGCCTGTGCATCATAGAAAGATACGCAGCCGACAGGTGCATCGTCGGATTGAGGAAAGCCGGGTTTATCCCACCGGGTGTCGGCATTAATTGAAAAGCCAGCGGGCTTGCTGAAATTCATGCATTTAATGCTGGTCTGATGTTGAGTAGCAGCCACGAACCTCGCAAAGTCTTCGACCGTAACTTCGTGCATGGCAATACTAAAACCAGCAACGCTTACTTCGTGTTGAGGGCCATCGTTAGTTGCGGGCTTGCCGGTACGCGGGTCAGTGAGCCTATCGGCCGTCGCGGTGCCCATTAAGAAGCTGCCGCCATCGATATTGATCATGAGCGGGCAGTCATCGCAGTCGCGATAGCTGTTGTCAGCTTCGTTGTTTGGGGCGTTCGTCGTGCACCCGGCAATTAGCATTGACATAACCAGAGTTGATATCACAGAGGCTGTTTTCATAGGGACTATTTTCATAGGGACGATGCCGATGTAGGAAGTGAATCGTTGAGGAGCAATTTTCGGCCCCATTTTACTTAATCACCATAGGGGAATGTGTGTGCTGCAGGTAGAAATACTTTTTATATCTTAGCTGTTTACGCTCCTGGTGGCGCGTGCTTGGCATATCCCGCATGTGACGCGCATCACACTAGCAATTTCACTAAATGTGATTCGCTTAACGGCTACATAATAAGTTGCTACGTAGTATTGCTGCGAGACTGCTTCCGAGAGACTTGGTGAGCAGAGATCCGGGAAGAGGGATAGATGCGATTACTACTAGTAGAAGATAATATCAGCGATGCTCAGTTTCTTGAGGCCTCGCTTAAGCGTAGCCGTGCCCTCGGCATCAAGATGACTCATGTGACTAGCTTGAAAGATGGGGCAGTTGCACTGAAGGCAGGAGGCTATGATTGTCTGTTGCTTGATATGGGCTTACCGGATGGTAATGGTCTTGAGTGTGTTGAGGCCATGCAGGAAGCCGATCCGGATATGCCGATTGTCGTGCTCTCTGGCCAGGATGATGAAGAGTTTGCTGTCAGCATCCTTAATAAGGGTGTTCAGGATTATCTGGTTAAGTGGGAAGGTAAGGGCCGTACGATTCTGCGTGCTATACGCTATGCGATTGAACGTAAGCGCACCGACAAACGTCTTAATTACCTTGCACAGTATGACAATCTCACCGGTGTTCCGAATCGTGAGTTTTTTACCGATCAGCTTGACCGTGCTATTGCCCGTGCCCGTCGTGCCGGGCGCAAGCTGGCGCTGTTCTATGTAGATCTCGATCAGTTTAAGAGTGTTAACGATACGCTGGGCCATGAGGCCGGCGATAGTTTGCTTAAAGGTGCTGCACAACGTTTGCAGGAGGCGATTCGTTCCGGCGATGTGCTGGCGCGCTTGGGTGGTGATGAGTTCGCCATTGTTGTCGAAGACCTTGAGCGTGCGCGTCATGCCGAAGCCATCGCCCGTCACCTTATTAAATCATTTGATGAACCTTTTAATCTCGGCGGCCGCAAGATCTCGGTTACTCCGAGTATCGGCATTGCCGTTTATCCCGATGACAGCAGCAATGGCGCAGCTCTCTTGAAGAATGCTGACATCGCGATGTACAAGGCTAAAGAAGATGGTCGTAACAGCTTTAAATTCTTCACCGAGCGCATGCACAAAGACCTTGTGAGCCGTCACAAGTTGGAAGAAGACATCAAGGTCGCATTGGACAGCAGCGAGTTTATGCTGGTGTACCAACCTAAAGTCGATATGCGCAGCCATCGGCTGAAGGGCATGGAAGCCCTGATCCGTTGGGATAGCCCGGAGCGTGGCATGGTGTCACCCATGGACTTTATTCCTGCTGCCGAAGAGTGCGGTTACATCGTGCCATTGGGATACTGGGTGCTGAGTGAGGTTTGCCGGACTCTGAAGCGTTGGGAAGAACAGAAGCTCGTGGTACCACCTATTTCGGTCAACGTATCAGCCAAACAGTTCCAGCAGGCCGACTTTGCCAAGCGAGTTGGCTTTATTCTGGATGCGCATCATATTGATCCTTCATTGATAGAGCTTGAGTTGACTGAAGGCGTGTTGATGGAAGATACCGTATCCGCGCAGCGTTCGTTAACACGCTTAAAAGATATCGGCGTGCGTATTTCGATTGACGATTTCGGCACTGGACATTCATGTCTGGCCTACCTGCGTAAGTTCCCTATCGATATTCTAAAGATTGATAAATCGTTTGTTGATGATGTTACACAGAACACCGATAGCGACCTTATTTGTAAGGCAATTATCTCGTTGGCTCAGAGCCTCAAGCTAAAAACTGTGGCAGAAGGCATTGAGACAAAAGATCAGCTGGCCTTCCTGAAAGCCAACGGCTGTGACGTTGCACAGGGCTACCTGTTCGGTCGCCCCAAAAGGCGTGAGCGTATTGAGCCTATGTTAGATATGGGCGGCAGCGAGTTTAGTGTGCTGGCACCTACGGTTCCTTTCTCAACGGGTGACACGCAAATCACCCAGATCAGCAAAATCATTAAGGAAAGCCAATGACCTCTAGCTTGCTCACTATCAATGAGACTGACAGGCTATTGGCCTCTGTAGGCGTTGGTCAGTGGACCTGGGACGGTCACAATGGAACTTTGACCATGGATCCAACCTGCAAGGGATTCTTCGAAATTGGTGCGGAAGAAAAAGCATCAGAAACAGCGGTGATTGGGCGTATTCATCAGGATGATGCCGATATCTATCGTGATGCAATTAAACAGTGTCAGGAAGACGGTACCTTTGCCTGCCAGTTTCGAGTCTTGCGTGCTGATGGTCAGCAGCGTCATTTAAGCGGCCGTGGTCATACCACCGAACAGGAAGGCAGCACCTTTATCATTAAGGGTGTCTTTATTGATGTTACCCAGAACAAGGAGTTGGAAGCGCAGCTGACTCATACCCGTTCACGGATGCAGGATCTGGCTGATGCGGTTCCGGGACTGTTTTCATACATCGATATCAATTATCACGTGCAGTTTATGAGTTCAGAGTACCGCGATATTTTTGATCGCGAAGCAGATGAATTGATCGGAGTGCATATTAAGGACCTGGTAGGCGAGGCAATGTATGCGGAGCGCAAGCCTCGCTACGATGCTGCTTTGGCTGGCGAGATAGTTCATTCGGAAGCGAGTCGCATCATGCCAAATGGCGAAACCCGCTTTTTTACCATAACGCATAAACCTCATTTGGATGTATCCGGCAATGTGCTGGGTGTTATTACCCTGGGTATCGATATTACCGAGCGTCGTGAGATTGAAAAGAACCTGGTCAAGAAGGGCGAGGAGCTGAAACGCTCAAATCTTGATCTTGAGCAGTTCGCGTATGTGGCATCGCATGATCTGAAAGCCCCTTTGCGTGCGATGGAAACGCTGGTTGAGTGGCTCAAAGATGACCTTGAAGACTTCACCGAAGGTGATGTGCAGGAGAACCTCGATCTATTGGGCAGCCGCACGCATCGTCTGACAATGCTCCTGGATGACCTGCTAGCCTATTCACGAGCCGGTCGTAAGGTCGGTGATGTGCGACCCCTTAACCTCAAGTCGTTTGTTGCCGACGTCGGTATTCTTTTGTCACCACCTGAAGGCTTTAGAATTGTTGCAGATGACAGCCTCGACATGACCATTGCCGCTCATCATGCACCACTTGAAACGGTGCTGCGGAACTTGATGAGTAATGCTATCAAGCATCACCCGGACCCCGCCAATGGCGTTATCCATGTGTATGCGAAGGACCAGGGCGATTCGGTGACCTTCGGTGTGCTTGATAACGGTGTAGGCATTCCGGAAGAGTATTCCGAGAAAGTATTCAAAATGTTTCAGACGCTACAGCCTCGCGACCAATGTGAAGGCAGTGGCATGGGGCTTGCTATCGTGAAACGAATTATCGATTGGCAGGGCGGCAATATCTGGTTCCATGCCGGACCCGACGGTAAGGGTGCCGTATTTAAGTTTGGCTGGAACAAGGCGCCACAGGATATGCCGGAAGTTAACGATGAAGAAGGAAAGGACGATGAGCGAGTTGAACACGATACCCGTCAACATACTGCTGGTTGAAGATGACAGCATCGATGTCAAAGCGTTTGAACGCGCTATGGCGAAGCAGAAAATTAGCAATCCGATTCACGTCTGCAGTGATGGTGTTCAGGCGCTCGAGTATCTGAATGAAGTGTTTGCCAACGATATTGAGAATGCACCGAGCCTGATTATTCTGGATATCAACATGCCGCGCATGAATGGTCTGGAGCTACTAAATGCGATTCGTGAAGACAGCAGATTGCGTCACCTGATCGTATTTGTACTAACCACTTCGAATGATGAGCAGGATAAGTTTGAAGCTTACAACTTGAATGTTGCCGGCTACATGTTGAAGTCGGATATGGGCAGTAGCTTTATCCGGGCGGTCGAGCTTGTTGACAACTATTGGCGTGTTGTGGAATTTCCAGAGGCTAGTTATTCGCCCCGCTAGTGGCGCAAATGTGACATACCAGATTCAATGGGGATAGCGTGATGAGTGATAGAAATACAAAGCCGGTAAAGATTCTGTTGGTCGAAGATGATCGTATAGATGTTAAAGCTTTTCAGCGTGCGATGAATAAGCTGAAAATCGCTAATCCAATTGACGTCTGCAGTGATGGTGTTGAGGCCTATGAATACCTTGTGGAGAGATTTCAGGGCGATGCCTCGGAGGCCCCAAGTCTGGCCATTCTAGACATCAATATGCCACGTATGAATGGCATAGAATTGTTGCAGAAGATTCGCGAAGACAAACGCATGCGACATATGGTGGTATTTATGCTGACCACTTCGAATGACGACAAAGACAAGTTTGAGGCGTACAAACTGAATGTTGCGGGTTACATGCTGAAATCGGATATGGGTAACAGCTTTATCAGGGCCGTTGAGTTGGTTGATAACTACTGGCGTGTTGTGGAATTTCCCGATAACAACTATACCCTTAGCAAACACTAAGACTATCCGGGTACTACATAGCAATATATAAATTGATTAATTCATCGCATGCGGATGCGGTGCAATGTGACACACGAAGGAAAATGTATGAGCGAAGCAAAGCAGGTGAACATTCTCTTGGTCGAAGACGACGAAATTGATGTGAAAGCATTTAGACGGGCATTCAAGAAACAGAACATTACCAATCCACTGCACGTTGAGTGTGATGGTGTCGATGCTTTTGCATATCTGGAGAGCTGCCTTGCTAACGCGCCGGACGATATGCCGAGTTTGTGTATACTCGATATCAATATGCCCCGCATGAGCGGGTTGGAATTGCTTAGCAAAATACGCGGCGATGAGCGCTTTCGTAATCTCATAGTATTTATGCTGACTACATCAAATGATGAGCGTGATAAGTTTGAGGCTTACGACTTGAATGTGGCAGGCTATATGCTGAAAACCGATATGGGCAGTGGCTTCCAGCGTGCTATCCAGTTGGTCGATAACTACTGGCGTGTGATCGAGTTTCCTGAGCGCAGCTACATACCTGATGCAGCTTGATAGGTGTATCTATTTAGTGAAAAAAGGCGGGCTTTAGCCCGCCTTTTTTCATTGTGCTAAGAACTACTTGGTGGTGTTAAATATCAGCAGTTCTTCCTGCTCAGAACTATAAGTACGAAGCTGCCCACCGATCACTTTATAGTTAACCGACTCTTCCAATGCCTGCATGAAGCGCATTTCCGTATTCATGTCATCGGCACAGGCCATCATGGTCATGGCGAGATTCCCCAGTTCCGGGCGGCCATCAACGTCTGTGTAGGCACCGCTAAAGCTATTGCAGCCACTAAATCCGTTAACCGTGAGATCTACTTCATTGAAGATGATGTTGGGTTTGCGGCCATCGGCAGTTGCGTTAACTGCTGCACCGCGAATGGCGTTTAGTTCCCAGGTTGTGCCGAACAAAGGTTTAACGGCACCGCTTGCTGCAACGAGCATTAGCTCTGCTGTTTCGCCTTTGCCATTGGTGAGGACGGTATAGGCAGTGTCGGTGACAAACCGCTTGCGGTCGCCTTCGTAGATGGTGGCGCGCACAGCGTAGGTCATACGTTCATCAATAACCTTGGGGTTGTAGAGCAATTCGAATTGCACCGGTATCTGACCCGGGTCCTCGATGTTTTGTTCGGCAATAAGCATGGCGGGTGCATCAGCTTTTGATATGTCTTGCAGCACGACATTTACAGTGGCAGCAGGCGTTAATAGGATTCTTTCACGGTAGCTGATGGTGCCGGTCACACTTTTCATTTCCGGAATATCAGGCATTGCCTGTTCTGTGTTTTCGGGGCTACTGCAAGCTGTAAGCAATGCACAAGAAAGAGTTGCTAGTAAAAGAGTATGTGCGCGCATGAAATAGCTCCGGAACAAAGGGTGTTGCCCTTATAATCTTGTTATCGTAATTTGGTTATTGTGTGTTATATCACATCTGTAATCGGACGCTAGCAGCAGGCATGTGTTTCGGTTTCTAACTGGACTGTATGAGGTGGTCGGTATGTTATTTCGAATAGCCTTAGTGAGTGTATTGGCTCTGTTTACCACGCTGGTTAATGCCGAGATGGTTTTGGTAGGCGGCGCGACAGGAAGACAGGGAAATGCGGTAATCGATGAGTTAGTCAGTCGCGGCTATGCGGTGCGGTGCCTGACCCGCAAGCCTGAGGGGAAGAAGGCGTTGCGTATTGCTGACCGATGTGGCGAGTTGGTAGCGGGTAACTATGCCGATTTAGATTCGCTGGACACGGCGATGAGTGGCATTTCCAAGGTGTTCTTTTATAGCGGATTTTCACGTAACGAAGTAGTTGAAGGCAACAATGTTATTGCTGCAGCTAAGAAAGCTGGCATCAAACATCTCATCTACTCATCCGGTGCCGCGGCCGAGCCTGGCAAGGGTCTGGTAGGCGCAGCTAAGATGCAGGTGGAGCTCGACATTATTGCCAGCGGAGTGCCATATACCGTGTTCCGACCGGTCGCGTTTATGGAGAACTTCGACCGCCAGCAGAAGCGCACCCTGGCAAATGGTATTTCAGAGTCTCGTGGCCCTGAGCGGATGCTGTCATTTATTAGTATTCGCGATATTGGCTTTTTCGTTGGTGAGGCTTTCGATCATCCGGAGGAGTGGCTGGGTAAGGCAGAGAATATCGCCGGTGACCGGATGACAGTGCAGGAGTATGTCGATACGTTCAGTCGGGTGATGGGGACAGATATTGCCTATAACCGCATGCCGCTTGATGATTATCTGGCAACATTTCCAAAGCCTTTGCGCCCCTTGTTCCGGTGGTATGACGAAGTGGGCTATGAAGCCGACGTAGATGGTTGGCGAGCAAGGTACCCTGACCTGATCACACTTGATGGATATTTAATGACCACAGGGTGGAAAGATTACAGCCGCTAATTGGCATTGGTGGCTAGAATAATACCTACGAACATGCCGCTGACCCACAAAGGTCGGGTATGATTGGCGCAAAATTAGGAGGAGTACACAAATGAACGACAATTGGACAAATAAACCCCGCAGTCGCCGTGAAGCGCTGCAATCATTCGCCGGTATCGGCGGCTTAGTGGCTGGTGGAGCCATGATGAGTGCGTGTGCCTCAACTGGTGCTGCACAGGCTGAAGCTCAGCCTAATATGAAAGAGTTGGATTTTAGCGATCCATTGCAGAGCCTGCGCTCTTTCGTTAAAGCAACTGCCGATCTCGACCCGACTGTAGAAACACCGGGCTGGTTTGGCGGCACAATCTTTGGCGACACGCGTCGCGATCGCCCGTTGAAGCCATTGATTGGTTTTGAAGGTTTTGGCGTCGTTCGTGCTGAAGAACAGTCTGATGGTTCATTTAAAATTTATAATCGTGAACTGGCTTTCTACAAAGATCTTAAAACCGGTGAGTTTATTGACGAGTGGAAAAACCCATACACCGGTGAAATGTGCGATGTGAAGCCGATTCATAATATGACAGTGAATGCTCATCTTATCGTGAGCCCAAAATTTGGTGTCGGAATCGAAATGGACTTTGACGGTACCTTGATGCAAGTGCCTTTGCAGTTAGGCTGGGATCGTTTCGGCGAGAAAGTATTTTCAACCTTTGAAGTGCATACCGCATTCCCAAGTGAGCTGAAGCCTGACGAATGGCCCCGCGAGTCTGCTGGTAAAGTGTTGCGTATTGCTGAAATTTTCCAGCGCGTTATCGATTATAAATCTCTCTCAAACCAAGATGTCACCAGTGCTCATTACGATGGTACCTGGACTCGTGTTGGTCCGTGGCTACCATGGATGCGTCAGGGACAGACAGACGGTTCTGTGCTCTTTCGTAGCTTTATGACCAAGCTGAAAAGCATCGATGATATTCCTGCACCACTGAAGAAGATTACCGAAGAGCGTTATCCTGATTACTTCCAGGCACCGCCTGCAAGTTCTTGGGGCAGCAAGAATGACTCTAGCTTTAGCGTTTATGCCGCTGAAAATGAGCCGTTGCCAGCGAAAGAATAAGCACTTCAATATGCTTACGAGAAAGCCCCGCATGCGGGGCTTTTTTGTGCCTGGTACAAATGTGCATAGATACACCGCTAATGTG
>RCNB010001807.1_pt1 | contig 13331 bp, 13 predicted proteins | sample 2041321 | NCBI WGS metagenome assembly RCNB01 (sample SAMN09708232, study PRJNA481090) | Marine sediment metagenome, whole genome shotgun sequencing project. | reverse complement strand
GGCACTTATTTAGGTTTTCTTGTAGTGTATTTATTGTGATACCCAATATGGTGGCAATTCATAGTCCTCATTTTATCTTCGAAAAGAGCGATTAATAAACTTTTAACCATAATAATTTCAAAATAATTTTAGGATCATTCTACCTTTAAAATTGGTTTTAATAGTATTTTGACTACAAAATTTAGCAGTTGACCACATATTTTTTTTTAATTCAACAAAGTTTACCTCCTTTACGGTCCCTAATCTTAAAATGAATTACAATGAAACCTAAATTTCTATTATCTTTTGTATTTATTACGGCTACATTATTTGCCTCCGCAAAATGCGACAACACCTATTCTTCAGCGTCTTATGCTTTAAACCACACCAAGAAATCAATTAGCTCGAAGAATTTTGATCATCAAAAATATTATGCCTATAAGGCTCTGGAAGCTTTAGAAAAAGTAAAAAACCAGATAGCAGTATGTGGTTGTGATAAAGCCATGGATCCTATTTTAGATGGGATCGAAAATTTAGAAAAAGCTTCAGATCCAAAAGATTTTGATATGGGTAGGTATTACACAAAAAAGGCTTTTGGTGATATACAAAATCTAATTAGTGAGCTAGATATGTATACGCAAGGTATTGAGCAGACTATTAATACTTCGAATGTCTCAATAGACGAGGACAGCTCTGAGGAAGTGGCATTACGTTCTGAACTAGCCGCAATTAAAAGTCAGAAATCTAAACTTGCCGAAGAGCAGGCACGACTTCTTGAGCGACAGAAAGCTATAGAAGAGCAGATAAATAGAACGGGGGCCTAAGTAAATTCCCTTTTACATAATTATAAGTAAGTCTTATCAACCTAAGATCTTTGAATCGGCCTTTAATACATGATTTTTGACAGGCAGCTTGCGGATCCTAATACCAGATGCGTTAAATATTGCATTTGTTAACGCAGGTGCAATGCATGGCGTACTTGGTTCGCCTGCACCACCCGGCCAGTTATCGCTGGTAACAATATAAGTTTCTATTTTAGGGGACTCTGGCATGCGCAGCATCTGGTAATCATGGAAATTACTCTGCTTTACTGCTCCGTTTTCTATCGATATTTCTCCATATAAAGCAGCAGTAAGTCCGAAAACAATACCACTTTCCATTTGTGCATTAAAACCGTCGGGGTGAAACGCAAAACCAGGATCCGCCGCACAGACCACTCTGTGAACCTTCAGTGTGTCTTCAACTATTTCTATCTCGGCCACCTGGGCCACAATGGTACCAAAAGATTGGTGAAGAGATATTCCCCTCCCCCAGTTAGCTGGCAGGGCTTCTCCCCAATTAGATTTCTCAGCAGCCAGATCAAGCACCTTTAAAAATCGGGGTGCATTAATAAGATGATCCCGCCTAAACTGATAAGGGTCTATATTGGCTTTGAACGCCAACTCATCCATAAAGGACTCCGTAAAAAAAGCATGCATAGACGAATCTACACTTCGCCAATATCCCCAGGGTATATGTGTTTCACTATTCGCATAATGAATAAATTGATTGTCAACGCCATAAGGAATGTGTGGAGCTTCTTCCGGTTCGTTTTTAAATACGAATTGATTGTTCCAGGCAGTTATCATTCCCTTAGGATCCAGAACTGCTTTAAAACGACTCACATTGGCCTCCCTGTAATGATCCTGTTGAATATCTTCCTCACGAGACCAGATCAGCTTAACCGGATAGTCTACCTCTTTGGCAATTAGGGCTGCCTGAATGGCAACATCGGGCACCGTTCTTCGACCAAAGCCTCCGCCCAGATATTGGTTATGCACCATCACCTTGTCCTGGTCCATATCCAGTACTTCAGCTATGCTGTTTGCAAATCCTAAGGGGTTCTGACTTCCCACCCAGATCTCGCACCCGTCTTCTTTTACCAAAGCAGTGCAATTCATGGGTTCCATTGTGGCATGTGCTAAATAAGGCACTCTATATTCCGCCTCTATAACATTGGTAGCTTCTTTAAAAACATTCTTTATGTTTCCTTTTTTAACATCTTTTTCTTCATTCCCCTCGGCAATTGCGGTATTCATATCCCCTAAGTACTGATCATAAATATCTGATTGCCCTACGGTAGCATGAGCACTTTTCTCAAATTCTATAGGCAATGCGTTTATAGCATTTTTTGCCAACCAATAGCCATCTGCTATTACGGCTATGGCCCCATCAAGATTCACAATTTTATGTACACCGGGCATATCCTTAATAGCGCTGGCCTTCAAAGGTTTTGCCTTTGCCCCAAAAACAGGAGAAGCCTTGATGGCAGCATATTTCATGTTAGGGAGGGCTACATCAATTCCAAAGTTTGCCGTTCCGTCTACCTTCGACGGGATATCGAACCGTGGAGGTGAGGTTCCCATTATGGTAAATTCCTCAGATGTCTTAAGACGCGGTTTGGCTGGTTGAGATAATTTAGCTGCCTTAACCACAAAATCTGAAAAAGGTGCCGTTCTATCGCTTGCGGGGTGTGAAATAGTACTGTTTTTTACCACTAATTCTTCTGTAGAAACCTCCCACTCCTCTGATGCAGCCTCTAGTAATACCGCTCTTGCTGCCGCTCCTGCCACCCGCATAGCGAACATACCTGTAAAACGTACAGAAGAACTTCCCCCGGTCATTTGAAGACTAATTTGTTTCGTGGCCGTTAAAAAAAAGCCGTCAACGGTTCCGATAAGCATGGAAGGGATATCTTTTGGTCCCATAATAAAGCCTTTTCCCATGGCGTAATTAGCATACTCTTTATTGCCCGGAGCTTCTAACATTTTAATGCTTTTCCAATCTGCATCCATTTCGTCAGCAAGCATCATTGGCAAGGTGGTATGGACCCCCTGCCCCATTTCAGCATGGGGAACAATAACCGTAATGGTGTTATCTGCGTTAACTTTCAGCCAGATATTGAGTACAGTATCTCCTTCCCCCGCAATTAAACCCTTGACTTTCCCAGCACGGTTTCCCGGCCTAATGGCCACCCCAATTACCAGGGCACCCCCGGTTAAGACTCCAGTAGCTATAAAAGCTCGTCTAGTCCACTTCCCCATTGTTCAAGATTTTAGTAGTTGATGTGTTTCGCAATTCTTCTGCCGCCAATTTTATTCCACTTTTGATGCGGGAATAGGTGCCACATCTGCAGATATTTCCGCTCATTGCCATATCAATATCCTCATCTGTAGGCGATGTATTTTTTGTTAGTAGCGCATGTGCAGACAGAATTTGGCCGGATTGACAATACCCGCATTGCGGGACTTGTTCTTCAATCCAGGCTTTTTGTAATACATGTAGCCCAGTGCTTTGATCTGAAATTCCTTCTATAGTCGTAATTTCCTTATCAACTGCCATCTGGACTGGTGTAAGACAAGATCTTATGGCCAATCCATCTAATTGAACCGTACATGCCCCGCATTGTCCTATTCCACAACCAAATTTTGTTCCGGTCATCCCAAGTTGTTCACGGATGACCCACAGTAAAGGGGTAGCAGGGTCAACATCCACGTCATGTATTGTATTATTTATATTTAGAATCATTTATTTTGTCTTAAATAAACATTAGTAATTAATGAATAACCGGCGCTTTGTTTCCCCCTAAAGCTACATCAAAATCATCAAATGGCAAGTTATGTCAGTATAAAAGAAGAACCACCCTCCTGCTTTTAATTTACTAAATAAAACTTTATATTAGAGCTATTGTTATGAATTGGAAAGTTGAATTTAATGAAAAATATCAGATAGTCGTTTTAACCTATGACGGTATTAATTCGACAAAAGACCTATTTGATTCCTCTTTCTCTGCTATTGAACTTACTAATAAAAAAAGGGTTAATAAAATTCTTGTAGAGTCCCAGAAGATCAGAACCAAATTTAACAGGGCCGACATTTTTAAACTTCCATTTGAATTATATCAGAAATGGGGATTGAATAAATCAATTGGTATAGCACTGATCAAACCTAAAGATATTGAAGCACAGCAAATCGCTTCTTTCTATGAAATATCTACGGTAAACTTTGGTTGGGATACCAAAATTTTTACAGAACGAAAAGCGGCCGTGAAATGGTTATTAGAAGCAGATTGAATGTGAGATTGATATACTTCTAGACCACCATATGATCTTGTTTCTACAAACTTTCGCATTGTATATCTAACATAAGGTTTTTATATTTGGTCCCGATAGCTCCTTCTTCATAGCATTACGAAGGAGAAGCTATAGTGTTGGAAATGGATACCTAAGCTATCTCAACAATCACTTCATCTGTGGCTCTCTAAAATATGGTTGAAAATAAAGCGCGAGGTTGGAGGTTGGAAGTACGTTTTTCTCATTTCGTACCTTGTGCTTTTTACTTTGTATTTAATGCATATTATTTCTTTATCCTGACTGCTAAACCTCACCAAATAATTCCATACCTTAGGGAGTACCAACCAAGTCTTCTACTCTCATGATTAACTTTTTTAGGAATATTCGTAAAAAACTAGCGGACGACAACAAGCCACTGAAATATGCTCGCTATGCCATTGGTGAGATTTTATTGGTAGTGATTGGGATTTTAATTGCATTGCAGATCAATAATTGGAATGAGGAAAGGAAAGCGATCATCAGTGAAAGAAGTCAAATAAATTTTGTTTATCAAGATTTAAAGAGAGATTTGAGTAAAATTGAATCAATATACAACTGGTCTGGAAGTACTTAAAATCCTTGAGAATAAAGAGTCTCTTACTTTGGATTCGGCGAGGTTAGCAACCAATATTTCCTGGGTTATGTCCGATATCATTCCTGTTACCAGAGACGAGAATACCTGGGATGGTTTAAAGGTACAGGGCATCAAAACTTACCTCATAAATGATTCCTTAACCGTGCGGTTAAATGCATTTTATACCAGTTTTGACGGGCAGATTGAACGGTTTAACCAGTTACCAAAAAAAATACGACAGGAACTACGAGAACTTACAGGTAGCTGCCATAATTCAGAAAGCGTTAAAGCTATTTATGAAAAGGGAATATATTATTATGGTGAATCTTCTTCCCAATTGCGCTATTGCATTTTATCTATAGAGAAAACTCCCCAGCTTGTAGGGGCCATAACCATTTCGGCAATTGTTAATATTGAATTATATGAAGCGCTAAAAAAGAAAGGGGAAGCTATTAAATCCTATATGGAAGGCCATTTTAATTTCCTTAGTGATAAGCCCTAATACTGGTGGAGTATTTGTTTTTAAAAGCAATGTTTCTGCCAACCCTATAATATTTGCAAATAAAAGGACAACACCCTTTTAAAACAAAGGAGTCCGCCATAGGCAGACTCCGTCTAGTTTAGTTTTTGGTTTTCAAAAGCTTACATACCAGCAGTAGTAATAGGCTTGGTGGTAGCATTCATGTCACGTACACATTCATATGCATTATCACTATTTTTTTCAAAATAGGACATATAATGCCCTTTTTCCACTTCTGTGCCAGAAGCATCAAATTGTGTCCAGGAACCTATCTCTACAGCCATATTCCCTTCCGCGAATAGGTCGACCACTTTGTAAACACTATAATTGCCTGTCGTATCATTTGCAATGTTCTTTGCAATACTTTCCCGAATAGCTGCCCTGCCGGAAACTGGTTGTTCATTACGGCCATAGCTAATGGCATTATCACTATAATATGCAGCAACGGCATCTGCATCTTTCGCCTTTTCACCGGCAGCATAAGCATCTTCCAAAGCCTGTATCTCTGCCCCTATATTTGCCATGTCTATTGGCGCCTGTTTTTCAGCATTAGTACAGGAACTAAAAAGTAAAATAGCAAACAATAATAGGCCTGATAATCTCATGTTTTTTTTCATAATAAAAAGTGTTTTGGTTTAAGTCGCCAAAGTACGCTTTTTAGAATCCGGGAGACATGATATGCAATTTTATTTTCAGCTATAAAAGATACTATTATGTTCCCTTTTTCTTTCTATAAAATCCCTAAAGTATCTGATATTCAATCAAACATTCGCTCAAAATTTTGTAACTTTAACTGACCCGTTAATTATTTAGAACCCTTTAAAATTTGCTTTGCCCTACGTGGCATAAAAAATAAATGAATAAGCATTTCATATCTTGTGAAATTCAAAGACTATCTTAACGAATTACAACGCAGGCATGTCGTAAAAGCAGGAGTTGCCTATTTGGTAATCGCATGGTTGATTGTACAAGTACTATCTGTTCTAATACCTGCATTTGATCTTAGCCAGGGTTTCTTGAAAATCACAATCATTATTTTGTCCATCGGATTTCCCATATGGCTCATTATTGCATGGATATATGACTTTACCTCGGAAGGCATCAAAAAGACGGAAGATATGGTCTTCGATGCCAAAGAATCGGCCAAAAATAATGTACGTCTTAATCGTATAATTATAGGTGCACTTTCTATAGCGCTTATTTTGTTGATTGTCAATCAATTGCGCATGGCAGAAACCATGGAGAAACAAGTGATGACGGCCTCTATGTTACCTGATTTTACTTCTTCCATCGCCGTATTGGCGTTTGATGATATGAGCCCCGACAAGGACCAAGAGTCCTTTTCTAATGGTATTAGCGAAGAGATCATGAACCGCCTGACCAAATATAAAGAGCTCAAGGTCATCGGCCGTGCCTCATCTTTTGCCTACAAAGGGAAAGATGTTACCATTAATGTCATAGGTGAAGAATTGGATGTCGCCTATGTTCTGGAGGGCAGCGTGCGCAAATCTGGTGATACTTTTCGTACCACGGTACAGTTGATTGACACCAAGGATGGGGCAAATCTCTGGTCAGAAACCTTTGATCGTAAAATTGAGGATGCCCTATTTACGCAAGATGAGATTGCCAGCCTGGTGGCAAAACGACTGAAACTGACCCTACTCAAGGAGAATGTGCGTTTGCGAAAAGTAGATCCCAGGGCCTATGAGATGTACTTAAATGGAAGAATCAATCTGGCATTCCAGACACCTCAAGGAATAGATGTCGCCGAACAATACTTCTTGAAGTCAGTGGAGATAGACCCTCTATTTGCTCCAGCCTTTGGGGGTTTATCGGGAATTTGGATAGTCAGAAAACAGCTGCATATGGCGTCTCCGGAGGTAGCTGACCCCAAAATGGAAGAATATCTGGCAAAGGCATTTGAGCTTGATAGTACAGATGCAGAGGTCTGGCGTTGGCAAGCGAGTAAATTGGCAAACACGGATTTTAACTGGAAGGCCAGTAATAAGGCAATGGAAAAGTGTCTTAAATTAAATCCGAATTTTTCGGAAGCCAGAGCATTTTACGCACATTTTTTAATGATCCAAAATAGATGGGATGAAGCCTGGGAACAAATGAATAGAGCAGTGGAGCTAGACCCTTTTAGTCCTTTAGTACAAAATTTTCGAGGAATTATGTTAATCCACCAGGGAAGATATGATGAATACCTGAGCATATTTGAACCCCTGGACATTTCAGCACTCGGCAATACAGGTCTTTTGATGTCTTATTCCTTAACAAAACAGTATGATAAAGCAATTGAACATTTGAAAAGGATAATTAGAACAAAAGGTCAAGAGGAGGAAAAAAATAATATAGAGGAAATAATTAAAATACTGGAGGAAACATATAAAAGTGCTGGTTTTAGGGCAGCTTTGAATGTTACTGCAGACGCTTTGGCGAATATCAGTGACTCGCACCACCTGTGGTCAGGTAAAATTATGAACCTATACCTTTTAGCTGAAAACAGAGAGAAAATATTGTACTGGTTAGAAAAATTGTACATAAGAAGAGATCCTAATCTACCTTATTTGGCCATTATAGGACCCCTCACTAAAGTCTACCAGAATGAACCTCGTTATATAGAAATTATGGAAAGAATAAATCTCAGGTAGAACAAAGATAAACCTCATCTAAATAAGAAATAAAAATAGAAAGACCACCAACAATATTAAATCGATAAGGCTTCATAAACGGGGGCACCATGCCTAAACCAACCGTTCTCGACAAGAAGAAATTAATTTAAATAGTTTAACATTTAAAAAAATAGAATTATGAAAATCAACAAAGAAGACATGCCAATTGTATTGCAAACGCCTGATTCCATAATGCGAAACGCAACCGGCTATGGTGGAATGACCATTGCTTTTAATGAACTCCCCAAAGGAACTGACTTTACCCCTTTGCTTCAGGGACTTAAAAATAATAGTTGCCAATGCCCACATTGGGGTTACATAGTTGAGGGCGTAATACGTCTAATTTATGATGATAAATCTGAAGAAATTGTCAAAACAGGTGATGTTTTTTACTGGCCTGCCGGACATACTGCCATTGTTGAAGAAGATGTAAAAATAATAGATTTTAGTCCTGAGAAGGAGTTCGGTGAACTGATGGAACATATAGGTAAAAAAATGGCTGAATTTGAGGAATAAATTCAAATAATTATTCAGAAAAAACCCCGATACCAACCTGCATGTGCTGCAGATAGGTAACGGGGTAATTTTATTTTTAGCCGTTAAGAGCAACCGCCCTTTATCAATTAATCTCAGTCGTATTAATCTTCGGCAGAAAGGAAATTTCCTTCGGCGTCGAAATAGACCTCAAGGCCATTACTCATAGTCACTTCATATTCTCCTTCATCTTCTACTTCTGCGTGCACAATAATAAGGTCAGGGTAGGTTTCTTCCAAGTATGCCCGAACCATATCCGGTAATTGGGCCGGGTCTATAGTCTCTCCGTCATCGTGACCATCTTCTTCTTCCCAATCATAATCTCCATCACCATCCTGGTCGTTTTCATCAACACCAATACCTAAAAATCCACCGTTGGCATCAAAAATTAAAACGATGTCATCATTTAAAGTAACTTCGTAATGATCATTGTTTTCAATAGAGGCCTCATCTATACCTATCTCGGGATAATTCATCTCTATATACGCCAATATAGCGGGTAATAGGGTCTCAATATCCACCTCGGAGTCGTCAAAATCTCCGTTCTCCTCACTATCGTCATCAATTCCTAAAAAGTTGCCAGTGGCATCAAAAATAAGTTCGGTGCCGTCACTTAACTCTACCTCAAAATTACCATTATCTTCTTCCTCTGCCTCGTCGATAGTGCGTTCCGGAAATTCGCGGGACACAAAATCCAAAATCGCCAAGGGTAAATCGCCTACTTTAACCTTAGCATCCGCTTTTAAGGCAATTCCTTCAGGCAAATCATTAGGGGTATCCTCACTGGATTTACTGCAAGACACCATAGCTAATACACTTAATACGGTAAGTGATATTTTTTTAATTGTTTTCATCTTTAAATTGTTTGTAGGTTTAAATTCACTTTTCATTTGGGGGGTACCATTTTTTTGTTTCATACACATTTTAAATTTTAATAAGATTTGGGTTTATTTAATACTTGTGTTAGAATATATAACAACTACCCTTAAAAAAACCCTACCACAATTAGTTAAACAGCTAGTTTTAAGCATCTTTGGCAGGTTTATAACGCAATTTAAACACATGTATTGTTGCTGTACAGTATATATAAAAACTGTTCTGGATGTTTATTTTGTAGAATGCTTTTATTGATAATTCAGTACCTTGGTATGGTAACCGCAAGCCACTATTTTGCATGATCAAATTTATTGGAAAATACTTGAACATCTAACGGACGGGTAGGTAAAACAGGGAAGTACTTTAACTATACGATTGGTGATAACATTGGTAGTTATTGGGCTATTACTAAACTTAATATGAACACTAATTGAAGTATACTATTTAATTATGAAACTTGATTTACAATTTATACGCGAACAATTTCCCGCGTTTGCGGAACCTTCTCTGGAGGGGTGGGCTTTTTTTGAAAATGCCGGAGGATCCTATCCTTGTATACAATTTATTCATCGATTGACCGACTTTTACATGAAAAATAAGGTACAGCCCTACTATCCGTATCCTGCTTCAATGCGGGCCGGAGATTTGATGGACGCTGCTTACAGGAGAATGGCTGATTATTTGAATGTTGAAGCTTCAGAAATACATTTCGGTCCCTCCACGACACAAAATGTATATGTGCTGGCAAATGCTATGCGGCCGATGTGGAAGGACGGGGATGAAATCATCGTCTCTTGTCAGGATCATGAAGCCAATGCAGGTGCTTGGAGAAGATTGGGAGATAAAGGAATTAAAATTATAGAGTGGCATGTAGATTCGGAAACGGGATTGTTGAGCTTAGATGAATTGGAAGCTTTGTTTACCAGCCGAACAAAGATGGTGGCATTTCCGCATTGTTCTAATGTAATCGGTCATATAAATCCTGTTAAAGAAATTAGCCAAAGAGCACATAAACATGGAGCGCTATCCGTGGTTGACGGCGTAGGCTACGCACCCCATGGTTTTCCAGATTTAAAAGATCTGGGGGCAGATATTTATCTTTTTTCATTGTACAAAACATTTGGTCCACATTTAGGGTTGATGTATGTCAATAATGAGTTGATAGGGAAGATGGAAAACCAATCTCATTTTTTCAAGGAAGACATAAGCAGAAGTATGTTAACACCGGCGGGGCCAGATCATGCGCAAATTGCCTCTGCCAGTGGAATATTAGATTATTTTGATGCCGTTTATGAACATCATTTTGATAGGGAAGCAGAACCGGCTCAAAGAAACAGTGCAATCAATAGATTATTTCAGGAACATGAAGAAGCACTCTTGGATCGGTTACTTGATTTTTTAAGATCTCGTGATGATGTCCAAATAGTAGGTCCAGAATATTCAGAAGAAAGGGCGCCAATTGTTTCCATCATTCCTGCCAATAAAAACCTTAAAAAGGTATATACAACCTTAACGGAACACAAATTGATGTTAGGTATGGGTAATTTCTATGCAGTACGCCCTCTTATGGATATGGATATCCCAAACCCACCTGGCGTTTTGAGAATTTCTTTTTTGCATTATACCAGTATGGAGGAAATTGATCAATTGATATCGGGGTTAAAAGTTGCGTTGTAATTTATACCGATTTAATAAAGGCTGGGGGAAAATCCTTAAAAAAGATTGTATATTACAGTGTAAATTTTCCAATCAAAACCAGATGAAATTCATGCATAAAAGTAACCAGTTCAAGGATGTCTTTTATTCTTTCCAGACTATTCTCCGATATTTGAATTCTTACAGATTTGCCCTGGTGGCATCTTTTGTTATTCTTTCCCTTCTAAGCTGTACGGGACCTCCGGTGGCCTCAAATGTACAACTGGTACCCAATCCCAATAAAAATGCTCCGTTGGCCGGAATCCTGACCTTTTCCTCAGACCGTCCGGTAAGTACTACTATAACTATTGATGATGGGATAACACAGCAGATTGTGCAACCTGATGATTCCTTAAAACTAAATCATGAAGTATTGGTACTAGGACTAAAACCGGGAAAAACACATAGGATTACAGCAACACTCAGAGATAAAAATGGCAGGGAACTCCTATTGGATTCCCTTTCTATTGAAACCCCTCCTCTACCAGATGATTTTCCTTCCCTGGAATTGGCCCAGAAGAAAACCGGTGAGATGGAGCCGGGTATAACTATGTTTACCGTGTTTCGCTGGAATGAACCATTTGATGATGATGCAGACTGGGGCTATGCTATTGCAGTAAATGAAGCCGGAGAAGTAGTTTGGTACCTGAAAACAGATCATTGGATTGATGAAGTCCGCAGAAAACATAATGGAAACCTGATGTTCGGAGGTGTAGAAGACGGACGGGTTTTTGAAGTAGATATGCTAGGTAACATAGTTCAGGAATGGTATTCTTCAGGCGCCGTTACCAAACCCGTATCACAGGAAAGTATTGCCGTAGATACGGATATGTTTCACCACGATGTAATAGAGCTTGCCTCAGGTAATTTTCTGGGCCTGGGCCTGGAGGTTCGTTCACTCGAGGATTTTCCGGTGGAGTACCCCCCTTCGGAGAAAAAGCAAACTACTGATGTCGCTGGTGATGTCATCATAGAGTTTGCTCCCGATGGCAGCACGATACGCAAATGGTCTTTAGTAGATATTCTGGACCCCAGGCGTTTAGGCGAAGGTTCCTTAAGCGGGGACCATTACTACGATATTTATAATAAAATCTATGATCCCCTACCCTATGATATTACACACTGCAATGCTATTTATTACATTGAAGAGGAAGATGCTGTATTGATCTCTTCCAACTTCCAATGTGCTATTTATAAAATAGATATGAAAACCGGAACCTTAAAATGGATTCTCGGTGATCCGACAGCTTGGGAGAAACCCTGGTCCGATAAACTCCTAAAGCCTAAAGGAAACTTCACCTGGCCCTGTCACCAGCATGGATTAGAAATGACCCCCCAGGGCACGCTTCTATTGTTTGACAACGGAGGGGCACGCTTCATACCCCCTAATCCCCCAATGCGGGAAGATGAACGTTTTAGTCGTGCGTTGGAATTACGGGTAGATGAAGTTGCCGGGACCGTAGAACAGGTATGGACCTACGGCCCGGAAATGGAACGATTTGTTTCGCCATTTATTAGTGACGCCGACTACCTGACAAACACGGGCAATATTTTAATAACCGATGGTGGGCGTTTTAAGGATAAGGAAGGTAACCTGATGCCAACATTCGGTGGCCATCAATGGGCCAGAATCCTGGAAGTAACCAAAAAACCGTCTACTGAAAAAATCTGGGAGTTACATATTTATGATCCTGAAATCCGCTATTCAGTATACAGGGCACAACGATTTTACAGTCTGTACCCCAATCTGGACCAACCAACAGGATAAATAGAGGCTATAGGTAAAACCCATGACAGAGGTAAATAGGTACTTTTTTTAATTGTCCTTTAAATCTTATAATTCACTTCCCTAACCATTCTTCCTTTAAAATAACCAGTAGAAAAACCCCCGTCAGCTTATATAACCTAATGATTGTTATTACCAGTTAGAGAGCTGTTCGGATATTGTTTTTAATAGGGAGATCAAAAACAGCAAATACTTCAAAAAATCACAGATAACCATTTGATGGATATCAGAGTTAATATTATATTTGAAGCTGCCATATCCAGTTGACTACCATTCGAAAAAACATTTTTACCAAATATGAAAAGAACCATTCAAATATTAACTGTAATTGTATGGTCATTGGGAAGCCTAAATGCTTTTGCTCAAAACAAGCCAAATGTGGTTTATATTCTCGTTGACAATTGGGGATGGGGAGATATTGGAGTGCAAGGTGGAACCACACCTACCCCTGAAATCGATAAGCTCGCAGCAGAAGGTATGCGTCTTACCAATTATAACGTACAAAACCAATGTACACCCAGTCGTTCGGTTTTGCAAACAG
>RCNB010001804.1_pt1 | contig 13334 bp, 6 predicted proteins | sample 2041321 | NCBI WGS metagenome assembly RCNB01 (sample SAMN09708232, study PRJNA481090) | Marine sediment metagenome, whole genome shotgun sequencing project. | reverse complement strand
CACTTGTTCAAAGAATAGGATTTTTTCTTGTTATGATACTCCTTGCCTACACAGGGCATTTAGGTGGTAATTTGACACATGGATCGTCCTACTTATTCCAGTATGCTCCCAATATGGTTAGAAAAGTTGCCGGATTTCCACCCAAAGTTAATCGTGTCTATAAAAAAATTACTCATATCGACTCTGCTATGGTATTCGAAGATGTGCTTATGCCCATGTTAGATGCCCGATGTATAAGTTGTCATAATAGCGATAAACTAAAGGGAGAGCTTTTGCTCACTTCTTTCGAGAATATTATGAAAGGGGGAGAATCGGGTAAGGCCATTGTCCCAGGAAGTAGTGTGACCAGTGAGCTGTATAAACGAATCACCTTGGCACATGATGACGAAGACTTCATGCCTCCTGAGGGAAAGACACCTTTGTCAAAAGCTCAGGTAAGTTTTATTGAATGGTGGATTGATGCCGGGGCTAAACCTAAAGCTACCTTGGTCGACCTGGGTGCTAGTGGAGAAGTTAAGGATAACATTGAAAAATATTTAGAGATTGGCAAATACAAGACAGTACTTAATAATCCTATCGACCCTATCGATCAGTCAATCATTGATAATTTGAAATCATCTGGTTTTAATGTAGGCCCGCTATCCGAAAACCTAAATTATTTGGCTGTATCCGTAACTATTGGCCAGCAAATAACTAGCAAACAACTCGAAGCTCTTAAGAGTGTGAATGAACATATTGCCTATCTCGATTTGAAGAACAGCGGTATTACCGATAATCATTTGGATATTATAAATTCATTTTCAAACCTTATTAGGTTAAGACTTGATAGAAATAATATTACGGACATAGGAATCGGAAAATTGGCCGACCTTAAAAATCTTGAATATCTAAATCTCTCCTTCACAAATATTACAAATGAATCCCTAGTTTCGGTAAGCAAATTTAAAAACCTAAAGCAAGTTTACTATTACAATACCTTAGTAAAACGTTCTGAATAATGAAGACTAAAAACCTATCAAAGACCATTGATGAGCTCCGGCGGAATGCCGTTCAGTGCCTTTTCTAGTGGTTTTTAATTCACTTGTAACCTCCTTATATAGTGCTAAAACACTATTTACAAACTAAAATAAAACCTCTTTCATATAGTATAGTATTCAAATCGAGATCAGAATTGCCAACGCCAATATTTTTCTGTTTCCACTGTTTTTTAAGTCCGTCTATATTAGAAATTTATCTCCGGTCCAAGAAAAAAGTATAGATATTAAATAATATCCGTCCCTTCCAATATAATTTACTAAGTTAAATACTCCGACTGCTTGACACCACGACCTTAGACGCTTGAATAGTGCCAGATGGAAAAATAGGCTTTGGATTTTTAGGCGAATAAGTTATAATTCTCTTAATGAAGAAACCCCATAAAGTTACTTTCTTGAGGGTTTTTAATAGTGGAAAACGCTCAAGCATTCTTCGATTATGGTTTTGTGATATCTACTCTTGAGCTTTAATTTCGTATATTCATTAGAGCATAATTACCCGCATTAACTTTAATAAATATTGATAGTATGGCAAAAAAGCTATTAAATTTGATAGGCTCCTTTTTTTTAATTTTTAGTTTTTCCTGTGTTGAAAAGAAAAAAGAAATAAAAGCCCCAAAAGAGAATAATACCTTTGTCCGCCAAGTTACTGTTGACACAGATTTTGAAAGATTAGTCATGGTTGATAGTCTTGGTGTTACTGGTGCTGATGGTGTAATTTCTTTTCCGGTAAATGACAGCACCTCTGTATTTATGATGGGAGATTCCTTTTTAACACCCGTCCGAAACAAGAAAAGAGATGTCAATAGCCCTATGATCAACAATACTTTTATTCTGGTCAATAAGGAGGAAGAAATACATACCGCCTTATATCAAGGAACTATGGATAATCCTGATGCCTTGTTGAAACCTACTTACGGAAACCCAGATGAATATTATTGGCCAGGTCACGGTTTTGAAAGTAATGGCATCGTACATGTATTCATGTCACGGTTTTTACATGGTGATGGCGCCTGGGGGTTTGAATTTTCGGGTACGGATTATATTACAATTGACGCTGAGAGTTTTGAGGTCATTTCGCAGGAAGACTTCCCATTTTCAAATCAAAACAACGTGCATTACGGACATTCAGTTATCAACATAAAGGATTTTACCTATTTGTACGGATCATGGAGTACTAAGGATTCTACAGCGCTACATGTGGCGAGGGGAAAATTGGATGAAAATACTAATACGCTGAACTCGTTTGAATTTTTTGACGGGAAGGGTTGGAACGCCGACCCTATTAAAAGTGTTCCTTTAAAGGGGATAGGGCAACAAGTGCCCGAACAGTTTTCCGTTTTTCAGCATGGAAATGTTTATATTCTGATTCTCCAAGCTAGGGAATTGGGCAATGGAAATATTTATTCTTATATAGCGGATACTCCAACAGGTCCTTGGCGCAATGAACAACTACTTTACCATACTACCGAGCAGGAAAATAGAAAATATGAAGTGTTCAGTTACAATGCCATGGCCCACCCACAGTATATTGATGATAAAAAGCTATTGATTTCTTACTGTGTGAATAGTTTTAAAGTATCGAATATTCATGAAGTGAATACAGATTACTATCGCCCTAAATTTATTTGGGTACCTATGGAAACAATATTGGAATAATCCATTTTTTTGAGCCATGATAGTCAAAAAGCCTAGAACTATAGAAAAAAAAGATGCTTTACAGCTCGGCTTTTAATTCAATCTGCTGTTTTGCCCAATTCTTAAACATGATGCTCGATTTTGCCAAAACACCAGCTGATCCCTTAAAATCTGCCGACCCGGCTGGAGTTCCATCTATTTTATACCATTCATAAAAACCATCATTTTTAAATATCCTTTTAAACATGGTTTTTGCCAAGGAGTAGGCCTCTTCAACAAAGTCATTGGCTATTAATTGTTGTATCATTTTTCCTCCAAACCAAGTCCAGTCTCCGCCATTTTTAAGTCAACTAGAATAAACTTAGTCCTGGTTCCTACATTTGAATTTGTAAAATCAACTTTAGATATGAGATTTAGTAAAAAGAAAGACCACAAATCCATCTAACGATTTATGTAAATGAGAATGTGGTCAAACTACTAACTCAAACTAACTTCATCTTAATTTTTATAATCCGGATTTGCTCAATGTAATTTTTAATCATTAGAATTCCCCGATGCTCTGCATCGAAGGTGTTAGAGGAAAGTTTGAAAACGGATAGTTTTCATGAAATGTTAAAACTTTCTTCCGTTGGATACGTCGACGGCTCTGCCTCCTTTAGATTTGTTCTATAAATATAATCTATTGTGATGATGTTGAAAAGAGGGGGTCCGGGGGAGACTCATAACTCATAGAAATGTTCATAACTTTAGTGTAGAACAAAAAAAGAACGGGGTGAACTTACTCTGCCTCTGGCCTTAAGGGCCGTACCTCGTATTAGTCCCCGTTCTTATTAATCAATCGGTCGTCTAGAACCAAATAGGATTATAGCCTACCTGCCCTTTTAAAGGTGTTAGTTTAAGCGACCATTTTAAAGCACTATAAAATTATGGAAATAAAAGAAGTTATCGGAATCGATGCGAGTAAATTAACACTGGATTGTTGCATTCATACCATCGGTGAGCAAGCGGTGTTCGAGAATTCACCTGAAGCTATTTCAAAGATGGCAGACTGGTCTATCAAAACAAGCGATATGGGCAAGGCGAACCTTTTGTTCGTTTTTGAGCATACAGGTCTATATACCCATCAGCTTATCCAATATCTAGGTGCCAATGGTTATACTTTCCATGTAGTTCCCGGTCTGGAGATCAAACGTTCCCTTGGTATTTCCAGGGGCAAGGAAGATAGGGCGGATGCCAAACGTATCGCCCTGTACGGCTATCGTGTACGTGAGGAAGTGGAGCCTTACCGGGTTCGTGGCGAAGCCTTGGAAAGCCTGAAAGGCCTGATGTCGATGCGCAGAAAATTGGTCTCGCAACGGGCGGGGCACAAAAGTACTTTGGGGGAACAGCAAAGGATATTGGACAAGAAATCCGGCAAGGTACTGTTCGAGGTACAGCAGGCACTTATCGATGCCCTTGACGTGCAGGTTTCCCATATCGAAAACGAACTTGAAAGGATTATCGGGCAAAACCCGAGCCTTCGAAACCTGTACCGGCTCTTGGTAGGCATCAGGGGGATCGGTCCGGTGACCGCGAGGTTCCTGATCGTCTATACCGTCGGCTTCACGGCTTTCAAGAATTGGAGAAAGTTCTCTTCCTATTGCGGTACGGCACCATTTCCCCATAGTTCGGGAACCAGTATCAGGGGCAGGACCAAGGTAAGCCATCTCGCCAACAAGGAAGGCAAGACCCTGCTCAATATGTGTGCGGTCTCCGCTATCCAGTTCAATCCTGAAATGAAAGCATATTACGAAAGACGAGTGGAAGCGGGAAAAAATAAAATGAGCACTTTGAACATAATCAGGAACAAATTACTGGCCAGGGCCTTTGCCGTGGTCGCTAGGGGGACTCCCTATGTCAATACCATGAAATATGCATCCTGAACAATAGAGAAAAATTATAGCAATAAATTTGTTTTAATCATAGGATACGGGGTAGTTTATTTTGCTTTAGTACGACCCAAAGAATTGTGCTGGAATAATTATTCCCAACATAACTGCTTATTTTGAAATTTTAAGTAGTTGCAGATAATCATTGTTCTTGGCAATCAAAAAGCCCTTTTTGTCTCCTGCTAATCTTATTTTGTTTATAGATTTTACCTCTCCAGAAATATGGACACCAGTTTCATAGGGCATCAATGTTTTAAAACCACCTTTTCCATCCCCTAATAGCAAAAAACCATAACCTGCATCATTTCTGGGAGTTTCAACTTCAGAACCATAGAGGTTTCCAGCTGCAAATACATCCAAATTACCATCATCATTGAAATCACCTGTCGCAAAGTCATTTAATGAGGATAGTTGTGAGAACAAATCCAATCTTCTTAATTTAAAAGTGCCATTCCCTAAATTTTCCACATATGCACTGCCAAAATCCTCCACAGAATATCGAGTAGACTTCTCTAAATGCTCCTTAGAATATATCTGGACAAGGTTGGCCTCTGCAAAGGAATTATAGTCTTTGAATTTCTTCTTGATAGCCGGTATTTGTTGCGATGAGCATTCCCTACCCCTAACAGGATATTGTTCTCCATTCTGATAATAGGACAAAACCAAATCTTCATTGTTGTTGCCATCATAATCATAGGTATATAGCGTAAACGGTTCTCCTTTTTTTGCTTTGTACTTATAATTATAACCTAGGTTTCCCATAATAAAATCGGTGTCACCGTCGCCATCGAAATCACAATCTTCCATGCCGTACCACCATCCCTGTGAATTAGAGAGTTGAGCCTGTTCTGTTGTATCAACAAACTTTCCATTGCTATTCTTCAAGTAAGTAATGGGCATCCATTCACCAATTAAAACCAAGTCAAGTGCATCGTCTTTATCTAAATCTACCCACTTGGCTTTAGTGACCATTCCTAAACTGTCTAAAATGGGTGCTATCTCCGAAGTAACATCAGTAAATCTTATAACATCATCATGACTATCATTTCTAAGAATGGCGCTTTTGGGTGCTTTAGGATAGTTTCTTGGCACAATCCTTCCCGTAACCAGCAGGTCCTCGTCCCCATCATTGTCATAATCTGCCGAGGTTACGTAACCACCGCTCTCTGTAAAGACTGGCAGTGCAGAACTTGATTTAGCAAAGTTGCCATCGCCTAAATTCATGTATAACCTATCCTGATATGCTTGATGACCGGCAGGGTATTCATTTCCCCCGCTTACTACATATAAGTCTGGAAGTTCATCTCCATCAGCATCGAAAAAAATTGCGCTGGTGTCTTCTTGAAATTTAGATTCGGTCCACGGACCATTCTTTATCTCTTTAAACTTTCCATCATTTTGTTGAGCGAACAAAGATCCAGTACTTCCATAAGAACTTCCAATGTAAAAATCGTCCAAACCATCATTATTGATATCGCCAACAGCCAAAGCAGGGCCGTATTCGGAAATATTGTGGGGCAGTAAAACCTGGTATCGATAATCATCGAATACGTTTTCTTTGTGCCGGTAATTAATACCGGCCTCCTGAGTTATATCTTTAAAAAATGTATGGTCTTCTTTCACTAAAGAGGGTGCTTCAAAAGACACTTCATAATCAACTAACTGTGTTGTGTTAGTTTCGACATCTTTGAGAAAATAAGTATTGCCATTGGGCCATTCAACCTTTATTTTTTCAATCTTATCGTTATCGCCTAAACCAAAAACTAGCTCAGCCGGAACGGAGGATTGAAAACCTCTGGTCAAAGTAAGCTCTTGATATTGATTGTTTTCTTCTGTAGAAACCCAAACTTTTGCACCTATTCCAAAGGGGTTGTTAACGGGTCCTTTAAATTTAATTTTAATATAATTACCAAGACCATTTTCAACGGCATTGTTCTTGAAAACGCTTGCCGCTTCATTTAAATTATTTATTACAAGGTCCAAGTCTCCGTCATTATCCAAATCGGCATAGGCAGAACCGTTTGAAAAGCCTTTTTCATAAAAGCCCCATTCCTCGGTTACATCTTCAAATTCTAGATTTCCTGAGTTTTTATAAATTAAATTGGGTATTTTTTCAGAAGGCATTTTACTGTTTAAGGCCAACTGATTGTCATTTTCTAAATCGGAATCTTCGAGATTTATAAAAAAGTCTTTGTTATTAATTTCATATCGTATACCATTGGTCACCATTAAATCTTTATGACCATCAAGATCAAAGTCGGCAAAAAGAGGGGCCCAGCTCCAATCTGAGGAATGTACATTGGATAGCCTGGCAATATCAGAAAAAAGTGGTAACCCATTTTCGTCCAATCCCATGTTCAGTTGTAACATGTTAGCCGAATACTGATGGTGCATATCATTCTCAACTATACGATGAAATCTATCGGGGTCCATGCTATCCATATTGGCCTTTGACCTTTTATTATCGCTAGGAAGCATATCAGCCTGAAAAAAATCTAGATAACCATCATTATTAAAATCTGCGGCATCTGTTCCCATACCAAAATATGCTGTGTGTTTGGTAAGTTCCAGGTTGTGGTCGCTAAATGTGCCATCTTTATTGTTAATTAAAAAGTAATCCGGGGTTACAAAATCGTTGGATACGTATAAATCTTGCCACCCATCTTGGTTATAGTCTCCAACAGAAACGCCTAATGAAAGACCATATTTGGATAATTTGGCCTCATTGGTTACGTCTATAAATTTTTCGCCTTCATTTCTGTAAAGCCTATCACTTTCACTATTTGGCACATTGTTGCCCTGATAGTATTTAAACTTCTGCATGTTCTGCCCTGCCGTATTGATTGGATAATTGAGCACATAGAGGTCTTGATCTCCGTCCCTGTCATAATCAAAGAACACGGCTTGAGTACTGTTACCCAAACCCGCAACACCAAACTGTTCTCCCATCTCCGTAAACGTTGGACTTCCGTTTTCATTGGCGTCATTAATATAGAGTAAATTTTTTGTGGTTTGCCAAATACCCGAAACACTAACATAAATATCTAACCAACCATCTTGATTGGCATCTCCCATAGTTACCCCAGTAATCCACCGATCGTCCGCCCCAACGCCCGCATCTTCGGTAATGTCCTTAAATTCAAAATTGCCTTTATTAAGGTAGAGCTTATTATCGACCATATTACCTGTAAAATAAACATCTTGAAGACCATCGTTGTTAAGGTCGCCAATAGCCACTCCACCTCCCATATATATCTGTATGTAATTAAAATAATTTACAGAATCATTTTCTGTAAGGTTGTTCGCGAAATCGATTCCCGATACTTCAAAGGGTAGCTTGGCAAATAATTTTTGACCCTTTAACTCGTCATTTTTGGAATGTGTACAATTTAAGAGCGACAGTAGTCCCAAAAGGATACCTAGGCTTCTTAATATTCTGCCGGTTTGATTTTTTAGGATTCTAAAAGCCATGTTGAACCTCGCAATTATTGCATTGTTTTAGAATGCAAATCCACCTACATAATTAACTTATGCAGATGGAATTTACGTTCAAAAATTAAACTAACTCAACTAACTCAAACTCTAATTATAACCAGGGTTTTGTTCAATTCCGGTTCTATTGATTTCATCTCTCGGAATGGGCAATAGATAGTAAAAATCTCCTGGCCATGGTTCTCTTTGTTCTACAATAGGCCCATATTCAAAGCTAAATTTCCCTCCGTTTGACCAGTCTCTAGTAACCGATGTTAAACCATTAACAGGATTAATATCTATGTTTCCCGGACCCGCTTTCCAGCGATATAAATCCCAGAACCTATGATCCTCCAAGGCGAGTTCTACTGCTCTTTCATTTCTATATACTTGTACCAATTCATCTCCACTGGCCGTAATTGGGGGCATATTAACCGATGGTCTGGCCCGAACTTGATTAATATAATTTCTTGCTTCTTCCTCATTACCTAGGGCGATTTGTATTTCTGCATAATTAAGAAACATTTCAGCTAATCTAATATAGGTAGTTACATTATCATAATTAAACTGAAAATCCGCTCTTGGCCCATTGAAGTCCAATAATTTATTGAAAGTATATCCTGTTTGAATATCCCAATGAAATGGTGTACGACCATCTATCCAATATTGTCTCGAATCCCGCCCAAAATCAAACAAGTCCTGACCGTTGATAGGATCTACCTTATCAGGGTTTTCATCTGGAATGTCTGGATTGGCATCCTCCCAATATTCATAGGTTCTTTCGGTAGTTCTACCACCATCTATTATATTGACCGCTGCACCGGGATACAAAATATTAAAATAGAAACGGGGATCCCTATCAACGAACGGGTTTTGGGGGTCATGACCGGAAGCCCCATTTAAAGTAAAGTTTTCATCCAAATAGGGGTATTCTCCATTGGTCATCTGATGCATATTTACAAATCGCTGTGTGGGCACTTGTTTTTGCTGGGCATCAAAACCTGCAGGCCAAAAATCGTAATTGTAGCCCCAAGCAATACCAAAAGCCTGTGACTCCGTCCCGTTTTGAATGGTGTATTCCCGTCCAAAAATAACCTCATCCGTCTTAATTGGCTTTCTTTGTACTTGTATATGGTCTGGGTGCAAACCAAAACCTAGCGCAAAAACAGCTTCATGTGCAGCTTCTGCCACTTGCCATTTTGAAATATCGTTCGATGGGTTGTTCAAAGGACTGGCCATGTACATTAACAATCTTGCCTTTAATGCAAGTGCTGCGCCTTGACTGGCCCTACCAGTTGCCATTTCCTCCCCTGCCAAAAGTTGCGCACTCCTGTCCAACTCATCCAATACGAATTGGGCCACCTCATCATAAGATAAACGCGTAATCGGTGTAGATTCAGTTTCATCGAGAGCCACGGAACTGGTCAACAAAGGTACACCACCAAAATGTCTGAGCAGTTCAAAATAGATATATGCCCGTTGAAAGGTAGATTCACCGGTCAATACTCTTAAACGGTCAGCGTCTAAATCTTCATTACCTTCTGTATTTTCAAAAAAGACATTTATTCTTCTAATAAATCCATAAGAGTTCTGCCACATATCAAAAACTCCGTCGTTACCTATACCTCTGGTAAAGACTTCAACCAAATCTGGTGTAAGGTTACCTTCCCTGTAGGGTATGGCCGAAGAATTGTATTGTACTGTCTCATCTTGAAACGTACCAATATCGGTCAGCCCGATATATCCTCCTGCATCAGGCTCAAAATGTTGACGAATACCTCTGTAATTACCATTCACATAATTTGTCAGAAACACCTCGTCAGTAAAAACTGCTACCTCACTAATACGATCTAATGGCGTTAATTCAAGGATATCATCATCACAAGAATTTAGACCAATCATAACACCGGACAATACTGTTAGTGTTAAATACGACCTCGCGCTTTTTATTAAACTTTTCATATTTTTTTTTTAAAAACCTACGTTAAATCCTATATTAATGGTACTCAATTGTGGAAAACTGAAATTGTTCGTAAACTCTGGGTCACCTATTTCAAATTCACCTAAGGCATCAAAAATTGTTAATATATTTGTTGCACTCACATAAAGCCTAAAACTTTCTAAACCAATCATTTTTCCTAAGACCTCATCTGGCAAGCTAAAACCAAGCTGCATTTGCTTTATCCTTAAATAATCTGCATTCCGAAACCAAAAGTCACTATTACTACCGGCATCTAGCCCTGTTCTTCCTACTCTTGGAAACTCCGCATCCGTATTACTTAAGCTAAAAGTCCTATCCACATAGTACTTTAAATTATTACCACCACCGGACGAGTTAAATTCATTATTTAAGGACTTTTTAAATCTACCTGCACCTTGAAGCAACATACTAAAATCAAAATTTTTGAAACCTCCCACAAAATTCACACCATACTGAATTTCTGGAAAAAGTTTGGCATCATATCTATACCTATCATCTCCGGTAATGGTGCCATCACCGTTTAAATCTGCAAAAATCAAATTCCCCAATCCTGCACCTGGATAATTTACATTATTATCCAAATCTTCTTGACTTCGATATATTCCAATGGCTTGATATACCAATGGTGCTATAAATGGCCTGCCTTCAGACCTTTGAAACTCAGAACCTACAGCCGGAGGAACTTCATCTCTAAATATCACTTTATTTCTAGCAAAAGTAAAGTTACCGGTAATACCCAAAGTAAAACCGTTCCTATTATCGTAGTTATAGGTTAATTGCGCATCAACGCCCTCATTTGCAAATTCCCCTATATTCTCGCTCGGTGGTATTATACCGAATACGTTTGGAATCGATGAATTTCTTGGAGCTAAAATATCTGTGGTATTTTGCTTAAAATAATCAATAACAAACCCTAATTTCCCTTCAAACAAAGAGCCTTCTAAACCAATATCAAGGCTTTCTGTTTTTTCCCAAGTAATATCAGGGTTAGCAAGTACACCTGGAACTAATGTCTGCACATCTTCACCGCCAAGAACAACTCCTCCCGAGTTGCCGCTTAAACCGTTTGGAAGACTATATGCCTGTAAGAATTGGAATGGAGCAACCCTGTCATTACCCAATATACCCCAAGACGCCCTAAGTTTTAAATCACTGAATACCTCTGGTATAAACGATTCTTCTGAGAGACGCCATCCCGCTGAGGCTCCGGGAAAGAATCCAAACCTATTTTCTTTTGGAAAAATACTTGAGCCATCATATCTAAAGTTAAACTGAAAAAGGTATTTTGAAAATGCAGAATAAGACACCCTGCCAAAATAATTTTGCCTAGAGGTTTCGGAGGCAGATCCGTCAGTAATCCAGTCATCTTGGTTAAGACTGCCCGCAAATAATTCATCAATAGTCGCAGATTGAAAATTAAGCCTACCTGCTTGAAAGAAATTACCAGCTCCCTCATTCTGTTCATATGCTACAAATGCTTTTACATTATGGTCCTTTCCAAACGTATTTTCATATTCAAACCTAAAGTTCAAAGTAGTCTGACTTTGTTGAGCAAAGTTTTGCGTAAGTCCCGGCGGCTCAATACTCCGAGATGGTCTCTCCACTACCTCCCCATCTGCATTGAGTTCATACCAGAACCAAGTAAAATTGAATTCTTTATCCACATTATAAACGTGGTCGTAGGCCGCAAAACCTTTGAACGAAAGCCCATCCAGCAACCATGGCATTTTTAAGTCCCAATTGATATTCGCATTAAATACGTCTTGATTGAATCTCCGATAACCAGGACTTGTAACTCTTGCTGCAGGGTTGAATTCTGAAAAACCGGATGCAGGAAGATTAGAATCTCCGTTAATGAAAGCTGGCAACAAGGGGCTCGTTACGGCAAGCTGGTTCCCAACACCACCATTATCCCCTTGAGGCGCTTGTGTGTATTTACGCCTTCCGTGAATATCAAACTGTATACTGAAGTTGTCACTTACCGCTACGTCTAAATTTGAACGGATGTTGTATTGGCGCAATAGGGTTTTTTCATCATTGACAGCCAATGCCCCTTGTCTAGCGTGCCCAATTGAAGTAAAATATTTCACTCTTTCCGAGCCTCCACGAACATTGAGCGAATGTCTGCTCTGCAATAAAGTTCTGCCTCCTATGATATCATTCCACCAATCGGTAGATTCTCTTGTACCATTTTGAAAATTATTAATCAATTCTTGTGGGAAACCAAGCGGCCTGCCATCCAACTCATCAGAAGTATTGTTAATATTCATGAAGTCAATAGCATTTGCTGTGCCCAACTTGCCAATAGGTCTTGAAAAACCTTGGTCAAAATTGTACTGAAACTTAGCCTTTCCTTCAGTACCCCGTTTTGTGGTCACCAAAATTACCCCACCGGCAGCTTGCGCACCGTAAATGGCGGCAGAGGCATCCTTTAATACCGATATACTTTCTATATCCGCACCATCTATACGGTTAAGACCATCGGGGTCTCTATTTGCAACACCATCTATTACTATTAATACCGGAACATTACCGTTAAAGGTACTGGAACCACGCACTCTTAATTCAGAATCATCAAAACCGGGAGCAGCACCACCCTGAACTACAAAAAGCCCTGGCACTTGTCCCTGAAGCGCATTTGATGTGGATATGGCAGGCGTCTGTTTTAACACAGGCCCCGCTAATTGCGAAACCGCATTGGTTACCTCAGCCCTGGTTTGCGTTCCGTAGCCTATAACCACTACTTCATCTAACTGGGCGGTGTCTTCTTCTAAGGTAACGTTGATAGTCGATGAACTTCCTACTGACACTTCTTTAGAAATAAAACCCAAATAGGAAAACGCCAAGGTAGCTCCCTGAGGGACTGTTAGTGTATACTTGCCATCAAAATCGGTTTGGGTACCATTGGTCGTTCCATTTTCAACCACCGTAGCACCTGCTAGTGGTACGCCGTCTTTGTCAACCACCGTTCCCTTAACGCTAGTCTGCACTAATTTGGATGTTTTCCGGCTAGTGGAATTAATTTCGGGGCTGCCCTTTACGGTATTTATGTTGTTTGCCCATACCGGGGTGGAAAGAAAACACGGCAGTACAATTACAAAAAGAACCGATTTGGCGATAGGCCAAACGTGTGGTAAGAATTTACATTTCATAGGTTGTATAGTTGATTATTGGTAAATAATTTAACGTGGGTTCAAAGACCCGTTTGGGCCAATCATTCTCCAGTGGCCCAGTCTTTTTTTTAGGATGGGTTACTATTTATAATTACGATGTATTAGTTGA
>RCNB010001803.1_pt1 | contig 13335 bp, 8 predicted proteins | sample 2041321 | NCBI WGS metagenome assembly RCNB01 (sample SAMN09708232, study PRJNA481090) | Marine sediment metagenome, whole genome shotgun sequencing project. | reverse complement strand
GAAAGAATTAAGCTTTTTTCTAGATCTTCAGTACATATTGATAATCCGAAGATTGAAGAACATCTAATCGACATGTTTGCTTTGGAATACCATTCAGAGGAATTTAAAGGTGACGTTGTTTTTTGCTGTATTGGAACAACGAATGCCAAAACTCCGGATAAAAACATGTACTCAAGAATTGATTATGGAATTCCGGTAGCTGCAGCGCAACTTTCGAGAGATAATGATATAAATACCTTCATCGTGATTTCGGCAATGGGAGCCGACCCGAGGAGTAAGGTTTTCTACAACAGAACTAAAGGAGAAATGGAACGGGATGTCCTTCAGTATAAAATTGAGAATACCTATATTTTACAACCTTCTCTAATTGGCGGTAGCCGAACAGAAATTAGAATAGGCGAACGTTTTGCTCAGTGGATGATGGGTTCTTTCGATTTTTTGATTCCGAAGAAATATAAAATGATCCACCCAGAATTAATAGTAAAGGCAATGATTTTCCTATCAAAGAATACATATTCGGAGGCGAGAATTCCTTCAGAATTAATTAAAAAAATTGGATTGGAATGAACTTGAATCAAATTACGATACCTTCATTAGATGTTGTTCGAGCGATGAATTTTTACAAAAAACTAGGACTAAAGCTTATTGTTCATACTCACGATGCCTATGTCCGATTCGAATGCCCAGATGGCAATAGTACGTTTTCAATTCATCAAGTAAGTGAATTGCCAACAGGTTCTGGTGCGCTGATTTATTTTGAAGTCGACGATGTTTTAGAAACTATAAATGATCTTATTGCGAAAGGAATCCAAATTGATGAATTGCCTAAAGAACAATCTTGGTTGTGGACAGAAGCTCGATTGAAGGATCTTGATGGGAATAAAATTATTATTTATCATGCTGGAGATAATCGTAAAAACCCGCCGTGGAGAATTAATTGATATATGATTGAAATAGAACGGAAATTCTTAGTTACATCTAAAGCATATAAAACTGAGGCCTATAAGAAAACACGCATACTGCAGGGTTTTTTAAATACAGATCCTAATCGTACAGTTCGAGTTAGAATCAAAGGGAATCAAGGTTTTTTGACGGTAAAAGGAAAATCTAACGAAGCTGGAACTATTCGCACAGAATGGGAAAAGGAGATCGATGTAGTTGAAGCCGAATCACTTTTGAAACTTTGCGAGGAAGGTGTTATCGAAAAGATGCGCTATGAAATAAAAGCGGGAAAACATATTTTTGAAGTAGATGAATTCTTTGGAGATAATCAAGGGCTAACGATTGCCGAAATTGAATTGAATTCAGAAAATGAAAGCTTTTTAAAACCCACTTGGCTGGGAGAAGAAGTAACAGGCGATGTGAAATATTATAATTCGCAACTAAGTAAACACCCTTATAATATTTGGAATTTATGAAAACAATTTACCTTATAATTTTATTCTTTGGAGTATTCATCTCGTGTAATGAAAATTCCGGCGTGAAAACGGTCGTTCCTGATAATGAATTTTTACTAGAAAAGAAACAGTCTGCGGCAAGTCAGATAGCAGAACTTAAAGATGCGGGTTACCAGATTTTTGATTATGTGGACGAAGAGAGTGGTGACACTATTATAATGCAGGAGTATTATATGGCTTTTTTAAAGCGAGGACCTAATCAAAATCAGTCAAAAAAGGAAACAGATAGTTTACAAAGTCTGCATAGGGAGCATTTAGGTAGAATGTATAAAGAAGGATTCGCAGATATTTCAGGTCCTTTTGAGGATGATCAAGATACTCGTGGTATAACTATTTATAACGTACCCAAGCTAAAAATGGCAGATAGTTTGGCAAATTTAGACCCGATGGTCAAGGCCGGACGTTTGGTAATTGAGATTCGTCCTTGGTGGGCAGAGAAGGGACTTTTACTCCGCTAGAATTTTTATTATTCGCTCAATTTCTAATTGATCCGAAGTGCCAATAACCTCGTTAGCAAATAATCCAGATCCTTCTACTGATTTATTTACTTTTTTTGTTGCTGAAAAGTGAATCGCTTCGAATCCTGCTTCCTTAAAAGCAAGTGCATTTTCAGCATTAATACCACTACCTGGCATAATTTGTAACTGATCTTTAGAAAGGCGTTTCATCTTATTTAATAGTTCAATGCCGTCTATCGCCTTGTTTTGTTGTCCTGAACTAAGCAATCGAGTTGCCCCTAAATCAATAAGTAGATTTATACTACTTACTATTTCAACGTCACAGTCGAAGGCGCGATGGAACGTAAATTCCATTTCATTGCAAGCCTCAATCAATTGCCGCGTTGCTTTTGCATCAATTGTGTTTTCCGAAGTAAGAACACCGCTTACAATTCCAGAGCAACCCAATTCATGGCAGAATGCTATGTCTTTCAACATGGTATCCAGTTCCTTTTTAGAATAAACAAAGTCACCACCTCGAGGCCTGATCAAAACATGAACTGGAATACTTAGTTTTTCAATCACCTTTTTGACAACGCTGTGTGAGGGCGTGAGTCCACCTTTTGAGAGATCGGCACATAGTTCAATCCGGTTGGCCCCGCCATCTTGGGCAGCCTGAGCACTGGCAAAACTATTGGCGCATATTTCTATTATCATTCGATGATTATCTCGTCAATAAATGTCCATGCCTTGTTACCAGCACCTTGAAGACCAGTCGGTATCATTCCATAGTTTGGAACAGAAATGGTTAATCCAGATGTCTTAATAGCGTCAAATGGAAAACTCATTTCTACAATTGATTCACCCTCTTTGGACTTTAAAACTCGCATACAGGAGACGCTTTTACCTTTGATTGGTTTTGAAGCTATAGCAACTTGCTTCGGCGCATATATCCACTGACCATTTGCATCGAAAAATCGTAAAGTGACCATATTGATTTCAGTTTCTTCAGCAAAATCAATAGTAATTTCTAAATCATCTCCCCAAAACCCTAACCATTCTTTGTCACCATATCTGGAATCGCTTCCTTGAATTCCATTGATTAAAGCTTCCTTTCCACCGGCACTATACGCCTTGTGTGGTTCAACATTTAGTGAAATATTTGCCTTTAACCCTTTGTGAAATTTAATCGTTTCGTCAAAAGGCCGACCTACTTTCGAACTATTTTTGAATACACTCGCGGTAATAGAAGTGTTTTCAGAGATGGGAACTAAGCTGTCGTATTTTATTTGTTCGGAATCATTTGTTGTATAGTAAATCTCTTTGCCTTCTGTTGGCGTTTTTAGTTCATAAAAAACAGCGCCTTCTTTTTTGACAATAGATCCTTCAATCTCATACAAATGATTTGCATAATTGATCTCTAAAGCACTTAATCGGTCCATAAAAGGCTCTAAACGCGCCAAGAAATTTGAATAATCTGAATCAATATTTTCTGAGGCACCACTCCAAACAACTTCACTCATTGCTAGCATTCGTGGATAGGCCATATATTCAACCTTATCTTCTGTGTGCATATACTCTGTCCAAATATTTCCTTGGGCACCCAAAACATATTGAGCGTCATCGGCATTTAATTCTTCCGGAATCGGATTGAACCCATATACCTTTTTAAGTGGTAAAAACCCACCGATCGCCAAAGGTTCATCGGCATTTTCAGCCTGATAATAATCAAAATAGGCGTGCGAAGTGGGAGTCATAATAACATTGTGCTTCTCTTTTGCAGCTGCAATTCCACCTTGTGTTCCTCGCCAGGACATTACAGTTGCATTTGGAGCCAATCCGCCCTCCAATATCTCATCCCAACCAATAATCTTTTTGCCTTTATTGTTAATATAGGCTTCCATTCTTTTTATAAAATAACTCTGTAATCCATGTTCATCCTTTAAGTTAAGATCTTTAATTAACTTCTGACAATGATTACAATCCTCCCACTGCTTCTTTGGGGCCTCATCTCCACCAATATGAATATACTCACCTGGAAATAATTGAATGACTTCATCGAGTACATTTTCAAGGAAAGTGAAAGTAGCCTCATTCGGGCAATAGATGTTTTCAAATACTCCCCAGGAAGTCGCCACTGGAACTTGTTCTCCAGTACATCCTAACTCCGGATAAGCACTCACAGCAGCCTGTGCGTGACCGGGCATTTCAATTTCAGGTACAATCGTTATATTCTGTGTTCTTGCAAAAGCTACAATCTCTTTAATGTCCTCCTGACTATAAAACCCGCCGTACTGCTTCCCGTCAAACTTCTGTGGTGTTTCGTTATAATGTCCAATTAAAGTTTCATCTCGATAGGCTGCGTGCGTAGAGAGTTTTCGGTATTTTTTTATTTCAATACGCCATCCTTGGTCTTCAGTAAGATGCCAATGGAAGTAATTCATTTTAAGTAAGGCAAGATTAGCGATATATTCTTTTATAAATTTCTTCGGAAAGAAATGCCGTCCCACATCTAGGTGCATCCCTCGATATTGAAATTTCGGGGCATCGGTAATCAATACGAGCGGAAGTTCAAACGACTCATTTTGAAGTGAATTTGAGCCTTCTAATTCTGAAGGAAGCATTTGTCGAACTGTTTGAACTCCATAGAATGCCCCACTAGCATCCGAAGCTTTTATAGTGATGCTTTTTTCTGAAATATTTAAACTATAACCTTCTTTGGGGAGTGAACTATCTTTTTTAATAATAAAATTAGCGTTCTCTTTAGAAGCAGTCTCTAAAGAAATACCTGTTCCCTTCAGGAAGAAAGATTTAAAAAAATCGGAAGCAACTTCAAAACCTGGCTCACAATAAATGGAGGTGTTTTTATCGATTGAAAAAGTTCCCTCCTTTAATTCTAAAGTTTGTGGTTTGGGAATTAGATGAAGATCAGATTTAGTAAACTCCTTTTTCGGTTCTAAACAACTGCTAAAAATTAATAGGAAAGTAAAAAGTGGAAATAGGAAGATTCTCATGCTACTAAAATAGGGAAAATATCGGTCAGTCTGAAGCACGTAAAACCTCAACTATTTGTTTCAACTCATTCCCTTCTTGATCGGTAGCAGTTAGTTGATAATTTCCAGGTTGAGGAGCTAAAGCAATTTCGTGAAAAGTTTGGGTGCTACCGATATAATTTTCATTCAAATACCAAAAAACAATAGTTTCAGGAGAACGATGTGCAAGTTTAAAAATGACATCATTTACATTTTCATCAAAATCCTTCGGAAGTAAAATCGCTTCGTTTTTCTTCGGAAAAATAAATTCCATTTTATTCTCACCTTCTTGTAAACATTCAGACGCAAAAGCAGGTAAAGGTTTATATTCTGGATGCAACGGCGCATAATAGTATTCCAATACCGGAGGTAAAGCAAACCAACTTTTCTGTGTCATTTCTGAAAGTTCATAGCAAGAAGAATTCACGCGTTCGTTTTCAGAAGCATTTAGAAACACTTTTTGATGATACCTACAAGCTGAAGTTTTTATACCATTTTTTGGTATGAATTCGAAACTCGTATCATCACAAAAGACTCCAGCCAATTGCCCACTTTGCTTGCACACATCTGTCTCAATCATTTCGTCATAAGGGATAGCGAACCATTCGCTTGTTGGCAAAACATCCAAAACATCAAATAAAATAGGTGCGGCAGCTTGTATGCCTGTCAATCCCGGACGCCCTTCTCCATCTGCATTCCCTACCCAAACGCCAATTGCGTATTTCGCAGTAACACCAACTGCCCACGCATCTTTGAAACCATAACTTGTTCCTGTTTTCCAGGCTATAGGTTGGGAGTTACTAAAGAAATTCCAATTCTCTTCTCCCTGCGGCCGATTCACTTCTTGAAGTGCATTTAATGTATTATAAATTGCTCCTGCATTAAAAACACTGGATGTATTATTAACTTCACCTAAATCTGCTTTTTCATTTTTCACATAAATAGGATCAGTAAATTCTGAAGTACGATATTCACTGGAAGAGCCGTTAAAATAGTTCAGCGTTGAAGCTATTCCTGCATAGGCATTTGTGATATCCCAAAGCGAACTTTCTGCACCACCTAAGATTAAAGTTAGACCATAGTAATTCACCGGACGTCTAATGTTTTTAAAATTCAACTTTTGTAAATCGTTATAAAAACGCTCCAAGCCATAGGATCGCAACATTCTAACCGCTGGAATATTCAATGAGCGTGATAAGGCTATACTTGCGGGTACAGCACCGTTGTATTGTTTGTCAAAATTCTCGGGGCTATAACCGTTTATCACAGTAGGAATATCTACCACCAAGGTATTTGGAAGCAGTTCGCCGCTATCCAGCATAGCAGAATATAGAAAAGGTTTTAAAACACTCCCCGTGCTTCGGGCTTTGCTAATAATATCTACATAGTTGTTATTTTCACGAGTGGTCGGGGCATTCCCGATGTAAGCTAGTACTTCTCTTGTATTCACATCTAAAACTAAGACCGCCAGATTGTTGATTTGATTTTGAGATAAGAGGTTATAGTGTGCTTTTGAGATCTGATTTATTTTTTTCTGAAGGGCATAGTCAATTGTTGTGAGTATTCTTTCACCCTTGTGTTCTTTCCGAATTTTTTCTGTTAAGTGTGATGCAGTTTCAGGAAGCGGGAAGGGTTTTCCAGGAAGTTTTTCATCAAGGGCAAGTTCGTAGGTGGTTTGATCGATTATTTTATTCTGAAATAATTTCTGGAGCAATCGATCTCTTTTTCGTTTCAGAAGGACTTCATTCTTTCCAGGAAATATAAGTGATGGGGCATTTGGTAAAACCGCTAAAGCCGCAGACTGCCCCCAACTCAAATCTTCCGAAGGAATTCCGAAATATCGCCACGAAGCCGTTTCAAGTCCAACTACATTTCCGCCGAATGGCGCATAAGAAGCATAAAAATTTAGTATTTCCTTTTTAGAATAACCAACCTCTAAACGTGTCGCCTGAACAATTTCAATTAGCTTTTCTGCATAGTTTCGTTGTTTGTTTTTTCGTGAAAGTCGGATTACTTGCTGAGTGAGGGTACTACCGCCACGACGTTTCGTGGAGGTTAAGTTCTGCCATAACGCCTTTCCAATTGAAATTGGATTAAAGCCAGGGTGTTTATAGAAATACTCGTCTTCAAAAAGCAGGATCGATTGTTCAAATCGCATCGGAACGGAGTCCATTTTTGGAAAACGCCATTGTCCATCATCCGCGATTCGAGCTCCCAGCATGATACCCTCTCTACTTTCAACAACTGTTGCTGTAGGAACTTTAAATAATTCCGAAGGCAAACAGAAAAACCACAATACAAAACCAACAAACAAAAGACCAAGCTTGAATTTGTGTTTTATGATCATTGAATTTATGTTTACTTTTTTATTCATTTAATATTTAGATTTACCTCCCTCTCAGCGGGAGAGGGCTGTTTTTCATATAGATTGTGATTTACATCCCCTCCATACCTCCCCTTTTAAGGGGAGGCTTTTTAGGATAAACTTTCTAGAATTTTGTCTTTTATTTTATCTAAAACTGTGTTTAAATTACTTAGCACTTCATTATTTGTAAATCGCAAAAAATGAACTCCGCGTTGTTCTAATTTACCTTGACGCTTACCGTCTTCAATTACCTGTATTTCGTGAATTTTTCCATCAATTTCTATTGCAAGTCCAATTTCATGACAATAAAAGTCCATTATAATGCAAGAGAGGTACTTGTCTATGAAACTCAACTCCTAGTTTTTTCTTTCGAATGCTTTCCCAAACTTCAAGTTCTGCAGGAGTCTGATTTTTTCGGAGCTCCCTAGCGCGTTCTTTTAAATGTCTATCATAAGGAATAATTGTATTAATAATTTTTACTCCCTCCCCTTCAAAGGGGAGGGCCGGGGGGGGGATGTTTTTCATTGCTCCACGGTTACCCAAACCCCACTATTACGGGCATAATAATTATTATCGTACATTGCCTCGACTTGAGTTCCCGGCAAGTAATATTTACCTAAATAGGAAGCATTCAATTTTACACTGAATGTTTTAGAAGCTTTAGATTTCAGGGCGAAATAAAAATTTACTCTATCATCTCTAATGTCTAAATACCTTGCATTGCCTTTGGCACCGCCCCCAAGTTCGGTGAAGCTTGTATTTACAACCTCCCATCCACTTGGAAAAATCTTGGACAATGCGATGTTTCCAACCCAATCGTTAGAAGTATTTGTAACTGCTACGATTGCAGTAATCTCTGTTCCCTGACGCAAAACACGAATGTCCAACGGCTTGTCTTCTCCATCCAAATATTTTGCTTTAATGTTGAGGTTTCTTTGATCGGCAAGTTCGTTGCCGAGAGGTAGTTTCCCTTTTTGGATTAGGGTTATATAGACCACATTTCCTATGTTGTTAGAAACACTTACAGAATTTTGACCCATCACTAAACTAAGATCTCTTTGTGCCATTACACGATTGGTTTTAACCGTTGTGTTTTTTCCGTTTTTAGTAAAAGTTAATTCCAGATTCTTGCCGCCATTCTTGTTAATCATTTTGGCCATAGCTAATAAACCATAGGCAGTTTCCTGTGTACTATACCAACGTTGAGATGATAATTCCTTTGCTAAAGAAACTGCAATTTCTCGTTGCCTAGAGTCCCCTATGGCAACCATAGTTTCCAGTGCCATTGCTTTATTTCTAAAAGGAGATCCGTAGGTGTAGTAATCATATTTATGAGGCAAGAAGTTGATATTTGCAGTCTTCGTGAGTTCTTCGGCTACCTTCTTCTTACCAGCTAGAGCATAAGCGGCTGCGAGTCGCCATTTTGCGTCGTTACTTAAGTTTTTAGATTCACGGAGCCGATTCATTGAAGCTAATTCTGGTTGCCCAGCCAATGCCAACGTGTACAAACGATATGCCTGCGTTATTCCAGAGTTGTGACCCGTATTACTATTACGCCATTGACGTGCTTCATTTTTTTGATATCGTAACCAATTACTAATAAAGGTGATTGGTAAAGCATATCCTTTTTGTTTAGCTTCCAGCATGAAATGACCCGCGTAATTCGATCCCCAGGGATCAGCTTGTCGTTCCCCAGGCCAATAACTTAAGCCTCCATCAGTGCATTGAAACGTATTAAGCCTTTGAATGGCACTTTTTATATTGTTTTCGATTTCTTGCTTTTTGTCGAAAGTGAGATCAAAGATATCGGCTAAATATAATTGTGGAAAAGCTCCCGAGGTGGTTTGCTCAATACAACCGTGTGGGTATTGAATTAAATACTCCAAGCGTTTGCCAAAGTCCATTGGAGGCAAGGTTGAAAATTCCAACATCGCACCATTGGTTCCCCCCACTCCGAAGGTTGAAAAATCGATGGTCTGATTTCCATTTTCTGAAAGGGTGTATTGTGTAGTTTTTTGCGAAATAGGATTTGGGTTTTCGACATCAATTTCTACTTTGTAACTTGCTTTTTCACCATTTCCAGAAGCTATAACTTCTATAGTTTGAATACCTGTGGATGGGAGTACTTCAAAATCGAAGTTTACTATTTGTTCCCCTACTTCAGGAAAGGAGATGCTTTTTGATAATCCATTTAGCGGTTTCAAGCCGTCACCAACTTTTAAAGTGATAGCTGCCGACTTGATTTTTTTATCCATGGCAAATACGGTCACGGGTAGCGTAACGATTTCTCCTGGAGAGAGTTTTCTCGGCAAAGAGGCCAGTACCATCAGAGGTTTGCGAACGGGCGTAGTTTTATCTGTTTTCCCATATGCGCTTTTCAAGTTTTCACCAGCAATTACCATAGTTCTCACAGAACCAACATAATTTGGCATAGTGATTTCATGAGACCTTGTTTTTCCTGGAAGGAGAACAAAAGGGCCTAAATATTTAACTACAGGTTTAAAACGATCTGCTTTTCGATTTTTTGCCCCAGCTGCTTCATCACCTCCACCTATGGCGTATATATTATTCACGCTTCCAGAATAAGCACCAATAACATAATCGTACATATCGAATGTTCTTACACCTAGTGCTTCTCGAGTATAGAAAGCTTTGTGAATTTCAGGTGTTTTAAAACGTGTTAAATCAAGCAACCCTTCATCGACCATCGCAATAGTATAGGTCATCGCTTTTCCTTTTTCTTCGGAAACCTTTACCGTGAATTTTTCTTCAGGTTTTAATATTTCAGGCATTTCTAACTTTGGAAGCAACACCGTTTCGGCATTTTCCACTAAAATCGGAATCACACCATATAACCGCATTGGCAGATCGTTTTTAGTCTGTTCGTGCATCTGAAGCAACGAAATATTCACATATATATTCGGCGCCATTTCTTTAGTGAGCTTGATTTTGGTCTTGGTTTCTCCTTTTTTAGTTTCAATCCATTGGGTGGAAAGAACTTCAGTTCCATTTTCAATGCTAATTAAGGCTCTTCCTTCACTACCAGAGGGAAAGCTTATCTCGGCCTCATCACCAACCTCATACTTTTCTTTGTTAGCTGAGAAAACTAACATTTTAGCACTTTCAGAGTTGCCATCCGATGGCGCCTTCCACCAGTTGCGATAGAAATAAGTAACTCTTCCGGTAGCATGTCCGCTTTTTGTATCAATAACACGTATTAAATATCGCCCACCTTCTTCGTCGGGAATGTTTAGGGTAAACTCTGATTTTCCGTTCCCGTTGGTCGTAACCTTAAATTGCTTTACAGGACGATGTACAGAGGCGTTTTCATAGCGAGAAAGATTATCTCTACCACGATTCCACCACCATCGCCATTCGATTTTAAATACCTTTACTTCCAACTCTCTATTGCCACTGGCTTTTCCTTGGGCATCAACCGATGCGACATCAAATACTGTGTTTTCATCTGTAAAAAAGGAGCCATAGCGTCTTGCTTCCGGTGATTTTAAACCAATAAAGTGGCTATAGGGTGCAAGATTCTTAGAAAAAACGTCGATTGAAAAATCACCTCCACCTTCAAATATTTTGGTTAAAAAGGTTGCCTTCAACATTCCAGGAGCCTTCTCGCTGAGGTCCAATTTCTCATTGAATTTTACAACCCCTTCAGAAGATAATGTGGTTTTTAACAGGGGAATTTCAACTTCATTAAATTTACGAACAGGGTCGTTAAAAACATACTTTTCAAATTTCGGAAATGCCGTAGTCGTCGACCGGAGTGTGGTGCTCATTTCGATTTTAAGGTTTCTTGCTGGGGAACCATGAAGCCATAAGCCAGTTGCAGATCCTTTAATAGGTTTACTTGCGTCTAAAACCTCATCTTCAAAGGCGAGTTTTATTTTGAGTCGGTTGGGTTTTATAGTTGCGACTTTTAGCGACTTACTAAATTGAACTCCACCAACTGTAACTGTAGCATTCCAGTTTCCGGTGGGCGCAGCACCTATAGTTTTAATTGGGAAATAGTAAAAACCATTGATGCTTTGATTTACAACAGTTTGTTGAACTAGCTTCCCGCGGGCATCTGTCACCTCTAACTTTACAGGATGATTTTTAGGCAATGGATTCACAATATCATTTAATACAAAGGTTAAATGAATATCATCTCCTGGACGATGAACACCTCTTTCTGTATAAAGAAAGCCCTTAATTCCTTTCTGTAACTGTGCTCCAGAAACATCAAAATTACTAAGTGACAGAGCATTTCCATCTTCCAATTTCGAATAAGCAAAGTTGTTGTTCTTTTCAGCGACAGCGAAAGCGATCGCTTTATTGCTATCATAGATTGAAAACCCTTCGCTATCTGTTGTAACTATTTCAACTAGTTGTTGTTGGAAGTTGTATAGTTTGATTTTCACATCTCTTTCAGGCATTGTAGAAAGCAAATTATTCGCTATAAAATGATAGGTTTTGTTAGTTCCTTTTTTGACAATCAGACCTAGATCACTGCCCAGTACATTGGTCGTGACGATGCGATCGTTGTTAAAGTATGCCTCGTGACAGGGGTTGTCCCGCTGCTGCCAATTATAACTATTGTTTCTCCAGGAATAGAGTTCGTTATCCCAATAACGCTCTTCACGTTCTTCTTCAGCTTCGTCACTATTACTGCTATATTCTTCTTCGTAGGAATCATAGTATTCATCCTCTTCTTCCAGAGAAGTTTCTGAAGCGTTGAGGCTACAATCATATGCTATATACTCTTTTTTAAAACTGATCTCGATTCTATACATTGCACCAGGGTCTGCCTTGAAAAATTCTGCAAGATTAATTCCGTGTGCTTTCCACAAGCCATCATTGTCAAGTTTATTCTCTTGTAGTTTAATGGTCTTCTTCGCCACTCTTCTTCCCACACGTTTAATGTCATAAGCGTTGGAATTGTCAAGGTTAGAACCTTGTAAAAACTGAAGCATATTGCTTTCGAATATTTTTATAACTCTTACATCAACTTCGGAAAGATTTACGGCTTCAAAATACAGCGGTGTAGAGGCGGCGTTTGGCAAAACCACGCCCTTAGAAAGCAATCTTACAGCAGGTTTTAACTGCTCGAATGATATAAGTTCAGAAAACTCCTTCTTCAATTTATAATCTTCTGAATTCTTAATACCATTGAATACAGTTACACGGACATTTCCAATGATTCGCACAGGTGGGTATACGTGTAAAACATTTCCGTCGACTTCAAAACGCAAGTTTTGAGCACTTTCAAGCGCCACTAAACCCGCAAAATTTTGATTTTCTTTAAGAGGATCTGAAAAATTTATTGTCAATGAGGCTCGGGGGGCAACAGTACTTTTTATTTCTACAACGGTAAAGTTGTTTTGACCCGGAATTAGTTTTATGCTTTCACCTTTATTATCGGATTTGATCGCCTTTCCATCCCATGAAATCTTAATTTCAGAATCTTCAATTGCTCGCTGAATACTATCAATTGTAAAATTAAAATATTTAGCATCTTTTGCTTCCACGGGCCATTTGACACTTAAATTTTTACTGTCTTGACTAGCTGTCACAATTTGCTTTGCATTCTCAATTGAAATTATATCGCTAACCTCTAGGACACCATCAAGGTATTGCCATTGCTTGCTGTGTGATTGTATGTTACTAAGGTTTATTTTGTAGTTAGGCTGAATAGTTTTAAAACTGAAAGTGTAATTATTAAATTCATGGGGAACGTCTTCATATAGTTTATTAAGCTTAACAGTTACCGAATATTCGGTGTTAGGGTTTAAGTAAGCTGAAGGTTCAAAAACCAATGTATTTCCATTCTCAACGATAAGACTTCCTTCAGTTTTAGGTGATATTTTTAAATATTCTAAAGGGATCTCCTGCCTTAATTCGAATTGTTCGAGCGGTTTTGAAAATACAACTCTAATGGGATCAGCGATAGAAATCAAATTATTTGTGTTGTAAGAAATATATTCTTTGAAAGCGAAGAGGTTGTCGGTTTCATTGATGTCATTTTTATTGTCACAGGCTAGAAAACTAAGCAG
>RCNB010001802.1_pt1 | contig 13338 bp, 15 predicted proteins | sample 2041321 | NCBI WGS metagenome assembly RCNB01 (sample SAMN09708232, study PRJNA481090) | Marine sediment metagenome, whole genome shotgun sequencing project. | reverse complement strand
TTGTCCTTAAAATCATCTCTCAGCACCTTAATAACCTCTGGATTAAAAATAGGCACCTCCCCCAACTCTTTTTTAACCATCACTGTATCCAGGGTATATTCAAAGCCATTTTTCTGGTGCTGGTAAAAAAAGTCTATTTCAGGATTGCCAACAATAAGTGTACTCAAGGTATCCACCATACTGCCCCAGGGTTTTAGGTCAATATGGCTTAACTGAAAAGTCCCCACCAGTCTGGTTCCTTTATTAAGCTCAGATTCTATATGTACCTCACCATTACAATCCCTGGCTGCCTGAGCAAATAGTGATAATCCCAGCCCCACTCTCCTGGTTGTACGAGTTGTTACAAAGGGATCGAGAACCTTGCTCACCATCTCCTGGCTCATACCCTTTCCATCATCTTTGATCTCAATGGTGAGCACATCTTTTTTAATATCTTCCACTATTTTTATTTCAATCCGTTTTGCGCCCGCGCCAATGGAATTCTCAGCTATATCCAAAATATGGAGAGAAAAATCCTGCATAAATAAAACCTCATAACCCGCACAAACCGGAACCAATCGGGAGTTAATGAATTAGAGAATTGCGGGATTGAAAGATCGATGAATTCGAAATTCCTAAATCCCTGAATTCCTAAATCCCTAAATTCATGATTTAGAGACTAAAGGGAGTACCTTCCTGCCTTTCTCACTCATAAGGGCTAACTTTATTTCTCTTACACTCACTTCTTCCATTAAAAAAGTGGTTGAGCTTTTTCCAATATCATCGAGATAATGTGCATCTGAGGAAGTGATAAGGGGGTAATCATTACACTGGGGAAATCTGCTTTTAACTTCTGGAACGCTAATTCGGGGTGATATCTCCAGGGCATCCAGTGGTAATCCAGGAGGAATAAAGCCCAGCTGACCTATAATACTAAATCCCTCTCGATCAACGTGAGCGGCAACAGCCAGCCCGTTAAAGGAATGGATTAACTCAACAACCTTTTCCAGGGTAAGTGTTGTCGCCCCAATCAATAGCTTCTTGTTAAATGCTAAAACCTCATCTTTTTCATTTACAATCACCTGATAACCAAAAGTCTCTTCGTCATTCTCTCCAGGAAGATTGCTATAAACTATCTCCTGCACTTTAAGCGCCTCATCCTCGCTATCAAAAAGTCCCAAGGTATGTACTTCTTCTTTTGAAGTAATCTCTATTCCAGCCAAAACTGCCAGACCAACATCAAGAGAAATTTTGCGAGCTGGGATAACATTCTCGCAAGAGTTGTGATCACAAATGGCAATAAGATCTAAACCAATTTGACGTGCTCTTTCCACTATGGCGTGGGGGGACATTTCGGTAAGTTCGGTACAGGGAGAAAGAATGGTATGAATATGGAGGTCTGCCCGGTATTCTTTGAGCATTATCTCATTCCAGAGATTCCCATCTGATACAGCTTTCCTACTATTTCAAAAGCCTGGAGATCACTCACCAATATGGGAAAATTCTCACTCTTTGCCTTTACTACAGTCTCCTCATCAGGCTTTCTTCCTTGAACAATAATTATCCCTGCTAACTCCTTCAAGGTAGCAACAGCAATGATATTGGGGTGAGCTTGTAAGGTTACCCAGATATCACCTGGCTTGCTCTGTGCCATAACATCACTTAAAAGATCGCTTACATATCCACCTTTCACTTCCTGCTGCAAACCCTCTTTCGCTGTTTCAACCTTCATTCCCAGTTTGTCCACAACATCTTTAAGTGTCATTGTATACCCCCATTGGGTCAAAGGCCACCGGCAGGGCTGGTGGTTTAAGGTGATTAATTAAGTTTGGTTCATTTACCCCTTTTGCGGAAAGAAAGGGGCGTCCTCCGTGCCCAGCTTAGGGCGTATTGGGATGATTCAACTATCTTGTCCTGCAACTTAAACACGCAATCCAGAATCTCTGCCCTCTCCTGGATAACATCTTCAGCAAAGGCCTTACAGGTAGGAGCTCCACAGGCTCCGCAGTCAATTTTAGGAAGACTTTCTATAATGGCTTCCCGCTCTTTTATCTTTATAATCGCATCTACCGCATCCCGCCCCAGAGGCTTAATAGGAAGGTAGGGCAATTTCACATCGCAAGACAAATATTCACGAAGCCTGTCCACTTCTTCGTCTTTGATCCTTTTTTCTTTTCCAAACTGCTGTACTAATCTTATAACCTTAATTTTAGTTATATACTGGTTCTCAACAGCTAAAGGACCTCCTATACATCCACCAGGACAGGCCCACAGCTCAAGATATTTAATATTAGTTACTTTACCATGTTCCAGATCATCCAACACCTGTATTACATTTTTAACTCCATCGACTGCCACGGCATTATCCACATCCAGCCCGGCAATACATCCACCAGGAATTGCCAAACTGATTCCCAAACCACTTGAGACATGAAGTTCTTCCATAGAACTCAGCTTGTTTATAGAGGAAAACAGCATCCCATAGATGTCAGAAATTGCAAGTGCTCCATCCAGATTCGGTTCGCTTTTGCACTGTGGCTGATTCAAGGCCATCATCTTTGCAGGGCAGGGGGTAATATAGATAGTTCCGATCTCTTTGGGATCAAGACCCAATTCTTTTGCTTTATCTAGCTTGATGTCTGAGCCCGCAATACCCCGGGGAGCCTCCAGGGAGAGCAGATTATTCATAAAATCAGGAAATCGAATCTGGATTAATCTTACGATTGAGGGACAAAGGGTGGAAATTAGTGGTTTATTATCAGAATAGGATTTAAGATACTCTTTTAGAACGGTTAAATATACTTCACATGCCCTGCCAATATCATAGGCCTCATCAAAAGCCAGTCCTTTAAGGCCATTTAATATCTGGTTTGGGGATACACCCATGCCAAACTGGGAGTAAAGCGATGGAGAGGGAATGGCAACAGTATATTTAAATTTACTGATATCTTCATAAGAACCTATAACAGAGCGGATCGCACGTTCCGGACAAACCCTGATACAATCACCACAATCAATGCATCGGTCTTCCAGAATAACGGCTTTGCCTTCTCGTATACGAATAGCCTCTGTGGGACAAACCCGCATACAACGCATGGAGCCCCTGCATCTCTCAACATCTACCTCTATTGAGTGAAAATGTTTTTCCATTTCGCACCATTACCGTCAGGCGAGGATGCCCATCTCAACTTTTGTTCCCTTGCCTACCTCTGATGTGACGCTCAAATCATCCACATTCTTCTTTATATTGGGAAGCCCCATCCCAGCACCAAAACCCATCTCTCTAACTCGTTCCGAAGCAGTAGAAAACCCCTCCTGCATTGCCAAACCGATATCCTCAATGCCTTTTCCCTCATCTTGAACAACAATTACCAGCCTATCAGGTGCAATAGCCAGGCGGAATTTCCCTCGACTGGCATGACAAACCACGTTCATCTCTGCCTCATAGGTAGCAATAGCGGTTCTTCTTATCACATCCTGGCTAATGCCGATCTCTTTTAATATCTTTTTTATCTTGCTGGAAACTTCACCAGCATGAATAAAATCCCCACCTTCTACCGTAAATTCCTGCTCCAGTAAAGGCTCATCCTGTTTCTGTTCAGTCATTCTCCACTCTTTTTATACAACTTACCAGTCCGCTATTAAATAACCGCCCACATGTTTCAAACATAATATAACGAGTGGAGAGCAAGGGTACCTTCTTTATTCTGGCAAGTTTAATAGCATCCTCATCGGGTTTTTTGCCTCTAACAAATACAATACCAATCAACTCCAGCATCTCTGCCGTTCGAATAACCTGGGGATTGGTAATTCCGGTTATGAGCAGCGTCCCCTCCTTAGCAAATGCCAGAACATCACTTAATAAATCAGCAGCAAATGCATCCCTCACTTCGATATCCATGCATTCGTCTCCGATCAGAACCTCAGCATCCAAAACGTCCTTCATTTCTCCAAATGTCATAAATTTCAGCCGCTTCCCCTTAAGCTCCATGACTAACGATCTAGCTCACCCAGGCAAATGTCAATACTTCCAATAACAGTAACTATATCAGCCATCATCCTTCCCTCTGTCATAGTAGAAAGCGATTCCATATTAACAAAAGAGGGGGTTCTGATCTTTATCCTGTAAGGTTTATTACTCCCATCACTTACGACATAGAAGCCCAATTCACCTTTGGACGATTCCACACTACAATAAGCCTCACCTTTGGGAACTTCAAACCCTTCTGTCATCAGGTGAAAGTGAATGATTAAAGATTCCACATTGTTTTGGACATTCTCTTTAAGAGGGGGAACTACTTTGGGATTACAGGCATTGATTTCTCCTGATGGGAGTTTGTCTAAAACCTGCTTAACGATACGATTACTCTGGCGCATTTCTTCCATTCTCACCAGGTAACGATCATAGCTATCACCTTTTTCACCTGTGGGAATCTCAAAATCAAAGTGATCATAAGATGAATAGGGGTTTGCCTTTCTCAAGTCCCATTTAACCCCACATCCCCTGAGGCATGGACCGGAAAGACCCAGTTCAATACCCTCTTCTGCTGAGATTACCCCAACTCCTTTAGTCCTCTCCAGCCAGATTATATTCTCGGTTAATAATGTCTCATAGCCATCAATACGTGAAGGCAACACTTCGCAAAACGCCTTCACCTTCTCCAAAAACCCCTCTGGAAGATCTCCTGCCAGTCCCCCAATACGGAAATAACTCTGATTCATGCGCGCTCCGCCAACCATCTCAAACATATCCAGTGTCTCTTCCCTCTCCCGAAAGGTATACAGGAGAGGAGACATGGCCCCTATATCCAGGGCATGGGTTCCCAACCATATTAAGTGGCTCTGAATCCTGGTAATCTCTGACAACATTACCCTGATATACTGCGCCCTTAATGGAACCTCAAGATCTAAAAGCTTTTCTACGGTCAGGATATAGGCAAGATTATTGATAAAGGGTGAGGTGTAGTCTAATCTGTCTGTTAAGGTAATAAACTGGTGGTAGGTTTTATGTTCTGCTATCTTTTCAATACCCCGATGGAGATAACCCATTACCGGAGTCGCCTTGGTAATAACCTCGCCCTCCATTTCCAGGATCACCCTTAAAACACCGTGAGTGCTGGGGTGCTGTGGCCCCATATTTAAGGTGATGGTCTCCGTTCTCATTTCAGATGCTGCTTCCATCTTCAATCCTCTCCCATTGTTTGCCTTCCCCTTAAGGGGAAGTCTTTTCTTAATGGATGATCTTTAAAACCATCAGGAGTAAGAATCCTCCTTAAGTCGGGGTGGTCGCTAAAGTTAATACCCAAGAGATCATAGCATTCACGCTCATGCCAATTTGCTGTTTTCCAGACAGAAACTACAGAGGGAATGGTCAGATCTTCTGCTGAGAGTGAAACTTTCATGCGCAGTCTATGTTTATGCTCCATAGAATAGAGGTGATACACTACTTCGAAACGAGGTTCTCTCCCCATATAATCGACACCGCAAAGATCAGAGAGGAAATTGAATCCATACTCCGGCTCCTTTCTGAGGAATCGAAAAACTTCCAGGAGATGCTCTCTTTTCACCCTTATGGTATAGTCATCCCTAAAACACACTACTTCCTCTATTGCCTGCGGAAATTTCTCTTTTATCTTTTCAACAAGGCTCTCTATATTAGACATTTCTCACATCCCGTAAAGATTCTTTTTCTATCTTTTTTTGCAGTTCCATTATAGCATATAAAAGAGATTCCGGACGAGGAGGACAACCAGGGACATAAACATCAACCGGTATAATCTCATCAACTCCCTGAACCACCGCATAAGAATCAAAGACACCCCCTGATGAAGCACAGGCCCCCAGAGCGATTACCCATTTGGGATTCGGCATCTGGTCATAGATCCTTCTGGCCACCGGTGCCATCTTTTTGGTTAAGGTGCCAGCAACAATCATAAGGTCAGCCTGACGAGGGGAAGCCCTGAATACTTCCGCTCCAAACCGGGCGATATCATATCTGGCAGCAGCAGTTGCCATCATCTCCAGTGCGCAGCAGGCAAGCCCAAAGGTCGCTGGCCAGAGAGATGATTTCCGGGCCCAGTTCACCAGTTTATCAAGCGTAGTGGTAATAATTGTGTCACCAAAGCAACTTTCTATTCCCATTCCAATGCTCCCTTCTTCCATGCATAGATAAAACCTACTAACAATATACCAATAAAAACGATCATCTCTATAAATACAAAAGCTCTAAACTGATTGAACTGCTTAAAGACAATAGCCCAAGGGTATAAAAACACTGCTTCCACATCAAATACGATAAACAACATGGCAATAATAAAAAACTTGACGGAGAATCTTTTCCTGGCATTGCCGATGGGATCCAGACCACATTCATAGGTCATCAGCTTTTCCCTTGTCGAGGTCTTTCTCCCAAAAACCGACGAAAGGAGGATAACCACTCCAGCAAACAGTATAGCTAAAGTCAGAAAAATGAGTATGGGTAGGTATTCAATTAACATAAAAGCGCCCCCTTCTTCTGCTAAAATAGTGAATTATATGTTGCTCTTTGCCCATTTAATAAGCCCAAACACTGTCTGTTGAGAAAGCACCGCAACATCCTCAGTAGAAAGATAGGTAGGAACAGTTGAATCAAAAAGGATTCTGGCCTCAGGTGGAAACTCTTCATCACCGCTCCAAAAAATCATAATTATGGGAACCCTGGGAAAGGCTTGGATAACCACCGCCATATCGCCCTCGTGAGTTTTGTACCCCCCAAAGGCCGGAGCAGCTTTTTCTAATAATTCCAGTCTGTTACTGAAAAAACCGAGAAGTGGTTCCTGTGACCTTTTTACAAAAGCTGGATAATAGCTTTCCCCTCCAGACATTTGCCTGAAATTTATCCACTTACCCGTAAGCGGCTGCCCCTCAGATTTGACGAGGTAATGGAGAATTAAGATCTTGCTCCAGAGGGGAACTTCCTCTTTTGATTCCAGATAGTTGATTTCTATATCAGGAAAATTTATCTGACATATATGATTCAAAAAAGAGAGTTTAATTAAGTGGGTTCCATTGCCTCTCGACTCTATAGCAACCCCACTCTCCTCAGCCCTCTCCTTTATATCGGCACTTCTTAATGCCTCACAGGCCAATCTATACGCATAGTGGTAAGGTGTTTCAGGAGAACAATTACGGATTTTCCTCTCATTCATCTATCATACGGGCATTTTTCAGTTAGACAAAAATGATTATAAGTAAATTTTTAACTTGATAAAATATAGAATTTGTAATAAGTACTTGTAAAAATTAAAATGAATGAGCGCTCACTCAATCCTTATCACAGGCTAAAATTCATGTCAAGGTATTTTTCCCCGATTGTTGGAATCGATTGATTGTTTAATAAGGCTCACCTGCTATTGATAAATATCTTTATTATTAACTGGTTATGAAAAAAAACCGCGGAGAGCTTAAAGAAATATTCTCTGTCTTCTTTGACAACGTTTAACCAACTATAAAGGAGGTACTTTGTGCATAAAATAGTGGATAAGAAAAAACTGTCACCTACTATTACCTTGCTTAAACTTGACACCCCTGAGATTGCAAAAAAGGTACAGCCAGGGCAATTCGTCATAATACGGGTAAATGAAGAAGGGGAGCGGGTACCCCTTACCGTCAATGATTTTGACCGTGAAAAAGGTACCATAACTATCGTCTTTCAAGAAGTGGGAAAAAGCACAAAACTGATGGGACGATTAAACACCAACGATTGCATATCCGATGTCGTTGGTCCTCTGGGGAAACACACAGAGATCGAGAAATTTGGAAAAGTAATCTGTATTGGTGGTGGGGTTGGAACTGCTGTCATTTATCCCATCACCCGGGCACTTTATCAGGCTGGAAACGAGGTCATCGGTATTGTAGGGGCACGAAACGAAGGCCTTTTAACCTTCCTTAAAGAGATGGAAGCAGTAACTCACAAATTAATTATCACCACTGATGATGGAAGCAAAGGTCGCCATGGTCTGGTTACAGACCCCTTAAAAGAGATGCTTGAAAGTGGCGAGCGTATTGACCGCGTCATAGCCATCGGTCCTGCTATCATGATGAAATTTGTATGCAAGACCACAGAATCCCACAAAGTTAAAACCATTGTAAGTTTAAATCCCATTATGCTTGATGCTACCGGTATGTGTGGTGTGTGCAGGGTAAGTGTTGGAGGTGAAATCAAGTTCGGCTGTGTAGATGGTCCTGAATTCGATGGTCATCAGGTAGATTTTGATTCACTTATAAATCGCCTCAGCCAGTATGTAGCAGAAGAGAAGATCTCTTTAGCAACCATAGAAGGATAAAAAGATAAAACCACAGGGCGCAAAGATAAATCCTCTGTGTTCTCTGTAGTTAAAAAGGAGAATATCATGTCAGACGAAGGGAAGAAAGAAAAAAAGAAGATTATACCTAACCGTGTTCCTATGGCTGAGCAGTCAGCAGAGGAGAGGATAAAAAACTTCCAGGAAGTCCCCCTGGGATACACTGAAGATGAGGCAGTCGAAGAGGCAAAGCGATGTCTCCAGTGTAAGAAACCTTCCTGTATGGATGGTTGCCCGGTAGAAATAAACATTCCTGCATTCATCAATCTGGTGGCAGAAAGACAATTTTTAGAGGCGGTGAAAAAAATAAAAGAAACCAACAGTCTTCCAGCCATCTGCGGCAGGGTTTGCCCCCAGGAAATCCAGTGTGAGAGCAAATGTGTCATTGGAAAAAAAGGAGAGCCTGTTTCTATTGGAAGGCTAGAGAGATTCGTAGCCGATTGGGAAAGGGATCAGGGCAAGGTAGAGGCACCTCCCAAGCCAAAGCCTAAGAGCAAAAAGGTGGCGGTAATCGGATCGGGTCCTGCAGGGCTCACGGTAGCTTCAGACCTGGTCAAGCTGGGATACGGTGTAACCCTCTTTGAGGCCCTGCATAAAACGGGGGGTGTTCTGGTCTATGGTATACCTGAATTCAGGCTGCCCAAGGCAATCGTTCAAGCCGAAGTTGATTTTGTAGAAAGTCTGGGAGTAGAAATCAAAACCAATGCCTTGATTGGCAAATTGTATACCATCCAGGAACTAATGGATAATGGATATGATGCTGTCTTTGTCGGAATCGGGGCTGGAGGACCCATGTTTATGAATATTCCCGGAGAGGAATTGAATGGGGTCTATTCTGCCAACGAGTTTCTCACCCGCTCAAATCTGATGAAGGCCTACCTCTTCCCCCAATATGATACCCCTATCAAAAAAAGTAGAAAAGTAGCCGTGGTGGGGGCAGGAAATGTTGCTATGGACTCGGTCAGAACAGCCATCCGCCTGGGAGCAGATGAGGTTTATCTCGTCTACCGACGTTCCGAGAAGGAGATGCCGGCGCGAGTTGAGGAGATTGAGCGAGCGAAAGAAGAGATGGCAATCTTTAAATTATTAACCAATCCTGTGCGAATCATTGCTGATGATAAAGGCTGGGTTAAGGCAATGGAATGTATCAAAATGGAATTGGGGGAACCTGACGCGTCGGGTCGCAGACGGCCGATTCCTATTGAGGGTTCGGAATTTACTCTTGAGGTTGATGCAGTCATTATGGCTTTGGGTACCAATGCCAACCCTCTTCTTCCCCATGCAACCCCGGGTTTGGAACTGAATAAATGGGGATATATTACAGCAGATGAGGAAACAGCCAAGACCAGTCTTGATGGAGTATATGCAGGAGGAGATATTGTTACAGGTTCTGCTACGGTCATTTTAGCTATGGGTGCCGGTCGAAAGGCCGCAAAGGCTATCGACAAATATTTGAGTAACTCCACCTGATCTTATAATCCCAGATTTTGTAGTAGGTATCGTAGCGAGGCGCAGAAAACCGTGGCGAAACGTGCAGTTGGAGCGATTTTGCGACGAAGGCATATCCATAGATATGTTGAGGAGTGAAATAGTGTCGTAAACGCCTACACGTGCGCGCCTCCAAGTCATGAACCGGGCAAGTCGCAGTAGAATGGCTACTGCAAATTCCGGGTTTATTTGTTCTAACTTTGTCTATAGAAAGCGACGATAACCATTTGAGCCCCTCCCCTTGGTTATCTCCCTTCTCTTTATAATCCTAGTATGAATTCTATTAAAACTGCCAACTTCTCTTTATCCGATTGTAAAACTACCTCAACACCGCCAACAAAATCCTTATCCCCTTGTTTAACCCACCTTAAAATTCCTTTAACATTAATAGGATCTGTTGCTTTGGGAGCAAATATCTTTAAGGTAAGGTCCGTACTTATACCAATCTTCTCATGCGTGTAAAATTCCAGGCCCGCCCCGTTACTACTGACATTAATAATGGTGCATTCCTTCCCATTTCCTTGGCTCTCTCCTAAAAAGTATTGGGCCTTTAAGTTTGTGGTAAATCGTCTGGACTTTCTTTTTCCCTCCATTTCATTCTCCCTGTTACTTTTTATATTCATATTGCTCCCCAGTGGTAGAAGTATCTTTCAAAGAAATTTCAGTTCAGACTTTTCTTGTTAGCATTAAACCTTTTGGCTTTAAAAAAATAACCTTGCGAAGCAAGTATGTTAACCCTTGCGGTCCAGCAACTATTAGGCCTTTAGTGAATCGTTGCTACAAAAGTGCTTACGATTTCAGGATCCAGTTGATTCCCCGACGACCTTCTCAATTCTTCAAATGCCTGATCCTTGGAAAGAACATCTTTGTACGGGATGCCTGCAGTTAAAACATCATACGTCTCTGCCGCTGAAATTATCCGCGAAGCCAAAGGAATATCATATCCGGACAGGCCATCAGGATACCCCCTGCCGTCAAACCTCTCGTGGTGATGACGGATGGCAGCCATGATTGGTTTTAAAAATTCAACCTCATCTATAATTCCTTCCCCAATCTCTGGATGTTTTTGTACCATGAAGAGTTCCTGTTCTGTCAATTTCCCTGGCTTCCCTAAAATGTATTCACTTATACCAATTTTACCCACATCATGTAAAAGCGCTGCCAGCTCCAGGTTTCTCCTTTCAATAGTGGAGAATCCCAATCTTTGAGCCATCGCGTTACAGTACTCTGCAACTCTCAAGGAATGACCTGATGTAATTGCATCTCTTGCGTCAAGTGCTTTTAAGAGGGCCTTTATAGTATCAACATAAGAGTTCAGGAGATCCTTATAAAGTTGATACATTTCTTCCCTGTTGAGGGTTCCTTCTTCTCCGGGCAGGTCTTCTATAAACCCTATTTCTTTAAGGTCTGATCTACGGATGCGGTGATGGCCACCCGGTGTTTTAAGTGCATTCAATTTGCCAGAGTAAATGTAGTTTTTAATCGTCTGTGTTGTTACCTTAAGTAGTTCTGCTGCTTCTCTTGTCTTTAGTATTTCCTTCCGAGTAGTATGATCTGTTTTCATTTGCCCCTCCTTCTTTTGATTAATGTATTGTCAAAACCAAGCCACAGAGAATTATCTAAATATCAATAAATTCTTACTGAAAGAGATGATATCTATAATCTCTCTACTTTTAGCAGAAATGATACTCTCTGTTAAAACATAAATCGAGAAACAATGCAACTTCAAAATTTCTGATTTTTTACCTCAAAAAGTCTTAGATAAAACATAAACGATTTCTTCCTTTTATCCTTTACCCCATAGGCTGTTTTGTGGTACATGAAGTGGTCTACGAAAGACTTAGCAAAGAAATGTCTAGAAAGAGAACGATGGAATGATTGAGGAATTAAACAAAGAAACGCTTATAAGGTTTTACATCAAAGAAAAAAGACCGCTTCGTGATATTGCAGAGATGTTTGGTCGCTCATACACTTTTGTCCGGCATAAATGTATACAATATAGAATAAAATTACGGCCAAAGAATTATAAGATAATTAAATTCGAGAAGTCAGTCCTTCTGAGGTTATATGTTCAAGAAGACAAACCACCAAGAGAAATTGCACAAATTTTTTCATGTACTCCTGCCACAGTCCGCAAACGATTCAGGCAATATGGTATACCGTTAAAAGATAACAAGATTAAGGGATTAAATAAAGCACAACTTCAGAAATTGTATGTTAACGAAGGCAAGTCAATACATGAGGTTGCCAAGATCATAGGTTGTTCACATGAAACAGTAAGAAAAAGATGTATGCAACATGGAATCAAGTTAAGACCGATAGGGAGTAGAATCACGGGAGTAGATAAGTCGGCCCTCCAGAGTGTTATTAAGGAGGGTAAATCGTTATCTAAAATTGCTGAAATGTTTTCCTGTTCACCTCCTACAATACGAAGCAGGTGCAGAAAATATGGAATAAAAATGAGAGTAGGAAGACCCAAGAGAATTAAGGAATAAATAAGAGATATAAAAAGGTTGCTTCTAATAATGACTACTTGACAGAAACATTAAAAAGTATTAAAAACATCATAGTCGGGGCGTAGCGCAGCCTGGTTAGCGCACCTGCCTTGGGAGCAGGGGGCCGGAGGTTCAAATCCTCTCGCCCCGACCAGAAAATTCAAGCACTTACAAGTTTTTGTGGGTGCTTTTTTCATGCTGATTTCTCAAATGTGTCCATTTTGTGTCCATATTCTGGCTAAATATTTTAGTTAAACTGTAAAACCATGAATCTTTCCAACAGGTAAGAGTTCAAATACAATTTCCTTCCTTTTAACTGCTCTTGACAAATTCAAAAAAAAACTCTTAATATTAATACACGAGGGTTAAGACGACCTCTGAATATATTAACCCTTTCTATGAAAGGAGGTTAATATGATACTCAAATTTCCCTATGCAGGTCTGCGTACTTAATCTTTTTAACCTAACTACATAAAGTACGTGGACAATATTATCTTCAATAACCCCTCAGTTGCAATGCTGGGGGGTTATTGTATGAAACATACCAACCAGGAAAAGTAAATATTAGGAACTCAAAGTTAAACTCGGTTTGTAGGGAATGGAGTGTTTATTATTTGCAGTATGTTAAACAAATTATGCCCCTCAATTTACGCATGTTAATGGTAGTACAAAGTTTTTGGTGCGCAATTAAGACCACAATATGTAGTTATGGGGAAGAAAAAAGGCAGCGATAAAAGCACTATGGGTTATACTTATTCTCAATATGTCTGTGGCAGTCAAGCGGATAACCCAATTATAAAACTCGAAAAAAGAGAAAAAACCCTAGCACACTTCCTTATTAGTATGCTATAAAGAAATAAGTAAAAATGTTAATTTAAAGGGAGACATTATATGGAATTTACTGCATCTTCAATTATGCGTTCTAAACTTGTTATATGTAATTCCACAAGTAAACTTAAGGAAGTTACTAAAAAAATGCTAGACGAAAAAGTGGGGTCCGTTTTGATCCAACAAAAGGGAAAGACTTTGGGCAT
>RCNB010001800.1_pt1 | contig 13352 bp, 13 predicted proteins | sample 2041321 | NCBI WGS metagenome assembly RCNB01 (sample SAMN09708232, study PRJNA481090) | Marine sediment metagenome, whole genome shotgun sequencing project. | reverse complement strand
GATGCAATAGTGAGTCCTGCTAATTCATATGGTTTTATGGATGGAGGTTTGGATTTAAGAATTTCTCAATTTTTTGGTTGGTATGTTCAAGAGAGGTTACAAGAAAAGATTAAACAAATTCATCATGGAGAATTAATAGTTGGGACTGCTGAGATAGTAGAAACTCATCATGATTTAATTCCTTATGTGATTTCTGCTCCAACCATGAGAGTACCAATGATTTTGAAAGATTCTGTAAATATATATTTAGCAACTAGGGCTGTGCTAATATTAGTTAAATATGGTAAGTTTTCCAATGGAACTTTTATCACTGAAAAAGTAAAATCTATAGCATTTCCGGGAATGGGAACTGGAGTTGGTAGAGTACCTTATGATATCTGTGCTTTACAAATGAGAAGAGCAGTAGAAGATATATTTTACGAGAAAAATGATTTCCCAAAAACATGGCGAGAGGCTCAAAAAAATCATCAATTATTATATCGGAGTAATACTCCAGATTTACAATTTGAAATTTAATATTTTCTTAGAAAAATAAAAAAAAATAAAAAAAAATTGTTAGAGAGCTATTAATTAACGCTTTAAATGCGCTCTACTACGTTAGCAATCCCAACTCCAAAGCCGCCACACATCATTTGAAGACCATACCGTTTGTTACTATTATTTAGATGATGAACCATCTCAGTGAAGTAAATAACTCCTGAAGCCCCAATCGGATGACCTATAGCGATTGCTCCTCCTGTTGGATTTTGTCGTGGATCATCAAAATCATATCCAAGATCCTTACAAAATGCAAGACACGGTGAGGCAAAAGCTTCATTTGGTTCAATACAATCGAGATCATCAACTGTTATATCAGCACGCTTTAAAGCTCTTCTACTAGCTGGTATAGGGGCAGTTAACATGATTTTCACCTCGTCCCCAGCAACTGCGGTGGATAATATTCGTGCCATAGGTTTTAATCCTAATGACTCTGCCTTCTCTTCAGACATTAATAACGTAGCAGCGGCACCATCAACTATTTGTGATGAGTTACCAGCAGTTACTCTTCCACCCTTTCTAGGTGAACGAAAAACCGGCTTGAGAGATTGCAACATTTCCCAAGATTTTTCTGGTTCGTCTAGGTATCCTGGACGTACAGTTTGATCTTTTGTAACAGTTACTACTTCTTGTTTTTGTTTACCAGTTGCTTCATCTATTATTGGTTTCATTTTTTCATCAGTGTATTTTTTTAAATAAGATACTGGCACCACTCTTTTAAAGTAATCATCTTCATTTCGCATCGCTTTTGTTGCTTTTACATGGGACCACGCACCAAATTTGTCCATCTGTTCACGAGTAAACCCATACCGATCACAAACCATCTCTGCAGATTCTCCTTGGGGTACGAAAACTTTCATCAAATCAATCAGTTTTTGAGAATATATAACTGGAAAATTTTTAACCTTATTGACTACATCCCATGTAACTCCCATGCTGTAATGAGTCATTGATTCTACTCCTGCAGCAATCATTATATCACCATCGCCAACTTTTATTGCATTTGTGCATGTATTTATAGCTTGAAGTCCTGCATTACAATATCTATCCACTGTTGCTCCTGCAATTTCATGTGGTAAACCAGCTAATAAAACTGCCAGGCGACCAATATTTCCCCCCTGTTCCCCTATTTGTGATAGGCATCCTACATGACAATCCTCAATTTCTTTTGGATCAAAATCTGGACATTTTTCTTTTGTCCTCTCAACTAATTTTTGTAACACTGTTACTAATAAATCTTGTGCTGAACATTCTCTAAAAGCACCCCCGAGTTTTGCCATTTGACTTCTACCTGATTTCCCAATCGGAGTTCTAATAGTATCGACCACAACACATTCATTTAATTTTGCCATTTTATTCGACCCTTTTGTTAATTAAAAAATGTTGTGATCTTATTTTTTCTTTTATTATTTATATAATTATGTGTTTTTTTAGAAGTGAGATCCTAAATTTTTTGGTATCAATACTATTTAGGAAAGCTTAGGAAGCGAGTGGTTCCGTCGCGTTCGATTTGTTTAATAAGATCAACCTCCCATATTAGATAAGCTTGCATTGCCTCTTTAATTGTCTTACTAGGATCAATGGGTAGCCAAAAATCATCCGGCTCGTTAGCTAAGTTTTTCATCCCTTTCCTTAGTCTTAATCCCGCTTTCTTCCACGCCTCATTACCACCTTCGAGGATGCGTACCGGTGTTGATGTCATCTGTGACACCTCATTTGCCGCAAGTTTAGCGATGACACCATCGGTAGAGGTCAACACATATATATCGGCTGATGGTAGCGAATCAAATGCTTCTTGAAGACGCATCCTGCTGGCAAACCAAGCATTAGGCAAATGACCTTTACTGTAGGTTTGACTTGGGCTGAAATCAATGACAATTATTAACTGTTCATCTAACATCTTCTCTAGATCAGTAGGCGTCACAGCGGAGTACTGTGCATCTGCTAAGCCTAGCACTGGGGCATGACGTCTACCAGTCTTTAAATTCAGTGTTGACAGGTCTTCTTCAAGTACATAAACATCTTTATAGCCCATTTGTATAAGCCATGACGCAGTCATAGTTGCACGAACACTGTGTTTATCAACAAGTACGATACGGGCATTTCTTGTACCAATATAATCATCCGTCGCTTGAATAAGCTGTCCACCAGGTGCATGGATGGAGTCAAATATATGGCCCTCTTCGTATTCTTCAGGTGTTCGGACGTCCAAAATGAATAAGGAACGCTGATCACGTTCATTCCTCCAGATATTAAGCTGTTTGTCATCAATTTTCTTGATTCCAAACCTATTCTTCACACGTGCAGCTGAAGCCTTTGCTTTTTCTAATCCCTTCTCTGTTGGAGCAGGAGCATGATCGTTTTTCCCATGAGCGGTTTTATTCCCAGCAATTATCCATCCCATTGCACCATTTCGAAGTGCCACTACTTTATTCGGAATCCTAGCATTAATTAGCGACTGAGCGCCGATGATGCTGCGTGTCCGACCGGCACAATTTACAATTACCGTTGTGTCGGAAGAGGGAGCCATATCATATACACGGTAGACAAGTTCTGCTCCAGGACAACAAATACCATTTGGAATGCTCATTTGTTGATATTCCTCAATCGGTCGACTATCAAGGATAACCATGTTTTCACCTTTATCCATCATGAGTTTAAGTTCTTCAGGAGAGACTGAAGGTGTACTAGAATCGTGCTCGATGAACTCACCGAAAGCTTTGCTAGGCACGTTAATACCGGAAAAAACTTCGAATCCAGCTGCTTGCCACCCTTTCACACCTCCATCGAGTACCGCAACATTTGTATACCCAAATGTAGTCATTCGATTAGCTGCTCGTTCCGCAAGTTTTCCATCATTATCACACAAAACTACTCTAGTATTCTTCCTGGGAATAAGATCAGCAACTCGGGGTTCCAAACGACCCGAGGGTAAGGGTATTGCAAAAAGAAGATGTCCATTTGAGTATGGACTAATTTCGCGAACATCTGCAAGAGCGATTTCTTGTCCATCTAGAAGCATGTCATGCAAACTTTGAGGTGAGACAGTTTTCATTTTTACGCAATTTTTTTTTTTTCTATTACTAATTAATCTAAAGCTATCTTTTTACCAGTAAAGTCCCTTGTAAATTTACCGAAATCATCCATTTTTCTTAACATTTCACGGCTAAATATTGGTCCATCTTTACATACTAATAATCCAGTGGGATCAATAGCACATAGTCCGCATAAACCACACCCACACCTCATTATTCTCTCAAGGCTTGCATAAAATTCAATATTATGTTTTTCACAAATCTGAAATAGTTTATAGAGCATTGGTTCTGGACCGCAAGAGAATACAACAAGATTAGTAAAATCTTCTTTAGAATAATCTTTAATTATATCTTCAAAAATATCAGAAGCAAAACCCTTTGTCCCATAACTTCCATCATCTGTACAAAAGTGGAATTCTGTAAAGTCTTTATTAAGGATTTGGAATTCATCCATAAATATTAGGTCGTCCTCTAATTTTACTCCTTCAATAACTGAGAATTTAAAATTTTTTTTTATTAAATCCATCGAGAGACATTTTAAGGGAGCCATTCCAATTCCACCTCCTATTAGGAAAATATTTTTAGATTTACTATTTGGAACACTAAAATGATTCCCTAGAGGCCCCCTCACCCCTATATAGTCACCTATTTTTAAATCGTGAATAGTACTGGTACACTCTCCGATATTTTTTACTGTAATAGACCAATTGCCGAATTCATCATATCCCGAAATTGACATAGGGACTTCGTCTACACCAGGTACCCAGATCATAACGAATTGTCCCGGTTTTGGTGCGATATAGTCTTTATTTTCCTTTTTCATGTTAAAAATTAAAGATTTAACTCCCTCGCATTCATTAACAATTCTCTCAATTTTCAAGGTTTTAATGATGTTTTCACTCAAAATCGGGCACCTCTTGTACTTTATAATGATGTGCTAATCCCTTTAAATCGCTAATAGATTTGAATCCTTGTTCCCTTAAATATCCAATTAAACCTTTATTTATATCTGAAATTATCTCAGCTCCTTTAAATAAAGCTGTACCAATTTGAACCGCTGATGCCCCTGCGAGAAAGAATTCAACTGCATCTTTCCAGTCAAATATGCCCCCACACCCAATTATAGGAATTTTTAAAATTTTATATAAATCAAATACTTTTTTAACTGCTATTGGATGGATTGCCCTTCCAGAGAGGCCTCCACTCCCATGAGCTAAAATTGGTCGTTTAGTATTTATATCAATCGCGAGGGAAGCAATTGTATTAATAGCAACAACAGCATCGGCTCCTCCCTTTTCCGCAGCTAGAGCAATTTCTCCCATATCAGTTACATTAGGATTCAATTTAACGAATAATGGTATTGAAATTTTCTTTTTTAAAGCTTTAACTAATGTGAAAGTTAATTCTTTATCGATTCCTATAGAGGAAACTTCTGCGTGGGGGCAAGAGATATTAATTTCAATTGCGTCAGCACCTGCATTTTCAGCTTTAGAGGCTACCTCTATATATGAATCGTTCGTGTCTCCAAAAACGCTAACAATTAAAGTTATGTCATTTTCTTTAATTTCTTTTATTTCTGTAAGAAAATTATCTATTCCGGGATTTCCAAGGCCAACTGCATTCATAAAGGTATCTGGATAGCGTTCGATTATAGATGGATTCTTATAACCTTTTCTAGGTTTTGGGCCTATTGATTTTGATGTTACAGCTCCAGCACCCGCTTCAATTACTCGCTTCATTGAAGAAAAGGAAACCCCTAGGATACCAGAGGCTAAAATTATTGGAGAAGTTAATTTTAAATTCGATATCTTTGTATCTAGCATTATTATTATTATTATTATTTAAGAAATTATTATTATTATTGTTTAAGAAATTTTAAGATGGAATTGATTCGAAAATGAAATGTTTCGTACTTGATAGTTACTTTGGGTTGTTTGGAATAAATGAGTCTGGAAGTATTGTAAGTTTTCGAGATTTTGATAATGATACCCAAAAAATAATAGATTTTTATATTGGTTTAGAAATTGGAAATATTCCAGTAGAATATGAAGAATTCATTAAGGAACTGAAAGATTCTGGATTTAATGAATTCATTTTTGACAATAATAAGCTAAAAATCATTACATCAGAAAAATTAGGTTGTATAACTAAATTTGACAAAACTTCATTAGAATTTAGAAATTTTAGATTAAATTTAGAGGAGCAATTAACAAAGATTGGAATCAGCAAAACTAGTAAGGAAATTTCATCTATTTACAAACAAATTAATGAAAAACTGATTAAAAAAAGTGTTAGTGAAGCAGGAGGTCAGGGTGATGCGATTGTTATACAAATTATCGAAACATTAGATATACTTAAAAAAACAATAAGTTTGTTTTCAGGGCGTCTTAGAGAATGGTATGGATTACATTTTCCGGAATTAACGGACAAGATTATAGAGGATAATATTCTCTTAGCTAAATTAGTATCAATAATTGGTAATAGAGAAAATTATATCACTTCTAACCTAAAAAAGGAATTTGGTTTTAGTGAAGAACTTCTTAATTTGTTGATAAAAAAAGCTTCACAATCAATGGGCGCGAATATTGAATTGTCAATTGTTCAGGGGTATGCTAATCAAATTTTATCGCTAGACTCATATCGGGGTGAATTAGAGGAGGTTTTAGAAGATTTAATGGAAAAAACCGCACCTAATCTCAAAGCAATTGTAAGCTCTTTAATAGGGGCAAAGTTAATCGCGAAGGCTGGTGGATTAAAGAAATTGGCATATATGCCAGCATCGAGAATCCAGTTATTAGGAGCTGAAAAAGCTCTATATCGGTTTCTAAAAACAGGAGAGAAAAGGCCTAAACATGGATTGATCTTTCAATGGAGGCAGGTGAGAAGTAGCAAATATTATCTTAGAGGTAAAATTTCACGTATACTTGCTGGGAAAGTGGGAATCGCAACAAAAATTGATTATTTTAATGGTGAATTCATAGGTGACATTTTAGCAAAGGAAATTGAGGATAAAATAAAAGAAATTGAAGTTAAGTATCCTAATCCTCCAAAAATGAAAATTGAATCGAAGAAACCCTTCAAAAAGGGGAAGAAACAGAAAAGAAAAAATGGTAAGAAGTAAATACTTTGCAATTGGAATATTAATATAGGATGAGAAGAGTTCCACTGAACATTGATTTAAGAGGAAAAACAGCGATTGTAACTGGTGGGGGAGGAATACTTTGTGGTGGTTTTTCGGAGGCCCTTGGAAGATGTGGAGCAAATGTAGCTGTTTTAGATTTGCGTAAAGATGCTGCCGAGAGAATTGCTGATAAAATCAATGAAAGTGGAGGAAAAGCCTTAGGAATTCAAGCAGATGTTTTAGAGCTTGAGAGTTTGGTAAGAGCTGAAAAGATTATAACACAAGAGTTTGGTCCTTACAGTATTCTCATTAATGGTGCAGGAGGGAATCATCCAAAAGGGACTACGTCTAATGAGTTCTTATCCCTTGACGATTTAAAAAGTAAGAAAAAGGGACTTACAACGTTTTTTGATTTGAATTTGGAAGGATTTGAGTTTGTTTTTGATTTAAATGTTATCGGAACCCTTTTACCAACTCAAGTTTTTGCCAAAAAGATGGTTTATCTAGAAGGTGCAGTAATAATCAATATATCATCTATGAATGCATTTCTGCCATTAACTAAAATCCCTGCCTATAGCGCAGCAAAGGCAGCTGTAAGTAATTTTACAAAATGGTTAGCTGTGCATTTTTCTCGAGTGGGGATACGTGTAAATGCGATTGCTCCTGGATTTTTTCTTACAGATCAGAACCAAGATTTGTTAATTAATAATGATGGAACATATACAAATCGAGCAGAAAAGATACTAAACCAAACTCCTATGCAGCGATTTGGTAAGCCTTCAGATTTAATTGGAACTCTTCTTTGGCTTGTTGATGAGCAAGCATCTGGGTTTGTGAACGGAATAGTAATCCCTGTTGATGGTGGTTTTTCCGCATATTCGGGAATTTAGTATATAATTAAAGATTTAATTTGCTCAATCCAAAAATTTTGGTGAAATAAAGATGGAAATGACGTTCAGATGGTATGGAGTGGACGATCCTATACCGCTTGAGTTTATCAGACAAATACCAAGGGTAACTGGAATTGTATCTGCTTTATATGATGTTCCTGTGGGTGAAGTATGGCCGTTGGATAAGATTTCTCTTCTTCAAAAGAAAATCGAAAAAAATGGATTAAATTTTTCTGTAATCGAAAGCATTCCAGTCCATGAGGATATCAAATTAGGGCGTCCGAATCGAGACGAATTAATAGAAAACTATTGTCAAAGCATTCGCAATATGGGAAAGCTAGGAATTAAGATTCTCTGTTATAATTTCATGCCAGTTTTTGATTGGGTTCGAACTGATTTATCAATGGAACACACTGATGGATCAAATTATCTTAATTATAATCATAATCAGTTAAAGCATTTTGATTTGAGAAATGAATCGTTGGACCTTCCGGGTTGGATGGCCCATTATACAACGAAGGAATTAAGAGCTCTTCTAGATGCGTATTCTGAAATTGATGATGAATTGTTATGGTCAAATTTAGAATATTTCTTAAAAAGAGTGATTCCAGTTGCAGAAGAATCAGGCGTAAAAATGGCTATTCATCCAGACGATCCACCGTGGCCCATTTTTAATCTTCCACGCATAATTACAAGTGAGGCTGCCTTAGATCGTTTCGTAAAAATCGTTGACAGTCAATCCAACGGCATAACATTTTGCACTGGTTCGTTTGGGCCTAATTCGAAAATGGACTTGGTGAAAAGTATTCGCAAGTACGGAGCAATGGGGAGGATTCACTTTACCCATTTACGAAATATAAAACGCACAGGAGAATTAAGTTTTCATGAAGTTGAGCATCCAACCGAATTCGGTGATGTCAACATGTATGAAGTAGTAAGGGCTTATGTAGAAATTGGATTTACAGGAGCTATTCGTCCGGATCATGGAAGAATGATATGGGATGAAAAAGGTCGCCCGGGTTATGGATTATATGATCGTGCATTAGGAGCAATGTATCTATCAGGACTATGGGAAGGAATACAAAAGACAATTAAAGAAAATGTATAAAAAAACAAAAAATGAGAGATGTATAAAGAATGAGTAGAGCCATGATAAGAAAGCATCCGAAATTTCCTGGAGTATATATTTCTGGACCCTCAGATAAATTAAAATTATATACAAAAAATTTAACCCCAGGATATAAGGTTTATGATGAGAGATTAATAGATTTTAAGAGAGAAGAATTTAGAGAGTGGAATCCGTATAGAAGTAAATTAGCAGCTTTAATATTAGAAAAACCTAGGAATAATTTCCTTGCTACTAATTTCAATTGTCTATATTTAGGAGCATCTTCTGGAACCACTATTTCACATCTTTCTGATATTGTTAAAGACGGGATAGTATATGGTGTTGAGTTTGCTGAACGAAGCATAAGACAATTACTTCAAAACACTTCTAATCGAAATAACATAATTCCCATATTAGGTGATGCGAGGTACCCAGATACTTATGCTAAATCTATTTTTACTGAAATTGATTTAATATATCAGGATGTGGCTCAGCCTAATCAAGCAGAGATTGCTATAGCAAATGCTAGTTACTATTTAAAAAAAAATGGTTTAGTAATGTTAGCAATAAAATCTCAGTCAATAGATAGTATATCTAAATCAGAAAAAATATATAACCAGGAGAAAAATAAACTCGTAAATGCAGGATATGAAGTTGTAGAAAGTTTAGATATCCATAGATATGCTGCTAATCATATTGTATTAATGGTTAAAAAAATTAATTAGTTAAAATAATCAGTTATTTTCTTATTTTTAACTTCTTGATCTAAGATTTTTTTCGTTGTTTCCCATGAAATCCTAACAAAAGGAGGAAATTTTTTATTTTTTTTTATCCAATTTCTGAGAAAATCAGTTGTGCGCTTATCAGAGGGATATCCTGATCCAATATCACCATATTTTTGCTTAAATTTATCAATTACATCGTCTCTTGTATCTTTAGCGATAATTGAGGCAGCAGAAACTATCGGAAACAGATCATCAGCTTTATGCTTAGAAACAATTTTATTTGGACTATAATCTAATAATCTTTCTATAGATTTTCCAAACCGCTCTTCATTTACATCTACAGCATCGATATAAATCACATCTGGTTTCAGTTTATTAATAATATCAGCCATTTTTAGTTCTTCTAATCGATTTAATGTAATTTTATCTGTCTCTCGTTTATCGATTTCTTTTGCGGAAACTTTAATGGTTTCGAATGAGAGACAATTATCTTTTATAGTTTTCGCTAATTCTTTTCGTCTTTTGGGTGACAGTTTTTTAGAATCCCTGACTCCTATTTTTTTCAAAAATGGTAATTGGGATTCTTCAAAACAAACTCCACATAAAACGAGCGGTCCAATTACCGGCCCTCTTCCCGCTTCATCGATCCCACATATAATACTAGGTTTCTTCGAAGAACTCAACGAAATCCTCTTCGGTATCGATTTTTTCTAATTCCTTCAATTTTACAACCTGTACTCCTGTCTTATTAAAGATGTCAGAAATTTTAAAATCATTATTCACTATGAAAAACGCGTTTTTATGAAAAATTTTAGCGAAAGTTGTAAGGTTCTGAAGATTTGATTTGGAAACTTTAGTATTTTCTTCAGATAGTCCTGAAAAAACAGGATAGAAGTCATCTTCTGAATTTAACAGATAATTTTTAGAGGAAATTGAGATTTCAAAGGGAACTTGCCCTTTTTTATACCATATTGTTGATACTCCGATATCTTCAAATATATCTTGTAAGTGTGATTCAAAGTCTGTTAAGTCTCGTTTCTTTGAACTATCTTCTTGAGTAAAGTTTACTTTTACTTGCCATTCAAATACATTGATGTTTTTAAAAATTGATTTATCCTCAAGTATATCGAGGATTTTCTCAGCAACTTTTTGAGAAGGGCGCATACTTTCGTTTTCATAGGAACAAAATGTTCTCTTGGTGATATCTAGTTTGTCTGATATTTCTTTTCGAGAGAGGTTTTTTTCTTCTCTTAGTGATTTCAATAAATTGCCATCTAAGAAGATTACGCCGCCGCCGCGCTGCGCGAGTACATAAGGGTATTGATTGAATTTTAAAATCTTCTCTAATGTATTAATTGTAATAAAAGGTAATTCTTCTCTTATATAGATTGTATCATCTTCTAAGGTTTGATATCTGTTCTTTATTCCTATTAATAATGGTTTACTGTTTAATAATAAAGATAATTGCTTTATACCCTTAATTACCGAATTATTAAGATTATCTATATTGGAAAAAACTTTAACAAGAAAGATACTATCCTCCTTTTTGACCAAAGAGTCAAAACAATATTTAGACCTTCCAGAGGAAATACTTTCAAAGCAAAGTGTCTCAAATTTAGATTCTAATAAAATCTGATTTACTTTTTTTACAATATTTTCAATTATCAATTTTCTATAAGTAAAATGCAAAATGTTATAAAAAAATTTATTCTTTTTAGACCAATAAATCAAGAAATGTAATATTAAATTATAGTTAAAATAATCTTTCTTATTTGTTCAAATCAAATTTTCGTATGAAGGGTAAAATGAATTAACGAAATATAGAAAAGGTGCTGATTCCCACCTAATTAATGATTTTTATTATGATTTAAATAAATTTTTTTAGTAAAACATCATTTACTTAAATATTTTAAAAATAGGTAAAGTTGATTAAATGTTAAAAATCGATAAAGCAAAGTTCGATCCAATCGAAATTTCTGATTTCCCTGAAATCGTGGAAAGGAAAGGTGTTGGACATCCAGATTCAGTGTGTGATGCTGCTGCGGATGCTTGTTCAAGAGCATTATGTGTATATTACTTTGAGAATTTTGATAGATATTATCATCATAATGTAGATAAAGCAGCTTTGGTAGGGGGCATATCTAAACCTGAGTTAGGGGGAGGCATTATATTAGAACCAGAATATTTCTTAATAGTCGGAAGAGCAATAAATCAAATCTTAAGAGAAAATAAATTAGAATACATACCAGTTGCAACTATATGTCTTGAAGCATGCCAACAAACTGTTTCTGATGTTTTTAGAAATATCGAGTTAAATAAGCATATTCAGTTTGATTATAAGGTAAGACCTGGCTCTTTAGATTTAACAGGAGTATTTGAATCATCTGATGCTAAAAGCCAAGTACCTTTAGCAAATGATACCAGTTTTGGAGTTGGTTATGCTCCATATTCTGATGTTGAGAAAATTACATTAGAGGCTGAACGATTATTAAATTCAGATTCTTTTAAAGATAAATGCCCCGCATCTGGTGAAGACATTAAAGTTATGGTGGCTAGAAAAGCAAAGGATGTTGATATTACTATCTGTGGTGCGATGGTAAGCAAATATATAAGAGATAAAGATGAGTATATAAATAGCACAAATCAGATGAGAGATGCAGTGTTAGACTTAGCAGCAAAAATAATACCTGATAAGGAAGTGAATTGTGCGATAAATGTTGGAGATAATATTGAAAAAGAAATTCTCTTTTTGACAATTACTGGGACAAGTGCCGAAGCTGGTGATGATGGAGAAGTAGGGCGAGGAAATAGAAGCAATGGATTAATAACTCCCTGTAGACCTATGAGTCTTGAAGCTGTATGTGGAAAGAACCCCATTAATCATGTAGGTAAGATTTATAACGTTCTTAGTACCGAAATTGCCCGAGAGATCCACCAAAGAGGTCAAGGTGATATACTTGAAGCACATGTTAAGTTATTATCCCAAATTGGAAGACCCATCACAGATCCTTGGATTAATTCGATAAGTTTGATTCCCGCCGATAATGTTGAATTTTCGAGAGTACAAAGAATAGCTGAAGAAGTATCGGCCAAGATGTTAAGTAAGGAATATTTAATAGATCTTCGTCAGCGATTAATTGAAGGAAAAGTGCAAGTTTTTTAATTTTTTTTATCTTTTTTTTTAATATAGTAATTTATATTTATTTGATAGTACGAAATTAAAACATAATTTCCCATGATGTAAAATTGAGTTTAGATAAATGGATAAAGTCAGATAAGAAAAAAAAAGACGTTGATAATAAATCTGAAGTTCAAATAAAAAATAAAAGTTCTACAAAAACTAAATCCAAATCAATAAATAGCATTGAAGACACTGATGCTTTAAGGAATTCTGAGGAAAGTGAGAAAACGCGCATAAAATATCTTCTTATTTGTTCAAAAAAATCATGCGGTTATCAGAAAAGATTAGTGAAAAAGCAATTAACCAACAAGGATAAAACATGTCCAAGATGTAAGGGTGTTATGAAAATTAAGAAAAACTAATCTACTTTTACATTTATATTTCAGGTTTTTTAGGAATATTATTAATATCAAATACTGTTTCGCAATATGGACAAGTATTTTTCTTTTTGGTCCATTTCAATATAAAATAGCCGATGCTAATAGTAGAAACTATCAAAAGGCATAAAATTTCATGGTATTTATGATCAAAGTTTTTTCTTCTCAGAACAACTTCTCGTTCACAGGTTTCGCAGTATACTATTCTTTTTACCATACCTAATTACCACACATTGAGTTAATCTTTTGAAATGATAACATATTAATAAAATTACTTTTTCTTTTTTTCTTACGTATTCATCTTTATTTTATGCATATATTTTTAGAACTTCAATCTATATATATATTTAAAAAAAAATTAAAAAAAAAAGTTTTTTT
>RCNB010001799.1_pt1 | contig 13352 bp, 9 predicted proteins | sample 2041321 | NCBI WGS metagenome assembly RCNB01 (sample SAMN09708232, study PRJNA481090) | Marine sediment metagenome, whole genome shotgun sequencing project. | reverse complement strand
TTTATTTCGCAAAAGCGCAAAGGCGCAAAGCTTTAATAGATTATATATTAATTATTTAAAAAGTCAACTAAAGACCGACTACTGAGACTGCCTACTGAAGACTGAACACTGCCAACTCACTTTACTGCATGCCTTTCATCATTTGCATCATGCGTTTTCCGCCTCCGCCTTGCATCATCTTCATCATTTTACTCATCTGCGTAAACTGCTTCAACAATTGATTGACTTCTTGCACTGATGTACCGGAACCTTTACCGATACGTTTTTTACGACTTGCATTAATTAATGAAGGATTTGAACGTTCGTCTGGTGTCATAGAATGAATAATAGCTTCAATACCTTTAAAAGCATCATCATCAATATCCACATCTTTCATCATTTTGCCAGCACCAGGTATCATGCCGACTAAATCCTTCATGTTACCCATTTTCTTAATTTGCTGAATCTGTTTTAAGAAATCATCAAACCCGAATTGATTTTTTGCAATTTTTTTCTGAAGTTTACGTGCTTCTTCTTCATCATACTGCTCTTGTGCACGTTCAACTAGAGAAACAACATCACCCATTCCTAGAATACGTTCAGCCATACGAGATGGATAGAACACATCTATAGCTTCCATCTTCTCACCTGTACCAATAAACTTAATGGGCTTATTAACTACAGACTTAATAGAAATAGCAGCACCACCTCTAGTATCACCATCTAATTTTGTTAGAATTACACCATCAAAATTTAAAATATCGTTAAAGGCTTTTGCCGTATTCACAGCATCTTGACCAGTCATAGAATCCACAACAAATAAAGTTTCTTGTGGTTGAATCGCTTTATGGATGTTTGAGATTTCGGCCATCATAGCTTCATCAACAGCCAAACGACCCGCTGTATCAATAATTACAACATTATGACCATTAGCTTTTGCATGTGCTATACCCGCTTGTGAAATTGCTACAGGGTCATTATTACCTCTATCGCTAAAAACCTCAACACCGATTTGATCACCAACAACATGCAACTGATCTATCGCAGCAGGACGATATACATCACAAGCCACTAATAAAGGTTTTTTAGTTTTTTTATTCTTAAGATAATTAGCAAGTTTACCTGAAAAAGTTGTTTTACCAGAACCTTGTAGACCAGACATTAAAATAACACTAGGATTGCCTGAAAGATCAATACCTTCTGCATCACCACCCATAAGTTCGGTTAACTCGTCCTTGACGATTTTAACCATTAACTGACCTGGTTGAAGTGCAGTTAACACATCTTGGCCTAAGGCTTTCTCCTTTACGCGATTGGTAAAATCCTTAGCAATTTTAAAGTTAACATCGGCATCTAAAAGCGCACGTCTTACTTCCTTTAAAGTTTCAGCTACATTAACTTCTGTAATGCTACCATGACCTTTTAATACATGTAACGCTTTATCTAACTTATCACTTAAATTATTAAACATAATCTTAATCTCTTTTGGAAGTTGCAAATTTAAGAATTTACAAGAGATAAACGAATGTGATATATATAAATCTAATCAACGATAGATAAGAATTTTACAATAAAAAAGAGCTGCCTTGCGATAGACAACTCTTTTTACCAACTTAAACTTACTAAAATTACTAACTTCTAACGGTTCTTTCTTTTATGAACAGTTTCTTTCTAATACTAAAATATCATCTCCTCTATGGAGTTCTAGGCGTCCTTCCTCACATTCTACAACCAGCCATTCACCTGTTATAACCTGAATATCTGGACCTGCAACATTTGAAAATTCAATAATTACTCCATCACTCGATTGCGATGTAGACCAAGTTGCATCTATTGTTATTATGTTGTTATAAATAACAACTGTTTGGTTTGTACTTTCAAAATCGAAATTGTACTCTGCAAGGTTATCACTTCCATTATAGTTTACGACATTCCACATACATTCTAATAAAAATACATCTACATCTTCTTCCGTGCAATCACCTTGATTACAATCTTCTAATATGAGCTGAATTGGAAATACAGCGAATTGATTATTGATTTCGACTCTTACGTATATGGTTTGTTCTACTGAACTATTTGTATAAGCTTCCGGATTCACAATTGGATTTGCACCAGTTTCAGCATCTACTTGAGTTTCAAAATAAGTAACAACATCTGCCGTTGGTGTACAATTAGCGAACGCTATTGTAAGATCAAAAGTTTCTATACCATCATTGCCTTCATCACACAACACTATTACAGCATCAAAACTTTGGAAACATTCAAATAGATTGCATTCGTCAGTATTTAAGTAGATGGTAAAGACTTCAAAAATTCCATTTTCAGCTACAATTCTTAAATAGACTTCGCCTTGTATTGAGAAATACGATTCTGTATTCGAGATAGCGCCCGTATTATTTTCAGCATCAGCTAAACTTGTATGAAAAGATGCCGTAAAACTTGCGGTACAATTAACTAATCCTATAGTATCTGCACTTAAATTAAATTCTGCCTCTCCTGCATCATTAGCACATTCCACTAATTCGAAATCATCAAAACAATTAAACACTTCTGATTCATCGTAACAATCTTGATCTAATTCAATTATTGTATTGCCACGCATAATTGTAAGTTCATCATCATCACATTCTACGATTAACCAATCACCTCCAAGACTATCTTGAAAAGCCGTTAGCTCTGAAAATGTTAATACTAAACCACTATCTGTAGCTGACAAGCTCCAAGCTCCGCCAATTGCAGATGTTGCCATTTCTTCAGTAATTTGCAAGTCACCATTGTCATTAAATACCATTTGGTGGTTGTCAAAATTACCTGTGCCATCAGTAAAATCCCAAGGACATTCTTGCAAAATCCCACTAATGTCAGTTATAGAACAATCTAAATCATCTTCACACTCTTGATCAAAAAACAAACCAGTACCATCAACTGTAAGATGCACAAATTCTAAATCGTCATCATCACATTCTACAACTAACCAATTACCGAACTGTTCTTCATAGTAATAAAAGGACGCAATATTAAGTTCTAATCCATTATCGGTTTCTGAGAGCTCCCAAGTGGTGGTTTGTGGATCTTGATTAATACCATCTATAATTACACTTCCATTTTCACTAAAATTAAATATATAAGGCCCATCTAAATTCTCTAAATCATCATTAGTATATAAAAAGACTTCCCAAGGACATTCTACTAAATTTAATGCCACTTCCTCTTCAAAACATTCATCGTCTTCATCTTCACAATCGTCACCTGCTGCTTCAATAGCATTTGCAAGCTCTTGGTTATTAGTTACTTCAATAGTTTCGCCATTAGCATATTCTAAAGTTACAGGATAGTTTAAACTTACAATAAGTGCGTTTTCATCATCTTCTAAATCATCTAAGAAAGCATATAATGCTTCATCATTTTGAATAATGACAGTATCAATTAGGTTAAATTCTGAATTAAACACTGAAAATGAAATAGGATATACAAAATCTACGCATTCAATACTATCATCTTCATCATCATTACATTCATTTATAAAACTTTCGAGTTCGTCTTCATTTTCAATAACCAATTCAGAATAATCACTAAATATTATGGTGATTGGAAATACAAAGTCTAGAAAATCTTCATCATCAATTAAATCTTCAAATAAATCCTCTAATTGTTCTAAATCGTCTTCAGTTTCAATTATAATAGTAATATCACTAACCACAATGGTTACTGGCAATTCTACTGAAAAGCAGCTCGATCCATCTAATATATTATCTGCTCCTCCAAAGTTTGCTGTAGTTCTGCCCATTAGAGTTGCCAAGGTCGAATTTGAGGCAATTGCTTCTTGTTCGTTAGGATTAATGATGTCAGATCCCTCATCTTGACAAGCCGTAAAACTGAAAAGGGCAAAAAGGGCAAAAAGGAATAAATGATTGGTTTTAGTTTTCATAACGTTGTTTTTTTTATCAATTTATTATAAAACAGTATACTCTATAAAACTCCTACCCCATACTTTAAAAAAATTATTTATAATTTGTGGCACAGATAAAAAATTATGAACCAACCTTTGGAAGATAATATTTGCGAAGCACAACTATTTGAGCGCTTGTATAGAAAACATGCTAAGAATCTTCATGATTTTCTATATTATAAGTTTGGTGAGCATTTAAATCCGCAAGATAAAGTGCAAGAAGCCTTTATTAAACTATGGCAAAATTGCAGCAAAATTGCTCCACCAAAAGCTAAGAGTTTTTTATTTACCACAGCAAATAACTTAATGCTTAATGCTGTTGCACACCAAAAGGTAGTTATAAAATATAGCAAGCAACCTCAAAAACATTCTACTAACGAATCACCCGAGTTTGTATTACAGGAAAAAGAGTATCATGAAAAATTACAAAAGGCGTTGAGTAATTTAACCGAAGCACAACGCACTGCTTTTTTACTCAATAGAATTGAAGGCAAACGATTTAAAGAAATTGCCACGCTTTTAAACATTTCTACTAAAGCTGTTGAAAAACGTATTTATGGAGCTTTAAAAAAGTTAAGAGAAGACATTGATGGCTTATAATTTATTTTAAAAATGCAGGTAGGAGTTTTTGAAACAAAGCTGTTATATAGATGAAATCAGATTATGAATAGAGAAGAACTCATAAAAAAATGGTTAGATAATAACTTAAATACTGAAGAGCAAATAGCTTTTGAGCATTTAGAGGACTATAATGACTTAGTTCAAATGGATCGTGCTTTAAAGTCTTTTGAATCACCAGAGTTCTCAATTGATAATACTTATCATACTTTAAAACCAAAACTTAGACCTGCTACAGTAAAGACCAATCAATGGTTTAAGCCTTTATTGAGAATCGCTGCAATTTTAGTTATTGGATTTAGTGTGTATTACTATACAACATTCTTAGATTCTGAATTTAACACAAGTATTGCACAACAAACAGCAATTGAATTACCAGATGCTTCTGAAGTAGATTTAAATGCCAATTCAACACTAACGTTTAATGAAAGTAGTTGGAGCGAAAATAGAGAAGTAAAACTGCATGGTGAAGCCTTCTTTAAGGTTGCGAAAGGCCAAAGATTTGATGTCATTACTACTGATGGTATCGTTAGTGTTTTAGGCACTCAATTTAATGTAAAACAACGAGATACCTACTTTGAAGTGACTTGCTATGAAGGCCTAGTTGCTGTAACACATAACAATAAAACCGTAAAATTAAAACCAGGACATACCTTTCAAATTATAGATAGGGAACTACTTGCAAATGAAAAAGAAAACACTGTGCAACCCAATTGGTTGCATGGTGAAAGTAGCTTTAAAAGTGTACCTCTAAAGTATGTTATTGCTGAATTTGAAAATCAATATAATCTTAATGTAAATACCGATAATATTGACACATCACGTTTATTCACGGGAAGTTTTACTCACAAAAATTTAGATTTAGCATTGCAATCTGTTACAATACCCTTAAATTTAAGCTACAGCAAATCAGGGAAATCTATCTTACTAAAGCGTGAATAAACTATTACAACGTATAGTTTTTTGTTTTTTAATTATTGCCTTTTGTAATCTTACTTATAGTCAAGACCAAAAGGAAAAACAGCCACTTGCTCAAATTCTTTCACAATTAGAAGTACGTTACGATGTTAAGTTTTCTTTTGAAACGAAAACGATTGAAGACATAACTATTAATCCACTATATCCAGAGCTATCACTAGAACAAGCACTAACTCATCTTAGACAAATAACTCCTCTTAATTTTGAAATATTAAGTGATCGGTTCATAGCCATAACACCAATAAAAGATGCAGAATTAAATAAAACCATTCAACGTTTAGAAGAAGTTATTGTGACCAATTACCTTACAAAAGGTATTTCTAAAACCAACAATAGTACTATTAAAGTTAATACAAAAGCGTTTAACATATTACCTGGTTTAATAGAACCAGATGTGTTGCAAATTATTCAAAATTTACCTGGAATTATTAGTGTGGATGAGCGCATTTCTAATATAAATGTAAGAGGAGGTTCTAATGACCAAAACCTTATTTTGTACGAAGGTATAAGAATGTATCAATCGGGTCATTTCTTTGGGTTAATTTCGGCATTTAATCCATATTTATCCGAAGAAATAAATATCTCAAAAAATGGTACTAGTTCAAAATTTGGTAATGGTGTTTCTAGTACTATATCTATAAAAAATGCGGATGTAATTGACCAAAAATTTAATGCAGGACTCGGAGGGAATCTGCTGAGTGTAGATGGATTTGCGAAAATTCCAACATCCAATAAAACAGAATTACAACTATCAGTAAGGCGCTCATTTACTGATTTGTTACCATCTACCACTTACGATTCTTACTTTGATCGTATTTTTAGAGATTCTGAATTAAACCCTTCAAATAACATTAATACGTTATTATCTCTGGATGAGCGTTTTTTATTTTATGACTTTAATGCAAAGTTATTATATGATATTGATAAAACATCAAAGCTACGTATCAATTTACTAAACATATACAATAACCTAGATTACAACCAAGTATTTACTACTACAGATAATAATTTTCAAGAAACCAGAAGTGCTTTAAAACAAGTGAGCTATGGGGCAAGCACTAACTATTCAAAAGTATGGAGAAATGGGATTAGCGCTTCTGTAGAGGCTTATTATTCTAATTACGATTTAGATGCTGAAAATAATGACATTACCAATGAGCAACGCTTAATTCAAGAAAATAAAGTTGAAGATTATGGCGTTCGATTAGATGTTTCTAAATCAATAAATAATAGTATTAAAATTAACACTGGTTATCAGTTTAATGAAGTTGGCGTCACGAATTTCGAAAATGTTACCAATCCCTCATTTACAAGGTTAATAAAAGAAATTATTAGAACACATGCGCTTTTTGGGGAAGTTGAATGGTACTCTCATTCACGTAACAGCTATGTTCGTCTAGGTGCAAGAACTAGCTATTTTGAAAAGCTTTCAGAATTTTTAATTGAACCCAGGTTTACATTCAACCAAAAATTTCTTAATAATTTTAGATTAGAAATTTTAGGCGAATTAAAAAGTCAGTCTATTGCGCAGATTATTGACTTACAGCAAGATTTTTTTGGTATTGAAAAACGACGTTGGCAATTGGCTAACAATAGCAATGTTCCACTAATTAGAAGTCAACAAGCATCATTAGGAATTAGTTATAATCAGAATAATTTATTGATCTCAGCAGAAGCTTACTATAAAAACGTTGATGATATTACAGCACGTAGTCAAGGGTTTCAAAACCAGTTTCAATTTACAAATGATATTGGTTCTTATACAGTCAAAGGAATTGACTTTCTCATCAACAAACGCTTTAGTAATTTTAGCAGTTGGCTAAGCTATACTTATAGTAAAAACGATTATAAATTTCAGACTTTAAATAATGGCAATCCATTTCCAAATACTTTAGACTTGAGACACGTTGCCAATGCTTCTTTAACGTATAATCTAGATAATTTTAAAGTTGGTTTAGGTATTAATTGGCATTCAGGAAGACCATTTACAACACCTTCAGAATTTCAAGATGAGAGTAATTCTGTAATAGAATATGAATCCCCAAACAGTTCTCGATTAAGCGATTATTTTAGGACGGATATTTCAGCTATTTATAATTTTAAACTTTCAAAAGGAGCAAAAGCAGAAATCGGAGCATCTATTTGGAATATCTTTAATCAAACCAACATCATCAATCGCTATTATACATTTGATTCTGATGATTCTGTAGTTGAAATAAACAATAGATCTTTAAAATTTACTCCAAATTTAAGTTTTAGAATCAATTTTTAATTGTTAATTGTAGCGTCAACTGCTATAATCAATGTACACTAAAAACTATTTAAGATTCTGTATAACAATAGTCATATTCATTTTTTATAAAAATTGTTATGGCCAAAAAAAAGATTCCAATGGTAATACATCTCTATTTCTAATACCTGAAATTCTCGTTGGAAAAACACTTGAAGCTAACACCTTTTTCCCAGATACTAAATTACAAAAAAACCTGTTTTTTAGTATTGGACGCTATAACTTTGATACAGATAAAGAATGGGCTGCCAGATTAAACTATCCTGAAACTGGCATATCATTAGGTTATACAGACTTTGGTAATTCTAATAAAATAGGTCATGCCTATACATTGATGCCTTTTATAGAATTTTCAATATTAAAAAAACAAATTAAAAATTTACACTTGCAGGTTGGTTTTGGTGGTTCTTATACGGACACTCAATATGATGTTATTTCAAATCCCTTCAATAAAGCGATTACAACCAAAGTTAATTGGTCATTTAGATCCTTTTTGTATTATGATATTTTTAAATCTAGCACAACAGATTGGAGATTTGGATTAGGTTATTTACACCACTCTAATGGACACACAAATTTACCAAACCAAGGATTAAATTCTTTAGCCGCGAGTGTTTCTGCTAAAATCGACTCTAAACCAAGTAGAATTACCAACTTCAAAAAACCTGCTTTCATCTCTAAATCGCAAACCTATTTATCAGTTAGATTTGGCGTAGGGGAAAATGTTTTATCAGAAAAATTCAACACAAAAAAAGAAGTCTTTACGTTTGCTGCTTCTGCTGGTAAAATACTAAATAACACCTTTAAATTTGGTGGTGGTTTTTACTATAGATTTTATGAGCATTATTACGACTACATAAAAAACAATGAAGCATTAGTTGAAGATCAATTTCCTCACTTCACAGATAATCCTTATGGTTACGCTACTAATTTTGGACTATTTGCAACATCCGAATTACTAATAGATCACTTTGGTTTTGAATTTGAGCTTGGTATTAACATCTACAAACCATTCTACAAAATTGGTTGGCAACTTAGCCAAGGGTATTCTTTTGTAAATGGAAACGGTGACACTATTGAAGTCTTAGGAGAATTAAACTGGTATTACGAAATAAAGCGAACCATATCCTCAAGAATGGGAATAAAATATTATTTATGGACAACCAATAAGGCACCAAAACATAATATATTTGTTGGAGCACATATCAATGCTAATCTTGGCCAAGCAGATTTTACTGAATTAAGTATTGGTTATGTTTATCGTTTTAATTTAAAGGAAAAAGATTACTAGTTATGACAGAACAGGACTTATATAATTTAAGGTTTCCAATAGGTGAATTTAAAAAACCTGAATTAATTACTAAACAACAAATTAATGAGTGGATATCTTCTATCGAGGCATTACCTCAATCCATAATTTCAGTTACCAAAGACCTTAGCGAAGTAGAACTAAATTACAAATACAGACCAAATGGTTGGACAATTAAACAAGTGGTTCACCATTGTGCAGACAGTCACATAAACAGTATTATACGATTTAAGCTTGCATTAACAGAGGTCAAACCAACGATTAGACCTTATTTTGAAGATCGTTTTGCTGAATTAGATGATTATTCTGAAGCAATTGATGCGGCAATTTCTATTCTTATAGGAGTACATAAAAAACTAGGCATTCTACTTAAAAAGCTTAATCAAGAAGAATTAAAGCGCGAATTTGTGCACCCAGAACACGAAAAGCATTTTTCTTTAGAAGAGACTATCGGAGTTTATGCGTGGCATAGTAATCATCATTTGGCGCATATTAAACAAGCGTTGAAACTTAAAGGAACGTTTGATTGATATATAGAAATATCACATACAGCAAATCAAATTCACGTAATCATTAATATTCCTGTTCACTTGAATTGCAATAAGACTAAAATCCAAAGCTAAATAGTATTATTTTCAGTAAACAGTTAACGTCTTCCCCTTTTTGTTTTCTCTTTCTCTTTTTGCTTTTCAATATTTTTTCTTATTTTATCTATAGCAGATTGTATAGATTTATCTGGTTCAATAAGATTATATTTTCCCCAAAAATTTGGATCAGAAAATCCTGAAATAGCATCCGTAATAATTACTGTTGGTCTTAACCTATCTTTGTTTTTAATTCTCTTATCTGTTGTGGTAACCTCCCAATCGGTAACAGCCATCTCACTTGACAGCGTATAGACTTTATTAAAAATCTCTCGCTTTTTATTCACTTTAAATGTCAAGCTTAAATTAGAATAACTGTAATACCACTTGCCGCCTTTTGCTTTATAATCTACTTTATAAGTAGCTTCTAAAGGGTAAACAACAACATCTCTTGGCTTTTTTCTAACCAATAAGTTTTTGGATTTACTCTTATTACTAACATCCAAAGCATAATTGGCACTAACTAATACCAAAGACTGAACATCAATATAGAGCTTACCATAATAGTTTATGTTTAAACTACTATTTTTAGATTTAAAATCTACCACAAAAACATTTCTATTGTTTATAGTCGTAGGTTCATCAAAAGAAAATTCGTAGCTGGCAATGGTTTCGTCAGTAAAAGTATATTCGGGATACTTCATTATATCTAAATAAATCGTGGAAAATGGACCACCTTGTAATTTTACCGAAATCGTATCTAAACGTCTATAATCTGTACTTTTCCTAGCTTTACTAAGTCTTATAACATCGAGTTGTTCCGACGTATGTGGCTGTTTTAAAATATTAACAACAGCCTCAGTTAAAGAGACATTTCTATTACGACGCTTAATGGTTTCTCTGTAGAAAGCCGTCATATAGACCGACTCATTCTGAATATTTTTATTCTTTTCCTGAAATACCTTTTTCACTAAACTCTCTGCATTTTTATAGGCAGAAATACTAACCGCGGATAACTCTGTCACTGCCTCGTAAAGTTTTATTTCATTACCAGTTATAGAAAATTTTGATAAAGGCAATACACGTGTATTATAGCCCAATATAGATACTATAACTTTTGAGTCTAAATGTTTCTTAGGGACCTTAAGCGTAAACTCGCCTTCAGAATTAGTTATTGTACTAATATTAGTTTCATTAACATTAAGACTCACAGCCTCTAATGCTCTATTAGTGCTGCCGCTAATTACTTTTCCGTTATACTCAGTAAAATCATTTTGTGCAGCTAAAGACAATGAAAAAAATAGTGCCAAGCAAAGAGAAAAAGCACTGGACCTATGTCTAAATATAAATTGTTCCATAATAACATACTTAAAATTAAACTACAGCAAAATAAAACACACTGCTAGTAAAGATAAGAATAAGTGGAAAGTTCCACATCTAAAATTTAGTTAAAATTCAAGCGCTATAAGAGAAGTAATATTACATACGTTCGGGCACTTCAATGCCTAAAACGCTAAATGCATTTTTAATAGTTTGACTCACTGATTTAGACAATGCAACTCTGAACCCTTTTTCTTCTTGAGTATCTGCACCGAGTATAGATACATTCTGGTAGAAGGAATTAAAATCCTTTACCAAATCATAAGTATAATTAGCAATCAACGCAGGACTATGTTGTTCTGCTGCATTCTGTATGACCTGAGGAAATAACTCTAATTGCTTAATCAGTTGTCTTTCTTTTTCGTGCAGAGATACTTCGACTAAACTCAGTGCGACATCTTCTTTAACATTAGCCTTTCTTAATATCGACTGAATTCTAGCATAGGTATATTGTATAAACGGTCCTGTGTTGCCTTGAAAATCAATAGACTCTTTAGGATCAAACAGAATTCGTTTTTTAGGATCTACTTTTAAGATGTAATATTTTAATGCACCTAATCCAATCGTTTTATAGAGTGCTTTCTTTTCATTTTCTGTGTACTCTTCAAGCTTACCCAGTTCTTTAGAAATCTCTTCAGCAGTATCTGTCATTTCTTGGATTAAATCATCCGCATCTACCACAGTACCCTCTCTACTCTTCATTTTACCGCTTGGTAGATCTACCATACCATAGCTTAAATGAAATAAGTTCTTCGCCCAATCAAATCCAAGTTTCTTCAAGATTAAAAATAGTACCTTGAAATGATAATCTTGCTCGTTACCAACCGTATAAACCATACCACCTATATCTGGATAATCTTTAATACGTTGTATGGCTGTACCAATATCTTGCGTCATATAAACGGCTGTTCCATCGCTACGCAATACTATTTTTTCGTCCAGACCATCCTCGGTTAGATCACACCAAACAGAACCATCATCTTTCTTTAAAAAGACTCCTGTCTTTAAGCCTTCAGAAATAAATTCTTTTCCTAATAAGTAGGTATTACTTTCGTAATAATAGGTATCAAAATCAACTCCAATATTTTTATAAGTCACTTCAAAACCATTATAAACCCATTGGTTCATTTTTTTCCAAAGTGCCACAACATCTTCATTTCCTGACTCCCATTGTCTTAGCATTTCTTGAGCCTCTAATAAAATTGGAGCCTTCTTTTTAGCTTCTTCCTCTGTCTGACCTTCAACTATTAATTCAGCTATTTCAGTCTTATAGACTTTATCAAACTCGACATAGTAATTCCCGACAAGTTTATCTCCTTTTAATCCAGTAGATTCTGGTGTTTCACCATTTCCAAAACGTCGCCAAGCCAACATACTCTTGCAAATATGAATTCCTCTGTCGTTAATAATTTGGGTTTTATAAACTTTCTTTCCAGAAGCTTTTATAATCTCAGCAACACTATAACCTAAAAGTACATTTCTTACGTGTCCTAAATGCAAAGGCTTATTGGTATTTGGTGAAGAATACTCTACCATTACAGATTTATCATCTTTTACCTCAGAAAAACCATAATTAGAAATATCCTTTATAGACTGAAAGAAATCTAAGTAATAACAATCACTAATTTCTATATTTAGAAAGCCTTTAACAACGTTAAATCCTTTTACCAAATCAACATTATCCAACAAATACTGCCCAATTTGCTCACCAATTACAGCAGGATTCCCTTTTACCACACGCAACATCGGAAACACAACAACCGTAATATCCCCAGCGAACTCTTTACGAGTTGCCTGAAATTCCACTGATTCTAATTCTGATTGAAACAACGCTTTTATAGCTGCTTTTACATGTAATTCTATAGTCTCTTGAAGATTCATTTCTGCTTGTGTTTTGGCATTTTAAAACGCTTGCAAAGATAGAAGTTTTATTGTTTTATTTAGGATTTTACATTGACATAATTCTGTAACAATAAATCAAATTAAAACAACTATTAAAAATAGAATGATAACATATTTTGCCATTTTATAAGAAGATGGAATATTATATTATTTTAACAAATAGTTAATGTTAAATTTATCTTAAATAACTGACAAACAGCACACTAAGTAATACATGCATTTCATCGATAAACAGGTTGTTTTTCTATGATTTGTGCCGTTAATCGATACTGCATTTTTTTTATGAATTTCATCTGTCACTTCATCTAATTTATTGGTATTAAAACCTAATTATTAGTATATTCGAACTCATAATAGCAT
>RCNB010001798.1_pt1 | contig 13357 bp, 17 predicted proteins | sample 2041321 | NCBI WGS metagenome assembly RCNB01 (sample SAMN09708232, study PRJNA481090) | Marine sediment metagenome, whole genome shotgun sequencing project. | reverse complement strand
TATATTTGCCGTTACTTATGACAATGACATTTTATAAATATCAAGGTACTGGAAACGACTTTATAATTGTTGATAATCGTTTGCAGAAAATCGACAAAAACAATACCAAGCGCATTGCAGAATTATGTGATCGCCGTTTAGGCATAGGAGCGGATGGTTTTATCCTATTGGAGACTGACGAATTATCGGACTTTAAAATGGTCTATTATAATGCCGATGGAAATGAAAGTAGTATGTGTGGCAATGGGGGAAGATGTATTACTGCTTTTGCTAACTTCTTAGGAGTTATAGAAAATAGTACTCAGTTTATTGCTATTGACGGATTACATAATGCTAAAATTGAAAATGATATTGTACATCTTCAAATGCAGGATGTTTCTAAAATCGAATCCTTTGAAGATTACCTGTTTTTAGATACAGGTTCACCTCATCATGTTCAATTAGTTTCTGATTTGAAGACTTTTGATGTAAAATCTAAAGGATCTAAAATTAGACACGGTGAGCCCTATAATGAAGCAGGAAGCAATGTGAATTTTGTTGAACAAATTTCTAATGATAGTTTTTCAGTGAGAACCTATGAACGTGGAGTAGAGGGTGAAACTTTGTCTTGCGGCACAGGTGTTACAGCAGTAGCTCTAGCAATGCATAAAAGCGGTAAAACAAAGAGTAACGCGGTTAATTTAAAGGTACTAGGTGGACAGCTCAAAGTTACTTTTAATAATCACGAAAATGAATATAGTGGCGTTTGGCTTATTGGACCTACGAAACAAGTTTTTAAGGGAGAATTGGAATGGTAACACTAAAAGGGGAACATATCTATCTAAGAGCTTTAGAGCCTGAAGATTTAGATTTCGTTTACGAAATTGAAAATGACACATCCTTTTGGGAATTGAGTGATACCCAATCTCCTTATTCAAGATTTTTGATAAAACAATACCTTGAGAATGCACAACAAGATGTTTTTGAAGCCAAGCAACTTAGATTAGCTGTTTGTGATAAAAACAACAATACAATTGGTCTTATAGACGTTTTTGATTTTAACTTTAAGAATAAACGCGCTGGTATTGGCATCCTTATTAAAAGTGAATCTGACCGATTTAAAGGTTATGGGAAAGAAGCTTTAGAACTGTTGGTTGATTATTGTTTTAAAACATTGCATTTACATCAGGTCTATGCTAATATATCTGAAAGTAATTTACCGAGCTTAAATTTATTTGAGGGCAACGGGTTTAAAAAAATCGGATTAAAAAAAGATTGGGGTTTTGATGGTCATCAGTTCTCCAACGAATATATTTTACAACGTATTAACGACTAACTATGTATATTAAAAAAATTCTATGGGCAATCGCTCTAATAGGTCTTGTTATTTTTGGATATGTGGCCTACTATATTTACGGGGCCATGTTTCAGCCTAATACGACTTTCAATAATGAAACTGCTTATATTTATGTGCCTAGCGAATCTAATTATACGCAAGTTCGCGAACAACTGGTGCCGCTTTTAGATGATATAGACACCTTTGATGCCTTAGCGATTCAAAAGAAGTATACTACGAATATTAAAGCTGGTCGTTTTGCCATTTCTAAAGGCATGAATAATAATGATATTATTAATTCTATTAGAAGTAAAAATCTACCTATAAAAATTGCTTTTAATAATCAGAATAGCTTAGTTGATTTAGCAGGAAGAATAAGTACTCAAATTGAAGCTGATAGTTTGTCTTTAGTAACTGCAATGACAGATGAGTCTTTTTTAAATAAGAATGGATTTGCGAAAGCTACAGCATTAGGAATGTATTTACCAAATAGCTATGAATTCTTTTGGAATACCACTGCTGAAGGTTTTAGAGATAAGATGCTAAAGGAATACAATCGTTTTTGGTCAGAAAGTCGGAAAGCTAAAGCTGAAAAATTGAATCTTTCACCAAACGAAGTAATGACGTTGGCTTCTATAGTCTATGAAGAGTCTAAGGAAAAAGACGAACAGCCAATAGTCGCTGGTTTATACCTCAATAGATTGAGGATTGGGATGCCTTTGCAGGCTGACCCAACATTAAAGTTTGCTGCATATCAATTACCTAAGTATAAGAATACAGTCATTAGACGTGTTTTAAACGAGCATAAAGAAATTGAATCTCCCTACAATACTTATAAAAACTCTGGATTACCACCAGGTTTAATTGTTATGCCAGACTTGTCTGCTATAAATGCGGTATTGAATTTTGAAAATCATAAATACTTATACATGGTTGCTGATGCTAAGCGAATAGGTTATCATAAGTTTGCGAAGACTTTAGCTCAGCATAATGCATATGCTCGAGAATATCATAGATATTTATCGTCTCAAGGCATTAATAAATAAAGTCTGAAGTGGTTGTATTACCATATAGCCATTATTTTGTTAATTAGCAGCTCGCTTTTTTCACAATCCAAACTTAATGAGTTTTTAAAACCAAGTGATTCGTTAAATAAGCCACGAAGAAATGCAGTTGTCATTACAGAAACTTCTTTAGCTACCATAACACTTCTAGGATTAAACCAATTATGGTATGCTGATTATCCACGCTCTAGTTTTAAAACGATAGACGATAGTAGTGAATGGTTACAGATGGATAAATTAGGTCATATGTTTTCATCCTATCAGCTAGGAAATATAGGGGCTAACACTTTAAATTGGGCAGGAGTTCGTAAAAAAGACCAACTACTTTATGGAGCTACGTTAGGATTTACGTTTTTAACAGCTGTTGAAATCATGGATGGTTTTTCAGAGGAATGGGGTTTTTCTTGGACCGATATAGCCGCTAATGCAGCTGGAACCGCTTTGTATATTGGCCAGGAATTATTATGGGAAGAACAACGCATACTATTAAAATATTCATTTCGCAGAACACAATATGCACAACAGCGACCAGATATATTAGGTGATGGTTTCGTCGAAGAATTATTGAAAGACTACAACGGGCAAACGTATTGGTTGAGTACTAATATAAATTCGTTTTTAAAAACAGATGATATACCAAATTGGCTAAATTTAGCTTTTGGTTATGGGGCAGAAGGTATGTTAACGGGAGACCCTAATGATCCACTATTTTTAAACCAAGAGCGAATACGCCAATATTACTTGAGTTTGGATATAGATTTAAGTCGAATTAAAACAAATTCTCACGTCCTAAAAACCATTTTTGACGTTTTGAACCTTATTAAGATCCCTTTTCCAACATTAGAACTTAATAGCAATGGTCGTCTAAAGATGCATTCTCTCTACTTTTAACAAGTATTCTTAACACTTAAACGGCTCGCTTTCCATAATTATTGATATGTCGTATATTTGCATGCGAATTTAGTTAGGTAGTTTGGGGAGGCTATTATACTATTTAAAATTGGCTGTTATGAATAAAAATAGCGTTAAGAATTTTGTTTTGCCATTTACAATTTGTTTACTTATGGCGCTCGCATTGTATCCAGATTTAACTCTTAATTCAGAGGTCTACTCTACAGAAGGATTAGAACTTAATTATAATATTTCTAAAGATTTAGTTCTAGTTTCGAAAGAGCAAAGCAGGAAACAGAATATGTTTACTCCTTATTTAGGAAAATCCTTTGAAGGATTTAAAGAGGCTTTAGCATTTAAAGAATCAAGAGGAGATTATTTTACAGTTAATACTTTAGGTTATTTAGGGAAGTATCAGTTTGGTTCTGAAACATTGAAAGTAATTGGTATATATAATCCAAATCAATTTCTATATAACCCAGAATTACAGGAAAAGGCATTTGTTGCAAATGCTGAGCGTAATAAATGGGTGCTTAGAAAAGATATAAAGCGTTTTGAAGGTAAGCTTATTGGCGGAGTTATGATAACCGAGTCTGGGATTTTGGCAGCGGCGCATTTGGCTGGTCCTGGTAGTGTTAAAAAGTTTTTACGAAGTTCTGGCGGTAGTAATTTTTCTGATGCTTACGGGTCTACTGTAAAGCATTATATGAAAAAGTTTTCTGGTTACGATACGTCTATGGTAACTCCTAATAAAAAAGCTAAGGCTACACTTTAATCTTTCTGAATAATAAATATAGCGGGTCTTTTATGAAGATCTTCTTTATTATGTTTCCAATCTTTCGCTGATTTAGTCTTTATAAATTCAGTAGGTAAGGTGATATCACAGGCGACACATACTCTAGTGTTTGGATGTAGTGTATTAGCTAGATCTTCTAGCATCTTCATGTTTCTATAAGGTGTTTCTATAAAAATCTGAGACTGATTATGTTCTGAAGATAAGCGCTCTAAGGTTTTTAGTTTCGATTTCCGTTCACTTTTATCAATTGGTAGATACCCATTAAAAGTAAAACTCTGACCATTCATTCCAGAACCCATTAAAGCTAAAATTATTGAAGATGGTCCAACAAGTGGTACAACTTGTATACCCATTTGATGGGCTAAATTCACAATATCTGCACCAGGATCTGCTATAGCAGGACAACCAGCTTCAGATAATATACCAACTGACATACCCTCTAAACATATATTTAAGTAGGTGTTGCGTTCTACCTCAGTTGTATACTTATTTAATATCTGCAGTCTTAATGAGGGTTGAGATTTATTGGGAGAAACCCTTTTTATAAAACGACGCGCTGTTTTCTCGTTTTCAACAATGTAATTGTCAATTTGTTCAATAATTTTTTTAATTGAAATTGGTAGAACCTCGAGAGGTGGATTATCTCCTAATCTGGTCGGTATGAGGTATAGTTTACCTTTGTTAGAGTTCATTAATTTATAACGAGTTTATGAGTGCTTTATTCGGCATTATCAGTGTTAATTTTTAGTATATAGAAACCATTAGATAGCTCATAAGTATTGATTTTTTAAATTTCATCTGTATTATGATTTACGGACACATCAAAGGTTCTCGTACTAATTTACGAAAAAAGCATAACAGCTAAGGATTAAAATGCTTTTCAATCGTTTAGGGCATTCACTATTAGGTCGCAAGTATCATTAATTAAACGATATATATGTTCAAAATCACTTAGGTCACCATAATAAGGATCAGGCACGTTTTTGTTTTTTATTGAAGTATTAATTTCTAGGAATAACTTTACTTTTCCAATATCATTAGTGTTTCTTGCCAAACGTATTATATCTGAATAATTAGAATCGTCCATGGCATAGATATAATCAAAAGATTCAAAATCTGAAACGTTAAATTGTCTTGCGCGTTGGGTGCTAATATTAATATGGTGATTTCCTGCTACTTTTATGGAGCGATAATCTGGCTGGTTACCTATGTGATATGCTGCGGTACCGGCAGAGCCAACATAAAATTCGTCTTCTGGCAATTTTGATTGTAGTATACCGTGAGCCAATGGTGATCGGCAAATATTACCTAGACACACCATTAAAATGCGAGTCATAATAAATTAAAGTGCTAATTTTTTAGATAAGTCTTCAACGTATTTTCTGAATTGCTTATCTGTTGAAGATAAGTTATCCACTGTTTTGCAAGCGTGTAATACTGTAGCATGGTCGCGTTGCCCAATTTGAGAACCAATACTAGCTAAAGACGCTTTAGTGTATTTTTTGGCAAAGAACATGGCTAATTGCCGTGCTTGTACGATGTGGCGTTTACGCGTTTTCGATTGAAGTGTATTTACATCCATTTGGAAGTAATCTGAAACGACTTTTTGTATGTAGTCAATTGAAACTTCACGTTTTGTATTCTTAACAAATTTCTCTACAATATCCTTGGCTAAGTTTATTGTTATTTCTTTTTTGTTAAATGAAGATTGAGCTATTAAAGAAATAATAGCACCTTCAAGTTCTCTAACGTTTGTTTTAATATGTTTCGCTACATATTCAATGATATCTTCCGGCATTTCTACACCATCTCTGTAAAGCTTGTTTTTTAGGATAGACACTCTAGTTTCAAAATCTGGAGTTTGCAGTTCGGCCGAAAGTCCCCATTTAAAACGAGATAATAAGCGTTGTTCTATGTCTTGCATATCAACAGGTGCCTTGTCACTTGTTAAAATAACTTGCTTTCCATTTTGATGTAAATGGTTGAAAATATGAAAGAAGACGTCTTGCGTACCTGTTTTGCCGGACAAGAACTGAACATCATCGATAATCAGAACGTCTATAATTTGATAGAAGTGAATAAAATCATTCCTATTATTTTTCTTGACGGAATCTATGTACTGTTGTGTGAACTTCTCTGCGGAAATATATAATACAGTTTTCTCAGGATACTTATCTTTAATATCGACACCTATAGCATGAGCTAAATGTGTTTTTCCTAATCCAACTCCACCGAAAATTAAAAGCGGATTAAAAGATGTACCACCAGGTTTATTTGCTACCGCAATACCTGCATTTCTAGCTAATCTATTAGAATCACCTTCTAAGAAGTTTTCAAAACTATAACTCGGATTGAGTTGCGATTCAATTTTCACATTTCTAATACCGGGTATTACAAATGGATTTCTTAATTCTGGGCTTCTATTATGAAAAGGAACATCAACATCTTGAGATTTCACTGCAGTTCTGTTAGAACTCGGAATCTTCTCTGTAAAAGGTTGTTTGTTACCGTAAGTGTTTTCCATCTTAATAACATAAACCAATTTAGCATCCTGTCCGAGCTCTTTCGTTAGTGATACTTTTAAGATTTTAACGTAATGTTCTTCTAACCACTCGTAGAAAAATTTACTTGGAACTTGAATACTTAAAGCATTACCGGAAAGTTTAACAGCATCTATAGGTTCAAACCAAGTTTTATAGGCTTGTGGTTGTATATTATCTTTTATAAAAGCGAGACAATTACTCCATACAGATTGCGCTGTGTTCTCCATTCGTTAAGTTAAATTAATGTTAGTTAGTTAGATTAGTAAAAGAAAAAGAGAATTAGGAATCTCTCGTTGTTTTGAACAGGACAAATATGTGAACAAAATTCTTAAAAAAAAAATATAATATGACTGAATATTTAGAATTTTTTCCTCATGTTTAAATGAATTTAAATTTACGAATTTTTTCCTAAACAAATCCAACTAAATGAAATTTAACGAAACAAAAATAACAGTTCGCTACGGTGAAACAGACCAGATGGGAGTTGTGTATCATGCAAATTATGCCATCTACTTTGAAGTTGGTAGAACCGAATGGCTGCGTGAGTTTGGTCTGAGTTACAGTGGAATGGAGGCTGAAGGCGTTATGTTACCTGTAATTTCGTTGACTATAAATTACAAAAGTTCAGCACGTTATGATGACGTGCTTAAAGTAAAAACAACACTGAAAAGGAGGCCAACCGCATCTATAGAATTTAATTATGAATTGCGTAATGAATCTGATGTTTTATTGGCAACAGGTAATACTATTCTGGCGTTTATAGATATGAAGCGAAATAGACCTACGCGATGCCCAAAATATCTTTTAGATAAACTACAAGATTACTCGTTATAATTCGCGTATGTCTATGCCGAAGAACTGGTTAAACAATTCTAAAACTTTAGAAGCATTACCTTTTCTGACAGATATTTCTAACAAACAATTAATTTCTAATGTCTGATTTGTAATTTCAACTTGATTTTCTTTCAATAATCGCATCACTTTACTCATGTTTTTATATTCAAACTTGAGTTGAAATTCTGTGTTTATTGTTTTTTCAATAATTTCTGCGGATTCTAGTGCTAATTTGGCTCCAGTTCTGTAGGCATTAATTAAGCCACCAACACCAAGTTTTACACCACCAAAATAACGAACAACTATAATTAGAATGTTGGTAACATTAAAAGATTGAATCTGCCCATATATTGGCATGCCTGCGGAATTGTTCGGCTCACCATCGTCATTAGCTCTATATTGAATGGTTTCTGTACCTATTTGATAGGCATAGCACCAGTGTCTCGCTGAGTAATGTTCTTTTTTTAAGGCTTCGAGATGTGTTTTTATCTGTTCTTCTTTAATCACAGGGAATGCATAGCCGTAGAATTTGCTATTCTTATCCTTAAATAATTCGCCTTGTGATGGTTTTGTAATTGTTTTATATAAATCGTTTTCTATCATATTAAGGTGACTAATATAATTGAGATAATAGCGATGAAAATACCGACCCAGTTTTTATTTGAAATCTTTTCTTTAAATAAGACTAAGCCTACTAAAGTAGAAACTGCGACAATAACAACATTATTGATAGTGAATAGTGTAGAGCTTTCAAAACCGTCTACGCGTAATGCTTTTAAAAGGAAATATATTGAACAATAATTAACTATTCCCAATAAAATTCCGAAAGGCACACTCTTTAATTTAAAGTAATCCTTACGTATAATAGCTTTATAGCTTAAAATCACCAAACCAATAATTGCCGCTATACCAAATATGGTGGCTGAAAATATTGGAATGTCATCATCTGGTGCAAAATGATTTACCGATGTATCTATGATGCCAGAGCCAAAGAATAAAATAATAGGTAAATAAATAGATTGTGTTAAAACAGAATCATCTTTTTGTTTTACAGAAGTGAGGTAAACTGCGACTAGGGCTAAAATGATTCCAATAATTTTTTGAACGCCAGTACTTTCGTTATAGACATAGATGCCAAATATAACCGGGATTATCACACTCATTTTACTAGCAACTGAAGCTACTGAAAGCCCGTTTTTTTGCGCAGTAAGTGCCATAACATTGAATATAGCAATAAATAGAAAACCTAATCCAATGGCGGCAAAAAACCAATCTGTTTTTATTATTTCAGAAGGTCTAATTTGTCCATCATAAAGTAATGAGCCGCAAAGGCAAGCGGTGACATAATTAACCACAATAGCTTGAAGCGTATTGATATTGTATTTGTTAAATAATTTAAATAGTACAAATATCAATGTAGATGAGGCAATACTGAGGAGTAGGTAAATCAAAAGAGCGTCTTTTTAATTTTAAATAAATCAATGATATCGTCCTTAGTTTCGTCGATATTCCAAATATTGAACCCTAAGTCTTCTGCCGTATTTGTGTTTTCTTTGGTATCATCAATAAATAGACATTCGTTAGCAATTAAGTTGTTTTCTTTTAAAACGAATTCAAAAATATCTGCATTGGGTTTTCTAAGATGTATTTCTTGAGATAAGTAGAATACATCAAAACAACTTTTAAAGTCTTCATAGAATGGCACATTCTGTTTAATAAAATCTATGTGCAGGTCATTTGTATTGCTCAATAGTATTAATTTGAACTCTTTTTTTTGAGCAAGATCTTTAATGAAATCTAATCGATATTTAGGAAAATCTTCAATAATAGAGTTCCAAGTATCAATAATGTTTGTTTCATTTAAAGTCTGGAATTTTGATTTATAAAACTCAATAAATTCTGTAGTTGAAATTTTACCGATTTCAAATTGAATATTAATAGCAAGCATATCGCTTTCCAGTGTTTTTGAGCCAAAAAGGTCTAAGGCCTTTTTCATAGCACCTTGCTTATCTAGATTTATGAAGACATCTCCAAAATCGAATATCAGTGTTTTAATCTTTTGCATATATCTTTAAAGAGTCATTTTTAATTTTAGATTCAGAAATTAGTATTCCTTTTAATAATGGTGCTTTTATACCGTCGTTAAATTCGCTCAATCCTATAAAGACTCTAGCTTCATCCCAAAGTTGTTCGTCTATAAAGGATTGTAGCGTTTTTGTTCCACCTTCTATAATTACGGAATTTATAGTCCTATTGTATAGTAAATCACAAATTTGAACCGCAATAGGCTCGTTATAGTCAATGTTATTATTCGTAATTTTTATAGTTTCCGCTGTATCATCAAATATTTTAAAATTAGAATTCAACTTAGAGTCTCGGTCTAAAAGAATTCTAATAGGATTCTTGCCGACCCAATCTCTAACAGTGAGGCTAGGATTATCTTCTAAAACGGTATTGGTTCCAACTAAAATGGCTTGTTCTTCTGCACGCCATTTATGGACCAATTGACGTGAGTATGCATTTGTAATCCAAACTGGTTTTTGTTCATCTCTAGTTTTTGGAGCAATGAAACCATCAATCGTTTCCGCCCATTTTAGTATTATATAAGGACGCTTATTATTATGAAAGGTGAAAAATCGCTTATGATGCGTTTTGCATTCTTCCTCTAAAACTCCCACTGTGACTATGCAACCCGAAGCTTTTAGTTTTGCGACACCTTTTCCTGCAACTTCAGGATTATCGTCTATACAACCAATTACAACGTCAGGAATCTTGTGTTTAATAATTACATCACTACATGGTGGTGTTTTTCCGAAATGACTGCATGGTTCTAGTGTAACGTAAATTGTGCTTTTGGTTAATAGCGATTTATCAAGGACTGAATTTATTGCATTCACTTCGGCATGGTTACTTCCATAAGTGCTTGTGAACCCCTCGCCAATAATTTTGTCATCGAAAACTACAACAGCTCCAACCATAGGATTAGGTCGCGTACTGCCTAAGCCGTTTTTGGCAATTTGTAAACAACGTTTTATATAGAATTCGTGTTTTTGCAATCTAAAATTTAATTTTTAGTTCTTGAGTTTCATCTACAGAATAGTTAGAAGAATAGCCAAAAATTGTATACTTAATGTCACCCTTGTATTGAACCTTTAAACGTTGCGAAATTAAACTTCCTAATAATCCACCTAGGCTTTTATTGTTAAGAATACTGTCGGTTGCAACTGCAACTATTAGCGGAATTGTAAAATTCTCTTTTGAAGGCACCTTAAATTCATCAGAAACTACATTGGCAACTTCTGTATTGTTAATAAAAACCTTTAAATCATCAGTTTTTAAGCTGCCCTCAACGTCATTAGGGTTAATAAATAGAGCGTCTGCACTTAGTGTAATCGATTGAATCGTAGAGTTAACCACCTTAATGTTTTCAAGTCCAATAAATTCTGGTTGTTCTGTCACACTACAGTTAAAAACTAATGTAAAAAACAGCAAAATGAATAAAAATCTTTTAAGCATAAAATAGGAATTATCTCTATCTTCATACCGAAATAAATTCAGCATTAAAATCATAAATTAAGTGCGTAAAGATACTATTGTTATCCGAGAAATTGAAGTAGAAGACAATCCTAAAATTGCTGAGGCTATCCGTTCTATATTGATAGAAATGGGTGTGCCTAAAGTTGGTACAGCTTATGAAGATGAAGCTTTAAATTGCATGACGGAAACTTATAATAAACCTAGAAAAGCCTATTTCATCTTAGAGGATGGGAATGACATTATTGGTGGAGCTGGTATTTCTCCTTTGGATAATTACGAAGGAAATATATGCGAATTACAAAAAATGTACTTTATGCCAGAAGCAAGAGGAAAAGGTTTAGGTAGCGAAATGATGGCTAAATGTTTAGATTTTGCGAAAAAAGCAAATTTTCAGCAATGCTATTTAGAAACCATGCCTTATATGGATGATGCAAGGAAATTATATAAAAAGGTAGGTTTTGAATTTATAGACAAGCCTATGGGGAATACAGGTCATTATTCTTGTACAGTATGGATGCTTAAAGATTTGTAGTGTGCTATTAAAGGACCTTCTAGATATATTTCACAATCAATTAGATGCTATTTACGGAAAAGAAGAAGTAGATAGTTTCTTTTTTCTATGCACTGAGCATTTTCTCAATTTGCCTCGTTTTCAATTGGTGTTAGAACCTGAATTTACAATTACTAAAGTGGAGTATAATGTGTTCTTTAAAATCTTAGAGGACTTAAAAAAGCAAAAACCTATTCAATATATATTAGGAGAAACAGAATTCTATGGGTTACCTTTTAAAGTGAATGAAAATGTGCTTATTCCTAGGCAAGAAACAGAAGAACTCGTTGACCTCATTATTCAAAATATCAAAGAACAAAAACTAAATTCCAAAACGATTAAGATTCTAGATATTGGCACAGGTTCGGGGTGTATAGCTGTTTCTCTTGCAAAACATCTTCCTAATGCAACGATATATGCTCTAGATGTGAGTAAAGACGCTATGACAATTGCCAAACAAAATGCGGATTTAAATAACGTAGAAATTACTTTCATTGAAGCCGACATATTAAACGAGACTAATTGGAATTTGTTTTTTAAAAATTTGGAATTTGACATCATAGTGTCCAATCCACCTTACGTTAGAGAACTCGAAAAACAAGAAATAAAACCAAATGTACTAGACAACGAACCACATTTGGCTTTATTTGTAGAAGATGAAAACCCATTACAATTTTATAAAGCCATTATAGATTTTGCTATTAATAATTTGAATCAAAATGGCGAGCTATATTTTGAAATTAACCAGTATCTTGGTGAAGAAACAAAGCAGTTATTAGTTGATGCTGATTTTAAGTCTGTTGAATTAAATAGGGACCTAAATGGTAACTATAGAATGCTCAATGGAAGAAAAAGATAATTTAATCGAATTCTATTATCAAGTTGAGCTTATCGAAGTAAAAATTGAAGTTTTAAATAAAATAGATTTCCACTGTCGTGGAAACAAAAACAATATTTTTGATGAAAAGTATATCCGTATTTTGTGGAAGTAGTGAAGGTAATGATCCTAAAATTATTTCTGAAGCACATCAGTTAGGACAAATATTAGCAAAGCGAAACATAGCTTTAGTTTATGGTGCAGCAAAGATTGGCATTATGGGTAAAGTTGCACAAGGAGCTATTGAAAGTGGAGGTGAAGTTATTGGCATTATTCCTGTGTTTTTAAAAACAAAGGAAATCGTCCATACTGAGCTCACAGAATTAATCATTACCGATAACATGCACGATCGTAAGGTGATAATGTATGAGAAGAGTGATGGTTTTATCATTATTCCAGGTGGCTTCGGTACTATGGACGAGTTTTTTGAAATCACGACATGGGGACAATTAGGGTTGCACACTAAGCCCATAGGTATTTTAAACACCAATGGATATTACGATGCTCTAATAGCGCAATGTAAAATGATGGTAGATCGAGGTTTTTTAAAACAAGAAAATCTAGAAGCTGTTGTCATTGACACCAATATAGAAGGCTTATTAGAACAAATGAATAATTACAAACCATTACCTGCACCAAAATGGTTGAACAAAGAAGGTTTATAAAAGAATGAATATTAAAGAGCAAATAGGATCCCTTCGCGAAGAATTGCGCCAGCACAACTATAATTACTACATTTTAGATAATCCAAGTATTAGTGATTATGAGTTCGATATAAAGCTAAAAGAACTTCAAGCTTTAGAAGAGCAGCACCCTGAGTTTTTCGATGCTAATTCACCGACACAAAGGGTTGGAGGCACAATCACTAAGAACTTTAAAACTACGGTTCACGATTTTAGAATGTATTCTTTAGACAATTCGTATTCTAAAGAAGATTTACTCGATTGGGA
>RCNB010001797.1_pt1 | contig 13359 bp, 6 predicted proteins | sample 2041321 | NCBI WGS metagenome assembly RCNB01 (sample SAMN09708232, study PRJNA481090) | Marine sediment metagenome, whole genome shotgun sequencing project. | reverse complement strand
GTATTGCGTACATAACCCCGTCAAACAATAACCATTTCACCAGCAAGTATATGTCGTTTCTAACGGTTACCCAAGCTTAAATTTTGCTGTGGGTCTTTCCCGATTACCTTATCCCCAAGATATCCTGCGGTCTGGCCCATTGCTCCCCCTATACTTCTTCCGATAGGGTCAGCGGCCATAGACCCCAATAACCCAAGCGGACGATATGCAGCTAGACCCATTGCGGATCCTCCTAAAGAAGCCCCTATTCTCTGGGCTTTATTCCCACTGTCGTCTATTGCAATCCCAGCAGTCTCCACCGCCGGTACGCCATAAAACATGAGTTTGGAAAGTGGATCAGGAGCTTTCATACCCTGACGTACCAGACTCCCTTTAGAAAATACTCTGCCTTTCGCAATCTCACCTGCAAATTGTCGCGGACTTCCTACCATAGCTTGCCCTACTCCTCGCGCAGTAGGCAATTTTCTGGAAGCCCATCTCCCCGCCCTACGCCACAACGAGTTATACGCCGCCACTTTAAGGAGCCCTAAAGAAGTTAGTGTATCTTCTCTGCCTGCCCCATACGCATCAAACATCAGTATCTCCCATCCTCACCTTGTCCAAACTCAGCTCCATGGATATAAGCTGGGACTGGGTGGGTGCCATGCAGCCTAGAAATTTCTCCTGTGTGGGCTGCTCGGAGTATCGAGGGCTTTAACCCTTGATGCGCCATCCGTGCAATCCAATCTTCGTGCAGCTTAGGCACTGTAGTAGCAGACTTCATGATGAACTCTACTGTAGGAGCTCTAGGCGCGATGAGCACATCCTTAATGCCTTCTTTTCGAAGGTCCTCTACGATATTTTGGGTTACTCTAGTTCCTACCGCGTACTGAAGGTATTCTTTACCTAGGGTCTCTCCTAGAGCTTCAGCTAGAGCCAGTTGCTTTACATTACTTCCCAACTCTTTTCGAAGAGTGTTATAGTTTACAACGTCGCCCTTGATGAAAGTGCCCGTAGGGTCCTCTAGTATTTGGACATGGTTCAGATTGCTCTTAGCTAAAAGTTCGAAGTGACGCCTATCCAAATTTTTACCCTGACCTTTGTATAGGTCTTGAAGGGTATTTACCATGTAAAGGCGTCCTTGCCCAAGTCCCTTGTACTTGACAACCTCATCTGGTTTGGGAATACCCTCGCTCAGTATATCTCCTCGAGCTACGGTATCTCCAGCTCTCACCTTGAGTCCCATTCCAGGGGAAGTATAGTGCTGGTCTTTACCAACGTATACAAAGTTACCCCCCTGCGGAGCACTCTCTACCCTCGTTACTTTTCCATCTTGGTTCGCCAGAGTCGCTTTGTTTACAAACTGCTTAGGTGTTTCAATGATTTGCCTAAACCCCGAAATCCCGTGTACCTGGTATTTATCGGACTCGAGTGTTCGACCCCCGTGCTTGGCATTCAATGCAAATTGCGTAAGAGGTTCCGCCATCGCTTGTGCAGCCCGCACTCCTACGTTAATCCCTCGGATATGCATGTTACCCTTTTCATCCAATCCCTGACATCGCTGACAAACTCCATCAGATGCCTCGCAGGTCATGGGGGACCTAACTAAAATCATGGGGGACGCCTTAGCTACCTTAGGCTGAAGCAGTGGCGTGATCAGGGTGTTCCTCTTGAAGGGTCCCGTGTCGATGGCCAAGTACCTGTCTATCACGTCAGCATTCGTGGCACGTAGCTTTACGCCATTAGATGTGCCACAGTCTTCTTCTGTAATCACCAAGTCAGCCATTCCCGAGACTAGTTTTTTAGACAGCTCCCCAGGTTCTGAAATAGCCGTATACGTTTTGATTACATCCATCATCGACTGGTTAGTCGTAGCCCAATAGTCAGAAGGTCTGAGTCCTTCTGCGTATGACCGCTCGATCATCCAAGGTAGTACGCCCCCGTGTGGATCTCTGGAATACCCTAAACCACTTACCATGTTGGCGTATTGTGTCGTGTTTCCCCGCGCTCCGCTCTTAACTTGAAGGGTCAGAGAACCTGGATGCTTAGAAACACTATTGGTCAGCTTACCCTGCGCGTCTACCGCGATCTCTTTTCTCCGTTTATCCGTGGTAGCACTGTTGAACGCACGCTTAAGAGGTGCCATAAACTTATCTCGTTTGGCATACTCCGGAGTAATGTCGTCCAGTCCAATAGACAATCCTTCTAGGGTAGCTAGCTCGTCTCCGCGGTGCTTAAGGTTTGTGATCGTTGTCGTGTACAAGTGCGGATCAGTCTTTGCCAGATGGTTCATCCGAGACTTCAGCTCTTTTTTATCAATGGCCCCTGTAATTCTGTACTGGGAAGGAAGCGTGTCATTTAAGAGATGCCTCCCAAATGTTTCAACCTGTGCCATTAAAAACCCCCACCGGGTATCGGCGTAGTTGCCCCGGTCATAGAGTCCATGGGGATATCCTGTGCACTCGACCATTGAACATCTCTATTTAAGCGTTCCTCCGGAGACCCCATCGATTTCTTACCCTTAACACGCAACCCATAGTCGGGAATATCAAGTTTGGCAAGAGTGGCAGTTAACTCCCCTGCTGGCATATGATCGTCCCCAGTAACTAGAGGGTCGCCCGACTGGATAGGGGTAGGAGGGGTAACTGCTCGAGAAGAGGTCATACCCAATTTTTGGAGAGCATCTATATAACCCTTACTGTGTAAGTCACTCATTGTGCTGCCTTCTTTCGCGTGTCCGCGTAACAGCCAAGCATCCCCTTTAGTTCGGAAGAGGGTCAGCTTTTCGTTATCATCTCCAATTATACGGTCAAACTGAATTTTATTATTGTCTGCTTTAATAATTTTTACGGGCTCTTTGTGTACAATCTCCACTGTACCCTTGCCGTAACCTTTGCCAATTGTTTGTTTACCCTGCGCCCCAAAGTTCAAGGCGTAGTTCTCAGTGTGCGTAGGCGTCCTCACTGCTAGTACCTTTTGATTACCCTCTGGCAACCTAGACTTGGGAAGCGCCCAAGAGTGTGCAAACCCAGTGTCTGGGTCTACAAGTCTCAAGTCCCAGTGCTTTCCTGCCTTACGTGCGTGATGTTCCTGTACTGCCATGACCCACTGTTTGTCTTTAGCGGTTTCCGGCAGTGCGTAGATGCGCTTAGATCTCGGTATACCCGGCGCAAACTCTTTCTCTTTTAGTATTCTTCCAACCTCGGCTTGTTCGGGAGTAAACCCGCGGAGCTCTCTCAGTGTGAGAGGTACGGCTACCCGTCCCGTTGCGCTGTTCAAAGAGTATTCTGCGCGAAGGGCACCCTTGTTGTGCAAGGTGGAGGTATCTAAGCGGACCTCTTTACCCTTAGGTGTACGATCAACTACTCCAGGAATCTCTACTGTCTTGAGGTGAGCGTTAAGCTTCGCCCGCATATCATCGGTTAGGCTCTTCTTATGTAGTAGTCCTCTGACGTGAAATCCCCGGTCGCCGGAGTATGTAATTCGGGTATCTTGCACCTCTGGGAGTTTCCGAAGAGCGTTGTCTACGTCCGCTACTACGGGCTTAAGAGATTCAAAACTCCTCTCAGGTCCGGGATCAATATCTACCCAAACTTGACGTGTTCGTTTCCCTATCGTAGGATGAAATTCAGAAAATCTACGGTCAGTATACCACGCCAAGTCTTTGGGGTTACTGGCATCGTTGTGCGCTTGTGATATGCGGATGGGCTTCCCCCGGGAATCGTTCCGTCGAACTACACCCCCCTTAGGGAGAGTATGAATAGCCATCACGGGCTTATCTTTTATCTGCGCTAGGATAACAGAACGCACGTTAGGGTCTGAATAATACTCAGCTATTTCGTGCTTGGTTAGCATCCTACTTTCCAATCTTTACTCGAGTGCCTAGTCCAATTTTTCCACTCTTGTAGGCCTTCATCGCATCCCCTTGGTTCGTAAAGGACATAGGTTTATTCTTATCATCCTTTTCCGAGGCGTAGGCTACTCCCATGATAGCTTCATGCTGCGGGAATACCAAGAGGTCGTTCCGAGACTTGTCCCCATAGAGGACATTAGACAGCGTCATATTCTTTGCTTCTTCTACTGCTTTATTCCCTACTGGAACATGAACCATCATAGTATCAAAAACAATGAGCTGGTTAGCCGTCATGAACGTATTGCCGTCAGGGACGGTGAGGTCCCAAGCAGTATAGCGCCCTTCAATAGGAGTGACGGTAGAGATGAAGTCCCAAAGAATGTCTGGGTTCATCGCCAGCTCAAACCAAGCCCCTACTGCGCAGCTCTTAACGGCGTCTTCTCCCAGGTGCTTGATTACATCGTAAAGGGCTTCGCGAGATATCTTCCCCTCTTTTACAGCCTTCGTTAGCTTTTGATACCGGTTACCTATGGAGCGGCGCTGCCACGCTACCTCCTCCGAAGCATCTTTGATAGGCTTGGACGCATTGCCGTGGATAGTTCTTAACGCTTTTGCTATCTCTAGGGGCATCGGGACCATATCCCACCTAGCGTTCTCCGGTGCGGCGGGATCATATGTCTCAGCAGCCAATGCTTCTAAGTTGTGCTGTTTATCGGCATGCACGGAGGGTAATTCACGTGCTATTTTTGAAAGGTCCGGCGTAGAGAACGTTATTTGGAAGTACTCCGTTTCGCCTTCTTCTTTGAAGTAAGAATACACGTTACTTCTGACACCTAACATTGTAGCCAAAACTCCAACGTGATCAGCTAGCGCCTCGGACCTCGTGGTGTAATGTGCTATTATTTGTGGCTTGTTCTTGGCTTTCGCTTTTACAATGGAAACGGTTCCATCGGAGTCTATAAGACCGCCCAACAGCCCCAATAAAAATCCTCGAGGGGCTTGCACAAAATATGACGGAAGTTGTTTGTTTGCTGCTCCGCGGCATCCCTGTGTTAGCTCGGACATTAGCCGAGCTAGAGGACGCGAGTTTGCATGCAATTTTTCTGAGTAACACTGGGTGCCTTTGAACTCGTGATCGTTCCCGTATTTCCGAATGCTGACCCCCGGCTTTAGCTCTTCTGCGATAGCTGCAAACTTACGCTGTACGCCAAGATCCCTTTTGGCCATTCCGACGTTTACAGGAGCGTCATCCCTGCCCTTGGCATACGACACCCATCCGTCTCCTGCCCAAGCCCCAATGAACCACCCTAGATTTTCTGTTAATTTTACGGTCCGATGTAACTCTTTATTCTTGAGGGAGATAGTCCGCTTTTGCCCTTGGTTAAATAACTTTCTGGGGCGGGGAGTTCCCCATCCAATGCCGTCTTCTGCCCTGAATCTTTCAAGATTTCCAGATTCAGGGTTCAGCCCAAACATACTGTGGTCGCGAGAGACTTTAACCTTCCTCCCGGATTTGGTAGTGACATTCACCATCTCTAGGTCGTGGTGGACACTGAAGTGGGTCACGTCACACAGTACAACTTTCTGTTGTTCCTCACTGTATCCGAATACTTTTACGTCGGGAGGGACCTCATATTTCTCTTTATTACCTTTTTCCACGATAGACTCCTTTATGTGTGGGCATTCACTTATATGGAGCCTATCATACCTTCCATCGATTGTAAATCCTAGGTAAGAATCAGTGCTATCACCATCATAATCTGCGTTCATCCCCTCTTCAAGGAAGGGGTTTACTCTAATGGTCTTTCCCGGAACCATCTTCGGGTACGCACCGATCATACTATAGCGGTGGAGCGTAGGAGCTCTGTTGATGATGACAGGGCGCGACTTGGCCTCTCTTAGAAGCATCTCTCGCGCTGCCGGCGCTTTTTCCTTCACCAGCTTACTGGCTTCCAGTGCGGAGTATCCACTCTGCACCATATTCTTAACGAGGAACTTGTCATACATCGACCACAACATCTCTTCTGGGAGACCAACATCGTCCACGCCCAAGGTACTGTCAGGTACGATAGTTCCTCGTCCAGCCATGTCCTGCGTTTTCTTCATAAGTTTAGAGTGGAAGTACCCATTCTTAGGGGAATTAACTCCGGAGATATACGTGAGGAATCCTTTATGCCCTCGAGCTTTCGACTTATCTGTAATGGGATCATTCATCCCATAGACTGCTCCAACTGCCGCGTTTAACGTAGGGCGAAGTCTCTTTTCCTCGTCTGGAAGAATGGAAGCTTTCTGTACTTCCTTCATTTGGTTATTCGTGTAAAGAAGGTCGCGGTACAGCGGGTTAATATCTCCGTAGATAATATCTTGCCCACCTCTACCCGGAAGGATAGGTCGGAATACGGGAGGAACAACGGGGACCTTGGTAATGATCGCAGCCTCGTCCGGCCGCAATCCTTGCTTCTGCAAAGAGCGTAGGAATTTAACTTGCTTCACCTCGTTGTCAAGGTTGTTGGCATTTTTCTTCTTCATGCTTTTTAGAAGCTCTTGTTCCCGCTTAGCCGGATCAATCTTAGCCAGCTTTCGCTGAACATAAGCTCCTCCTTTGTCCGCTAGCAGCTTATCCAACTCGGGATTCGTCAGACCCAATAGTCTTCTGGTAGGATCTCGGAAAACAGGACTAACAATGGGTTCAGCTAGGTTGATATGAGACCACTTAGCTCCTGTGAGTCCCCCTGTAATGGCAGGGTCAAACAACCCCTCCGACTCCGGGGTAAATCCTTTAGCCTTTATAAGCTTTGGTTCTCTAATTTCACCTGCAGACATTTCCAGGACGGACTTGTCCGTGAGGGGTGACAAGGACAATCGATTACTATCGCGATTTACTTTGACTCCCGCTCCAGTGAGCATCCCTAGAAACTTATCGTATGCAAAAGATGCCCTTGGAGGTTCTGTCGGATGCCCCAACTGGGTATTTCTCCAGTACTCATCGTTCTTCTGGCTCTTTATAGTAGACGCTTCCCTTAATATGTTTCTTGCGTTGTGTCCTATGAGGGCATCAAACTCCATCTTACCTAAAGCCTTCGCGCTAGATACGCCACCCTTAGTTGGCTGCTGATTTACATCGTAACTGCCCAGCCCTCGCGCACTATAGTTGGTGTCTGTAGACTTCATCAACTTCAGGACGTACTGCCGGCCTACAAAAACCTTAGGTATTTTCTTGCCCGTCATGGGATCAAACATGGTTTCTTTATCTTTTATTCCATGCGTCTTTAAAAGACCCTTAGCCCACTTGACGTTATCCCTACCGGTCAGGTTCTCTACCAGGATGGGCTTCCCAGTTTTCTCCACAACCTTACCTACGGCTGTTTCAATGATCTGTGCAGGATTTGTTCTTGACACTACCCCTGCCGAGGTCATGATTACATCTACCGGTTTTCCACTCTCGTCCTGAATCATCTGGTCGTCATCTACTACCCGGGAAACAACGCCCTTGTTACCGTAACGTCCTGAATTACCAGACCAAACAGCAGTACCCCTCACACGAACATACAAGGTATGGTTGGGTACCGTAACACCCCAGACAGGTTCTTTGGAGGTTATAATTCTCTCACACTGCCCGCCCTGAGTCTTAGCATGTCCGTGGTTAACCTCCGGGTGCAGTTTTTTCTGTACTATCCGAACGTCATACCGAGTACTCCAATTCGGATTGTCCGGTACGGTACTCTTCACGTTTGCAGCCCAACCCGCATGGAGTGCCAGGCGTTGAACATCATCTGCTAATTGGGGAGATGTGGTACAGTATGAGAGGCTACCACTGTTACACTTATTTCCGTCACACCCTATCAATCCAGTAAGCATCGCTTTTGCTGCGTCTACTCCCCAGGAAAAAACTTCAGCCGGAATATGTTTATCCTGGGCATGGCCGAACTGAGAAAGGTATTCAGTCAACTGTTTAGACGAAATTATGTGCCGGTCTTTACGTGGCTGGCCTATGAAGCCACAGTCTTCTATCAGCCCCTTAATCCAGGAATGCTGGTCCCCGGATACACTATGGGATTGCCCCTCTACTGTATGTACTTGTACTCTGTACTCAATAGAACCGTTTCTGTCTTCTCGTGCGTGCTTCGTGTAACTACCGTTTGCCAAGTAGGCTCCCAAGAAACGGCACCAAGCCAGGGTAGGTACTGAAGCTAAAGGCTTCGGTTTTCTCCCAACCTTTTCTTCCGTGACGGTCCCGATAGATACCCGTTCCGGCGTAAGCCCCTTCCACTTCCCGTCTTTTTTGTGCTTGACCCGTTTTCCAATTGTGTCTTTAGCCTCGCGTAAGGCGAAAGTCTTCACGCCCCTGCCCTTCACATACAAATTATGATTAGGGGTAACGCGTAAGTTAACTTGTTGTGATTCCAGCTCATACAGCTCATCTGCTTCAGGGTAATAGTTCAATTCGGTAGGGGTGTGCAGCTCGATTACCCCCGCAGGGTTGAGCGTATAACATACCGTACGATGCGTAACTTCAGTTATCGGAATCCAGCCCGCGGCAGTCAGCACATCAGTGTCTCTCGTGTAGCAAAGCTTATCCCCAATACCCATCGGCTCTTTAGTTTTGATAGTGTATGCAACCCTCTTTGGAGTTTTAACCACGTCAACTACTTCGCCGGCATGCTCGTGGTCCCAGAGCTTCGTCTCTTCCCGGAAAGGTCTTGCCAGGGACTTGTGCAATCTCCCTAGAAGAAGATCATCCGCAGTCATGGTAGACTTACGGAGCCCTAGGAACGTCGGGTCACCTGGAAGTATTCTAGTACCTGACTTAATCACGCCATCTTTGTCTAGGTTCTGGTACTGCCCCTTCGTGTAACCCTGCCCGTAGTATACCTGATGCTTATTTTTATCCAGTGTCATCTCGTTATCTCGAGGCACTGTAACCGTGTACATCCGCTCAGACGTTAGCTTCTTTGCAGCTCCCGAGCTAATGACCACAGCGTCGTTAGAGTTTGCCCCGTGATAGGGCATATAAGCCACTCTCATGTTCTTACCCAGCGACAGTACACCGTCCCGACTGAAGTTAGACTCCCCTAGCTGCTGCCCCGCAGTTACACGATCCCCTTGTTTGATCTTTAAATCATGGTTAAGAGAAGTCTTTGCAGCCAAGGGAAAATCTGTCTCGTACGGGACTTTGATTAAGTTGTCCCCTGCAGCACTAGTCTTCACGCCATCCGGCCGGATGTATACGTAGTCATCATCAACTTTAGCCACTGTACCTGCTACGGAAGACGTGGGGTTTATTAACGCTCCCATGTGCCGTTCGTAGGATTCTCCCGTAGGACTCATCACCTGCACATAAGGAGCTTCACGCTCAGTCAAAGAGAGGGCCTGCACCTGCATCTTCGACCCCATAACTGTCCGGTTACCTTGGAGGCTCTCCATGAAAGGGACTAGGTTAGTAGTGGGGCCATACATCATTGAGGGGTGAGGTACTTGGTACTTAACGCGAGAAGCAGAAACCTTACGAATCTTACCGTCAACTAAACCGTCTACCATGCCCACCATCTTTTGATTTGGAAAGGCTACGATATCCTCTTGAAGAGACCCGGCTCGTACATGAACATTCTTCCCTGTCTTAACGTCTCGAAGAGGGACATAGATATTACCCTTCTCGTCCTTGCGGACTTCCATTGCAGCTCGAACATCGACTCCGGCTCTAAAGGTTTCCGGGGTTCTAAAAGGGTCAAGGGCTCCCATCTGGGTTACATGTATCTGGCGTGCTTCCATAGGGATAGCCCGGTCGGAGGAAATTCCACCTTCTCCCATAGCGGTGACTCGCATCGCAGAATCTATCAACTCCATAGGATTAATCTGAGTAGGTACAGTTACAGTTTGTGAATTATTTATATGCTTCAAGATCCCTGCAGTGAATGGGCCAGAAGGGATAGCCCGTCTAAGACTCGGGGTAGCTTCTATTTTGATGGCAGCTTTCCTGGCCACTTCTCTCGCGCTGTGTTGTATCACTTCTTTAAACGCATCATCCACCGAATAGAGAGTTTTGAAGTCCAGGTTATCTCGGTCGTCAACCTCCCCTGGATTCTTGTAAATCTTCAACACTTTATCCGAAGCATCTAGCAGTGCGTCAGGCGTCACGTTGGAATAAGGATTACCTAACGTACGCCGATTCACCTCCGGGTCCATTTGAGCTTTAGAATACCGGGAAAAAATCTCCTTAGCTTTACCTTGGGTATCCATACCCGCCACTTGGTGGTATCCGGGAACAACTTTCTGGTAAAGTCGGTCGATAGTCTTGTCTTTTTTGGATGACAAAGATTTGGCGTTGGTGTCAGCTAGTTTAGCTCCCCACCGTTGCGCAATCCTATCATGGCTCACGCCAGCCTCACGCAACACCGGATAGAGGGGGATCTTGGAAGTACCATACTCTAACTGGGGCTCCCCCTTCTCAGGGTCTAGCGTAACATTAAAGTTACTTCCCCCCTTTGTGTTGAAGCTAGCCTCTAAAACTCCGTTGGCTCTTTTTCGCGCATAGACTCCTGGTTTAGGACGCACCTGGTTGGCGACAGAGTACTCGTTCCCCCCTACCACTAGAGTATGGCGTGGAGTAAACCAAGGAATGCGAGCAACGGTGAAGTTCTTAACCTCATCTATAATTCCCCCCTCGTTATCGCGCATTCGAAGGGTGCCCTTGATACCCTCGGATAGAGTATCCCCCCGTAAGATAGCCATCTTCTGGTCCGTTGGAGAATAATCCTTCTCTTCTACGCGCAGGTCTGTAACCTCTAGGGTTTTATTCCTAGACTTGATAGGGAACGATTCCTGCAAACCTTCCATGACCTTCTGCCGTATTTGTTCCCGTTTGGTCCCAGCGTCTATGAGTAGCGGCGTGAGCTTTGGCGTCATTATATCCTCCGGTTAGCAACCCCAAGTATACGACATAGATGTCTAAAACGTAAAGGTCTGTTGGTATAAGTAACTGTAAGGAAACGAAACTACTGTAGCTGGGAGGAGGAACCTAATGAATATTCGACATCTAAACTTGCTGTAAGAAAAATGAAACTGGTCTCTCATCACCCCATTTGGTGAGAGACTATTTTTTGAATGCCCCTTCTACGTCCGGGGGATATACTGCAGTCTTCTTTTTATTTTCCATCTGTCGCTTCAGTTTTCGCATGGAATCTGCATCAGCTACCAGCCACTCAATATGCACGCAGCGACTTCCGTTAGGTAGATTAAACATTTCTTTTGCGGTGAGTACCGCATCCCCCCTGAGACAAGTATCTACTATAGTTTTATACTCTGCCGACTGCACATGTGGACAAGTATAATCCCCGTCTTCCGGTAGCGTAATCTCCTCCTGCTTAAACGCTTTATAGCATCTTCGGCATTCTTCCCAAGGGCGCCACAGAGTAAACACTTTCGTGTTCTGCAACATCGCCACTTCTATCGATACTTTATCTTCCGCTACTTCAGCGGCTACGACAGGTGACGCTTTAGCTGGCTCCTCAAAAAGGTGGGGGAGTTCAACTGCTGTTCCCTGCCCAACGTCTGCAGGCTCCGGTGGAGTTCTGGCCTCTACCACTAACTGTTTGAAATCAAAAGAGTTGTCACCTGGCATCTCACATCCCCGCTGTTGCTTGTTGTTTTGTACTTGTTTGCTGCTGTTCTAGTCTCTGGATCACCACAGAATACATGACCATGTCTTCCATCTGCAATTGATGAAGCATACTTTTCCGCGTTCCTTCATCCACTCCCATGAGCTCTTGCACTGTCTGATCTGCCTGTGAGATCACCTGTTGCTGGTTATAACCTTGAGGTCCTGGGCCACCAGACTGGGCCTCAGCCCTGGCCTGTTCCGCCATACTGTTTTGGAGTGCCTCAACTTCGTGTTTCATTTCCTGGTCCGCTCGAATCCTATTCAATGTTTCTTGTTTGATGTTCCGCTCTTCCGTAGCGATATCAATATCGTACATGTCCGCAATCGTTCTATCGGATATGACCTTCTGACCACCCTGCTGTCCTTGCATCCACAGTTGGAAGACTACCTGTTTAGCGTTCTGGTCGTCTACCATACGGAATTTTATCATGCCTACTTCTATCTTATCCCACCCTAAGAAGTTCGCGCATTTATCGTCCACCCACTGTAACAGTCCCAGTAGGTCATTGATGTGCGATTCCAACTGGTTTTCGATGAGACGTAGGGTAGCTTCCATTCCGGAACCTGTGAGTCCACCGTAAAGGAACTCAATCGGGATACCGAGAGCGGCTACAATATTCTTCTCAGCTTCTTGGACCTCTCCCAAAGTAAGGAGAGCGCGTCCCTGTCCGCCGACTTGAGTCATCCCCATCGGTACAGGAGAATACATAATGTGGAGATTGTCCATTCGCCACTGCTTCATGTGGTACTGCAGACTATCCTGCCATTTACTCAGGGACATACTAATGGTAGGGTCAGCATTACCAGACGCGGCAGCCGGATGAATGACTCGGAAGGGAACCAAGTGATCCGTAGCAATCGCTTCGTTGGCCTTCCGCAGGATTGCAGTGTAATGGAACATGTCCATAACAGACAACAGGGGAGGTAACCCCCACTGCGGAGAGAGTCCGGCAGGCCCACCAACCTTGAGGTGGTAGATAGCGCCCTCAGCAAACTTAAATTTCTTATTGGACTTTATCGCCCGCAAAAAACCCAGAGGTAGAGTATCTATAAGTGTCTTCTGCCCTGCATTTACACGGTAAATAAGGGACTGTGGGATAGTGTAATAGTATATCGATTTGTTAGTGATTTCATTATGCTCAATGTCCATGAGCTTGGGGTCCCAGCGAATCAGATTAACCTTGCGGCTAAACATAACTTTCTTATCGACGATGTCTTTTTCAGTAGCTGTTACGCGGCTCTTACACTCGTCACAGGTATACGAAAACGACAACTTCCTGACGTTGAATTTGTACTTGATATATTCAATGTTAGCCTGTGAAGAGCAGCTAGGACATTTTAAGTAGCGAATGAATGGTTGGTACATGGATACGAAGGCATTCCCATATACGTATTTATCCAACGAAGCTTTTATCAGGAGCTCTCTTGCGTGGATAACTTTCTCTAAAAGAAATTTATGTCTGTTCTTAAGCGACTCATTCGTCGTACCGTACGTGATATCCGTAATGGGATACTCCCCAAATTTACGGAGAGCCGCATATATGTGTGGACTTTTGTAGAAGAGGAACTCACACCATTTGAAAAGGTCTTTCAGCCGGCGAGGAGTAAATGTTTGGCTGATGTTAGAGTAGGGGTTAGTACCGATACCCACACTCTTATTTCCCCCCATGGAGGTAGGATCTGACATTCCAAAAGCGCTCATTCTTTGCTCCTTGAATCTTGTATTAACTCAACCATGATACGCCAGAAAGGTTTAAACATGGAGATTGAATTTTGTACCCTTAACAGTACTCCGGTATTTTCTGTTCCGGGAGACAGTCCCCACTGGGGACGTGTGTATGGTGCAACCTTCGACAAGCGAGGTCCTCGT
>RCNB010004001.1_pt1 | contig 13362 bp, 12 predicted proteins | sample 2041321 | NCBI WGS metagenome assembly RCNB01 (sample SAMN09708232, study PRJNA481090) | Marine sediment metagenome, whole genome shotgun sequencing project. | reverse complement strand
CCTCCCTCTGATGCATATACCATCATCCCAACATGTGTCGTGCTAAACCTGTTAAATATATCCACGGCCTTTGTTTTATTCACTAAAAGTGTGGAGAATGCTAATGCGCTAGCTTGAGTAATGGTGTTTCTATATTTTTTCGTTAAAACCAAATTTAATTTCAAAACCTCTATGAAGAAACAGATGTATTGATGAAGGTCACTCGAAATTCCTCTTAAATAGTCCTCCTTTCTGTCAATGTCTTCTGCGGGCACTTCCTCATTACATTCTTCGAAGTTGATCTTCAAGGAGCCTAGTTTTATCCCTTCAATTGAAAACTGCATTTCATAGCTGCAGTCTCGGCCACTAAAAAACTCATACATCTGATTGCCTTGATTATTATCTGATGAGTTAGGATTCATCTGATCCCCCTTCGGTATCTTATTCTGAATAAATAATGATAATTAGTAAACAGGGAATTAATGAGACTGCATGATTATAGACGACTATGCAATGGGAAAGTCTGTCGGTACAAACTAGGCCTACCCCCCTCCCCCACTAATATCTTATAAGAGAGAGAGTTGTTTCTGTGTGCCGAGAAAGATTAGAGATTACCCCCCCACCCTCTACAATGTATAAAGTGTAGGGAACTTCAGCCAAAGCATTTTCAAGGGGAATATCGGGGAAGAATTGGGTTGATATGCCTTAGTAAAAAACAAGTATAACGATCTACTGGCACGACTCACACACTGTATTCAACTTCCTTCAATGCCTTATTATCACAACAGTGGGTTTCTCGGGCTACTCCTTACTCCATATGGTATATATATATAGTTTCGGGATTATTAGGGATGGGATCGTGGGCGGATCAGGGAGTGTATGAAGGATTGTTAGTGTATTGTATTTGCGGGCTTTTATGAGCTTACGAATAAACACTTTTTTGTGCGGGCTAAATGGCTAACCGTTATTCACTTACCATGAAAACAGAAAAGGCTCTAGACCGCACCAGATGACATACCAGTGCAGAGTAGAGCCTATATCGTAAAGGGGACAGAGCGGAGCTTACCCCTCGATACCGTGTTTTGTTTTTAACGGAAGTTACTTTAGTACAGCTACCTTCCAACTGCCATCTGCTTGTTTTTTCCATACAGCAAGATATGTACTCTTACTGGTTCTTGTTTCGCCATCATCAACTCTTGTGTTTTGTACTTTTCCATAAGAATAGGCAAGCTCTCCAGAATCCGCTACTACCACATTTTCTGGTTGCCAGGCGACTTCCCAACTCGGGTCCGCAAATCGCTCTGTCCAGTTATCACTCCAATATGTTCTGTCTCCAAAGTCATACGTCCACAGAATAAGAGCATCCTCTGTAAAGAATGAAGTCATACCTGCAACATCTTTTGCTTCTCCTGTCTTTGCCCACGCTATGTTTGCCGCACGTACTGCTTCAGTTTCAGCAGCAAGGTCAACAGCAGGCTTCTCCGCTACATCCTCATCCTCTTTCTCGCAGCCGTAGGCAAAACAAAGCACCAACACCAAAGGCAAAATTTTAAACAGTTTTTTCATCATTCCCTCCCTCTATAAATTGAATCTATTTCTCTTCTTTCGGTTTAAGCTCCATGCCGATAGGATTATTCATATGTTAGAATCAGTTGTAATCAGGAATTCGAGCTTTCTTGCGTAAGTATTCCAAGCTCTCTTGGATTTCTGAATCAGTTTTTCCTTCGATTTGGAATGTTTTGTCTCTTCCTATACTCTTTCCGATTATTGCTCCGATTATTGCAGAAGGGATGTTAATAATCATTGCCGCAGGTAGCACCTCAAAAAAAGAATACTCTCCCTCTACAGAGGCTACCGATGTAAATGCAAAGCAGGTTGTACCTATTACAAACGCCAAGCCTGCTCCAAGCAAAGCTTTTGATTCTTTTTCAATTGTTATGGCCTCTACAGCCGTAATATCAACAGACACATCAACTCCCGATTCTGACAATAATAGAAGTGAACTCTCCCTAACAGTAATAAGCTCACCTCTTATCTGCTCTCCATCCAATTTCTCGATAACAAGGTTAGCGCCTTTTTTCTCTTGTGCAATAAGACCAAGGGGAAAGGCAAGAATACAGACTAATACAAGGACTATGATTTTCTTGGACATTGTTCAACCCCTTACTTCAATTACCCATCCCAAATATAAGACTTTGCGAAGAATAATCAAATCTATATGTTTGCTAGCCTATCTAGTTTAAAACAATGAACTTACCCCCCTCGCCCGCATAATACCTTATAAGAGAGAAGGATGGACTTCAGCGATCAGGGACTAGTGTTGGTGTTTCGCCCGTGACAATCTGTAACTATCTATAGCTATCTCTTAATGATTAGTGCTGACTCTGCGGGCTATCTATGTGCAAGACATTAATCACTATTCGCAATGAAGATACAGAGAAAATCAGATATGGAAAGATGAGGCCTCAAACATATCTAATACAATAAAGAGATGTCATCATACTGGCGCCCCAGATATAACTATTGAATACACCCAGCACATGCATCGCAGATACTCATATTTCATAATGTTCTCAAAAAGAAACAAAAAAGAATCTGATTAGCACATTTAATGTCAGCATAAATGTTGATGATTTTTAAGATTATTGATAGGCTTATGTCAGTCAGTCAATATACGATATCATGCATCAGGGGAAACGCACCGCAGGTGCTACAAGGTATTTAATAAAACAATTTAAGGAGATTTTAATGAAAAAGCTATGTATGACGGCATTAATTCTGATGGTATTATTTGTCCCATTGAAAGGTCAGGAATTTAAAGGGGAAGAAGAGATGGAATTGAATGAGATGGTTATAGGAACTATCCCAATAGATTCTTTATCAACTCATGCTCCTTCTCATCCTGAGGTGAAAGCCCTGTGTGTCGGGCTGGCCAATTTTTTCCCAACCCATGTTGATTGGGCTATTCTCGATTTTGCAACCCAATGGAGTAATGCACAAGATTGGAATGTCCTATTTATAGTATGCAATTATGGGTATCAAGATGCGCCGATTAAAGTCGAATTAGAAATGATGTATAAAGACGGTGGCGTTCGTCTCTACAAAAAATTCAATAAAAAAATCGAATCTGGATATATCATGCTTTATTATTTGAATGTAACCAGTAGAATCAAAAACAAGGGTTTATTTACATTAAATGGAAGAGTTTCTGGAAATGGACTTGGGAATTCAAATGAGGTAAAAACACAGGTTTTCATATATTGATATAGGCATCTCTGGCAATAAATATAGCAATAGAGTAGCATTCAAAACTGCCTTCTCTTAAACTACGGCATTCTCTTAAACTCATGTGGCACAAATCCAGTGAAAGGCACATCACCAAGGCAACGCAATGCTTTTTCTAGTATCATGCATTAGTGAGCGCCTTATCTCATTAATTGCTATTAATTGGGGGGATTGGGCTGATTTGCTCATCCCTGAAAAAGTGCTCTGATACGGCATATGCATGCCTACCTATGTAATCCCTCGTTTTTGGTAGAAGTCCCCCCGAGAGGATATGCCCTTTTTATGATTTCTCAGTCCCCAATGGAGCAACAAGCTGACCTGCCGGACTATGAAGGCCGAGGACGTCAAAGAGACTCTGGATATGGCCATAGAGCGAGCCGGAGTCGAACATGTCCATGTTGTGCAGCGACCAAGGCTTCTCAGTGATAATGGCCCCTGCTATATCTCTCGAGAGCTGAAGAGCTATCTGGAAAAGCAAGATATCCGCCACATCCGCACAAGGGTCTATCATCCCATGACCCAGGGGAAGATAGAGCGGTATCATCGCTCGATGAAGAACCTCATCCTGCTTGATCACTATTACAGCCCCACAGAGCTGACCGAGAGGATCCGGGAATGGGTCGATTACTACAACAATCACCGGTATCACGAGTCCATCAATAACGTCACTCCTGAGGATAAGTATTACGGTAGGGACCTTGATGTCCTTAAAAACCGGGAGAAAGTCCGAAAACAAACCATGAAACTACGAAGGAAACTGAATCGCACGGCCGGGCTTCAAACCTTGCCAAACGGTATAAGCTAATCTATTATGAAAAACGAAACCTGTAGCTTAGAAAATCAGCAAAAAAGTACGAAACCGCTTAACGACGTACACAAATGTATACCCCAAGCACAGAGTTTGTCCTGGGAACACAGCCATAGTCGTTCTGCTGAGCAAAAAACAGCTATTCTAAGGGGCCTACCGATTGAATCCAACAGTGAATGAGATTCTCCAGTGCCTTGGAGCGTCCTAATTGGTGGGATGGGCTAAATTCATAAATGTTAGACGTCGAATGATTCGGGCCAACGCCCTGATTTCTTAAGCGATGGTTTGCATATACAAAACCTACACTGCGGGCATTTCATATGCCGGTTTCCCCTTAAGTGGCGGGAATAGCATATAAATTCTGGGTGGGGGCTGTCAATTGGTTGTGGTGGAAAGACTAGTTCCGCTTCAGGGATCCGCCCCCCTCAATGTGCCACCCCCATAGTGAAATTTACAGCCTTGGGACCCCTACCAAACTATCTGATCCTGCGGCCGGTCTCCGGCAAGGTAGATTTTGGCCCCGGGGAGGATCTTTTTGATGGCGCCTTCGATCCGGTCGTTCACTTCTTCCAGCTGGCTTACCGTGAGGTCGTCCGCGTAGCTGATCTCCAGAGCTACCAGCACGTCCTTCGGGCTCAGGTGCATGCTCTTCATGCTGATCACATGGTTTACCTCAACGAATGCGTTAACGCTTTCCAGTATCGTGTTTCGCTTGCGCGGTGTCACGGCTTCGCCCACCAACAGCTTTTTAGTTTCGTAGGCCAGGAAAACGGCAAACACCATAAGCATCACTCCAATCGTTATGGATGCGATGGCATCGATGACGAGGAGACCGGTGAATTGCACAACGGTGATCGCTACCGCTGCAATAATGAGGCCTACGATGGCCAGGGAATCCTCAAAAAGCACAGTCAGCGTCGTGGGATCCTTGCTATTTCGCACGGCTTCAAAATAGGTTTTGTGCTGCTCTTCTTGGATCTCACGGCGGAGGTTCAGAAACGCCACCCTCAGGGCGAAGCCTTCAAAGATCAACCCAACCAGGATCGCAAGATAGGCGAGCCAGATGCTTTGCAGGGGTTCCGGGTGCTGCAGTTTGTGGTAGCCCACTCTGACAGAAAGGGTTCCGGCAATCCCGAACAAGAATATGGCGACCATGAACGACCAGAAGTACTGTTCCTTGCCGTATCCGAAGCGGTGGCACTCATCCGCGGGCTTTTTGCTCTTACGCAGCCCGTACAGGAGAAGCACTTGGTTAAACGTATCGGAGATAGAATGATAGGCCTCGGCCAGCATTGTGGACGAACCGCTGATGAGGGCCGCGGCAAGTTTGAAGACAGCGATACCCAGGTTGCCGAACAGAGCGGCCAACACGGCTTTCTTGCTATCCACTTGCATTGCATTTACCGGGATTCCCAGTATATCGTCTTGGTTCTACTTATTTCAAGACGGACTCAGAACCGGATTCAAAAGAATCACCTCTTGGGATGATTTATAGCCATGCTGGTCATGACATTGACCTGCCTCTCCCTCGCATCCGCCACTTCATGGAGGCCTAGGTCTGCGTGAGAAGGTCTGATCAATCTACCACACAGTTCTCTGGGCTACAGAAAACCAGCTCCAGAGGCATTTAAGATTGAAAAACTCTCTCTACGCATGGTGACCTGCCCCCCGTCAATGTACCACCCGCATAGTTAGGATTTTTGCTTTATAGGCCTCTGGGGCAGGTGGTCTGTAGCCCAAAGAACTATGAGGTCTGTACCTGTTATATTCCCTTCGCCAGCGCTCTGTGAGCACTCTGGCTTCCAATAACGTATCAAAGATTTCGCCATTGAGCAACTCGTCCCTGAACTTACCGATGAATGATTCCACATAACCATTTTCCCAAGGGCTGCCAGGTTCAATATACAGAGTTTTCACTCCGAGGTTCGCCAGCCATTTCCTCACTGCCTTGGCGGTAAACTCTGGACCATTGTCCGAACGTATATGCTCTGGTACTCCCCTGTATAGGAACAACTCATACAGCTGATCCCGAATATCCTGATGCCTGATGCTGCGGGCCACATGCATGGATAAGCACTCCCGAGTATATTCATCGATGATAACCAGAATACGCAAGGCCCGGCCATCGGTGGTCCTGACCAAGGCCATGTCATAGCTCCAGACATGGTCTTTTCTCTCGGGACGAAGGCGGATGCATGAGCCATCTGTCAGCTATAAACGTCCTCGTTTGGGTTGCTTGATCGGTACTTTCAATCCTTCCTGCCTCCAGATCCTCTCCACTCGCTTGTGATTGACTCGCCAGCCCTCGTTTCTCAGCATGGCTGTTATTCTGCGATAGCCGTAGCGCCCGTACTGACCGGCCAACTCAACAACACGCTCCATTAATGGCTCCTCATCTTCAGGTACCTTCCGTACATGCCTTTGGGTGGATCGAGGCTGTCCCAAGACCTTACAAGCTCTGCGCTGCGATACACCCAATACGTCACACACATGGTCTGCTGCCCGGCCCTTTTTGGCCGGGCTTACCAGTTTCCCCGGTTGGCTTCCTTCAAGATGGCATTGTCCAAGGAAAGATCTGCCACAAGCTTTTTAAGCCGCACATTCTCCTGCTCAAGCTCCTTTAATCGTTTGGCCTGGTCAACCCGCATGCCTCCATACTCTTTGCGCCATCGATAGTACGTCTGCTCAGCAATGCCGAGCTTACGAGCGACTTCGATGACGGTTGAACCTTGGTTCACCAGAACCTCGGCTTCGCGAAGCATGGTGATAATCTGTTCCGATGTAAAACGTTTTCTGGCCATATCCCTCTCCTTTTTTCCAGCCTAATTATAACTCAAAGGCTGGAACGGTATGAGGGGGTCAGGTCAATCTCACTGGTTGAACACAAAGGGGGGTAACGGCTCCCTTTTAGTCTAACCGGTTAGCGCCCTTGGGATTCAGCCAGCAAAACAAGGGCAGACTGATTCCCGCGTAACAAATACGTAACAGATTCTGCTTAATCTCGCTGAAAATTACATAAGGGTGCTTAAACGATGGACAAACAAAACTTGGGCTTCTAACAGAGGAGTTAGGGGTAATAAGATGGTAGCTGGGGTTGGATTTGAACCAACGACCTCCGGGTTATGAGCCCGAAGGTCTAACTGTGCCCAAAATTTGTCGGGAATATCGAAATATATCGAAAACCTAACGATCCAAAAAAGGAGCTCTTTACAGAGGTTGCCCCTTATATTTTCAGCTTCTTCTTCTTTTTGTGCCTTTTACACACGGTAGAAGTCACAGGTTCAAATCCTGTATCGCCCACCACTTTCCTCATTAGTAAACATCATATGCTATTCAAATAGCAGCAAGTATTGCTGCATTTCTAGCAAAATACTACTTTAACAAAATACGCCATTGGCGTATACTTATGATGTGATATTTATTGAGACCAGTATATTCACAAAGGAGATAAGGCGATTACTGCCGGATGAAGATTACAAACAAGTGCAGACTGCTTTGATGCTGAGGCCAGATGCCGGAGATCTCATTCATGGTACTGGAGGATTACGGAAAATCCGATGGAATCTTCCACATAAAGGAAAGCGAGGAAGCCTCAGAGTGATCTATTACTGGAATAAAGGAAACACGATTTTCATGCTTTTGCCTTTCAAGAAAACGGAGACTGTGATTTATCATCATCACAGTTGAGAAGATTGCGTTCCTTGGTTAAAGGGAGTCTTTAATGAAAGAAGAAAATTTTTCTAAACTTGTTGCCAGTATAAAGGAAGCTGGGGAGATTAAGGCAGGTCGAAAAAAGCCCAGTCGAAAATACGAGGTTACGCCACCAGATATCAAAATGGTACGCGAGAAACTCCAAGTAACCCAAAAAGAATTCGCGATGTTGATTGGAGTCAGTACACGGACTCTACAAAATTGGGAACAAGGGCGCCGAAAGCCAGAAGGACCTGCAAACGCCCTTCTAAAAGTTGCAGCTGAGAATCCCAAAGCCGTGCTTGAAGCCCTTCATTCTTAGCTAATTTTTATTCTTATGGCAGAAGTCACAGGTTCAAATCCTGTATCGCCCACCACACCTTAACCCAAAACGCCTACATTTTAGGCCCCTCCTAATTCACTAGGAGGGATAGGGGTGGTTAATAGCAATAATTCTATGTTTGGTGTTGAGAATATTGGGATTTTTCAGCGATTTCCTTTCCGAAATCAACGCATTCTTTCAAAGATTTCTCGTCTGGATTCCAAGTTGATTTCAATCCACTTTCTAGAAGCTCGAACCCTGCATTTTCAAGTCCCTGATTGATCATGTCAACGGATTCTCCGCTCCAGCCATAAGTTCCAAACGCCGCGGCCTTTTTATCCTTGAATTTCAATCCTCTTATCTCCTCCATGAATCCGGCTACAGCGGACAAGATTCCCCTGTTTATGGTGGGTGATCCCACCAATAATGTCTTTGATTTGAAGACTTCAGTCACAACGTCATTTTTGTCTGTGTGTGAAATGTTAAATAACTTAACCACGACTTCATCATCGACCGATCTTATACCTTTCGCAATTGCTTCCGCCATCTTCCTCGTCCCATTCCACATTGTGTCATAGACGATCGTGATCTGGTTTTCTCGATAGTTTTTGGCCCAATCAAGATACTTGCCGACGATCTGCAATGGATTGTCCCTCCAGATTACCCCATGACTGGGACAGATCATGTCTAACGGGACATTAAGACTTTTGAATTCTTCTATTTTCTTCACAACGAGCCCGCTGAACGGAGTCAGGATGTTTGCGTAGTATTTGATGCATTCCTGGAACAGCTCGGCTTGATCTACCAAATCGTTGTACAACATTTCGCTGGCTAAATGCTGGCCAAAAGCATCGTTGCTGAAGAGTATGTTTTCTTCTGTTAGGTAGCTGAACATGCTGTCTGGCCAGTGAAGCATGGGAGCCTCTATGAAAATAAGCTCTTTCTTTCCCAGACTGAGCTTATCTCCCGTTTTTACTGGCACAAAATTCCAATTTTTATGGAAATGGCCCTTGAAAGATTTCATGCCGTTTTTCGTGCAGTAGACTGGGGTATCTGGGATAAGTTCCATCAATTCTGCAAGTCCCCCGCTGTGATCGATCTCGGCATGCTGGGCAACAATATAATCAATATTCTTTAGAGAAATTTGCTTGCCCAAATTCCTAACGAACTCGGCACTAAAAGGACTCCAGACCGAGTCGATCAAGGCCGTTTTTTTGTCTTTCACGAGGTACGAGTTGTAAGAAGTACCTCTGTGAGTCGAATATTCATCGCCATGGAACTTTCTTATCTCCCAGTCCACCTTTCCAATCCAAAAGACGTCTTTTTTTATCTCTTTCATTTAACGGGCTCCAAAGGAATTATTTGCTATTCGTTTTAATACTAGCATTTTCAGACATCAAAATAATTGACTTATGTCAAAACTTATTCAGGTCCCCTCGCGTCACAAGTATAGGGGAAAATCCAAAGTCCTATAATAAAACATGCTCTTATAGTATAATAACGATAGGCAGCTCCATCCTAGACTAATAATAATAAAAATCCGGCCGGCATTTAGCTGCTGAGGTTTTTATCATAATAACCATCCATGATTGGGTCAACTAATTTAGGCATTTATCATGAAAGAGACTAAAAATACCGAAAATTTCATCAATGCGGTGGAACCGAAAGGTGTACTCGTGGCGGTCGGTGGAAACGAAGATAAAGAACATGATTTGTACGTATTACGAAGAATGGTTTCTTTAGTCAAAAAACGTTCCATTCTCATAGAGGTCATAACCTCCGCCAGTGAAATGCCGGAAAAAACCAGTGAAATGTATCAGAGGGCATTTGACAAGATCAGCAATACAACGGTGCAATTCATGCATGTTCACACAAGAGAGCAAGCAGATGATGAGCAATATATTCAACGTATTAAAAAAGCCCACATCATATTTTTTACCGGTGGCGATCAGCTTCGAATAACCAGCACTCTTGGAGGTACGGAATTTCTTAAAACCATTGTAAATAAATACTATACTGAAGATTGCATCGTGGCCGGAACAAGTGCTGGAGCAACGGCCATGGCGCAAACAATGATCTATGAGGGAGAAAGTTCAGAAGCCCTTATAAAGGGATCCGTTAAAGTTACTGCTGGCATAGGGTTGATGCAAAATGTAGTTATAGACAGCCACTTTATTAAGAGAGGCCGATTCAGTCGTTTAATGGAAATCATCACTTCCAATCCAGGTCACATTGGTATCGGATTGGGTGAAGACACTGGCATCATTATCAGGAAGGGATGCCTGATCGAAGCCATTGGATATGGGCTTGTGGTCGTTTTTAACGGAAAGCACATCCGGTATTCCAACATTTCTTCGATCGATATCGGGGATGCCATCGCGGTTGAAAACATGCACGTTCATACCTTGGTAAATGGCTACGGCTACGACCTCTTAAATGAGAACTTCCTCACGCCAGTGGAGTTAGAAAAATTATCCACTTGATGAGCGAGATACTATAGACATGAACATCCTTGAAATCCGCGCCTTGAGGGGCGCAAATTATTATTCCAGATACCCTGTAATCTACATGCAATTGGATATCGACAAACTCGAAGAAAAACCGTCAGACACGATCCCTGGATTCAAAGCTAGGGTGGAGAAGATCCTTCCATCTCTTGTCGAACATCAATGTTCTCTCGGTCATCGTGGCGGATTTTTTGAGCGCCTGGATAGAGGGACCTGGGCAGGACATATCGTAGAGCATGTTGCCCTTGAACTACAATGCCTGGCAAAAATGGAAGTGGGTTTTGGAAAAACATATGATACCGATGATACCGGAATTTACATTGTAGTATATAGATATCGCGATGAAGAAGCTGGCATAGAAGCGGGAAAGTATGCAGTTGAAATTGTCAATAATTTATTTAAAAACCAGGAAACAGAAATACCGCCCATCATTGACCGATTAAAGGAAATAAGAGAAAACAACCTTCTTGGCCCTTCCACACAATCCATTGTGTTCGAAGCTAATAAGCGGGGCATCCCGGTAATAAGATTAAACAATGAGAGCTATGTTCAACTGGGCTTTGGTCTTCGTCAAAGAAGATTTCAGGCCACCATTATTGACAGCACGTCCGCAATCGGGGTTGAGATCGCCGATGACAAGAAGCGGACAAAAGAGCTGCTGTCAAGGATGGGAATCCCTGTTCCCGAAGGTTTTACGGTCGATACACTGCCTGAAGCATTAGAAGCCTCCGAGAGGATTGGATATCCGGTCGTTATCAAACCTATTTCAGGTAATCATGGGAGAGGAATTACCACCAACATATCTACTCCCACAGATTTGGAGACCTCCTTCCATCAAGCTAAAAAGTTCAGCAAAGAGCTGGTGGTTGAAAAATTTTTGATAGGTGCCGATTATCGCATCCTCGTTATCGATGGGAAATTCGTAGCCGCAGCCCGGAGAGATCCTGCATATGTTATTGGCAATGGGACATCCACTATTCAGCAGTTGATAGACGAGATCAATCATGATCCCAATAGAGGGTTCGGTCATGAAAAGACCCTCACGCGTATTAAAGTCGATTACATGACGGAACGGCTTTTAAAACAAAAACATTTAATGCTTGAGTCTATCATTCCAAAAGATGAAAAGCTCTATCTCAAATCCACCGCGAATTTAAGCGCGGGGGGAATTGCCGTCGATGTAACCGATGAAGTGCACCCGATGACAAAAACGATTTCAGAACGCATCTCTCAGATCGTCGGATTAAATGTTATCGGTATTGATCTGATTACCACCAATCATAGGATTCCGCTGTCAGAACACACGGGCGGGGTTATCGAAGTTAACGCCGCCCCCGGTTTTCGCATGCACGTGAACCCGTTTGAAGGGGAATCCCGGGATGTCGCAGCTGCAGTGGTGGACATGCTTTTTCCTCCGGGATCTAAACACGACATACCCATTGTCGCTGTGACCGGGACAAACGGAAAAACAACCACAATCAGGCTTATTTCACACATCCTCGGCCTGAATGGAAAAAATGTCGGGATGACCTCTACTGACGGCATTGTCATCGGCAATCGTACAATTCTGGAGGGGGACTACAGCGGACCGGAAGGGGCCAAGATCGTGCTGATGGATCCGTCCATAGATCATGCTGTGCTGGAAGTAGCAAGAGGAGGGATCATCCGAAGAGGACTGGGCTATGAGGAAAGTGATGTGGCCGTGGTCACAAATATCACTCAGGATCACCTTGGAGAAGGGGGGATCGATACTCTCGAAGACCTCACCAGGTTAAAAGGCACCCTCGTGGAGACAGTCAAACCAACCGGTTACACGGTATTGAATGCCGATGATGAATTGGTAATGACCCTGATAGAGAAAGCACAAGGAATGGTCATTCTGTTTTCTCTAGATCCCGATAATCCTGAGTTGAAAAAACATCGTGAAAATGGGAATGTGATTGTAACTCTGATCGACGGCTCCCTTATCATTCAAAAGGGATCTTTGGTATCCACTGTTGCCGACGTCACCGAAATCCCACTCACTTTAGGCGGCAATGCCCACTTCAATGTGTCAAACACCCTCGCTGCTGTGGCTGCAGCCTATGCACTGGGACTAAACGAGAAACAAATAAGAGCCGGCGTGATCAGTTTCAGTCCATCCATTGGCCAATCTCCCGGTAGAATGAACATTATCGACATGGGCACTTTTAAGGTCATGGTTGACTACAGCCACAACGTCGGAGCTGTTAAAGCTACCGGGCAGATGCTTCCTTTTGTTGCTCCGGGAAAAAAGATCAGAATGGCGTGCGGCACCGGGAATCGCAGGACCCAGGATATCATCGATTTTGGGGCGAGCCTTGCCGAATTTTATGATCACATAGTGATTACCGATACGGATCCCCGAGACAGGACTCCCGGAGAGACCAGCAAATTGGTACGAGAAGGCCTCATCAAGGCAGGTTTTTCAAAAGAGAATATCGATATCGTCATCGATGGAAGAGAAGCGACACAACAAGCCCTAAAGATGGCATCTGACGGCGACATCGTAGTGCTTCAGGCAGATGACATAAACCAAGTGATACAAGATGTATTGGATTATAAAGCGATATTAACTCAACAGATGCTACTTGATAAAGAAAAAAGCCGAACCAGGTAGAAGTCACGGGTTCAAATCCTGTATCGCCCACCATTAGTTCTCCGTTGTAATATGTCATACCCTCTTGGACAAAATCACAATTATACTAAGCAACTCCTCAATGCCTCATAGGGGGTTTTGCCCTTGAACGCTC
>RCNB010004370.1_pt1 | contig 13367 bp, 8 predicted proteins | sample 2041321 | NCBI WGS metagenome assembly RCNB01 (sample SAMN09708232, study PRJNA481090) | Marine sediment metagenome, whole genome shotgun sequencing project. | reverse complement strand
CAAAACACGCGTGTAAGTTATCCTATTTATCATATCGATAATATTCAAGAACCTTCATTTGCTGGAAACCCTACAAATATCTTCTTCTTGACTTGTGATGCTTTTGGTGTTTTACCTCCGGTATCTAAATTAACTCCCGGGCAGGCTGCATATCACTTTATATCTGGCTATACAGCAAAAGTTGCGGGTACAGAAGCTGGTATTACCGAACCAGTACCATCATTCTCTGCTTGTTTTGGAGAACCATTTATGCCGTTGCACCCAACAGTTTACGCAGAAATGCTAAGTAAAAAAATGCAGGAAGCAGGTGTAAATGTATGGTTAGTTAATACAGGCTGGAGTGGCGGTCCTTATGGAGTAGGTTCTCGTATTAAATTAAAGTACACCAGAGCTATGATTACTGCAATCTTAGAAGGAGAACTAGATAATGTAGAGTTTGAGAATCATCCAATATTTGGTTTGGCAATGCCGAAAACTTGTCCAAATGTTCCTGAAGAACTTTTAGACCCAATAAATACTTGGTTACAAAAAGGTGCTTATATCAGCAAATCAATTCAATTGGCACATTCATTTCATTTGAACTTTGAAAAATTTGCAAGTGAAGCTTCTGATGAAATAATGGATGGTGGTCCATTAATTGACGAACATCATCACTTAAACGAACACGTTTAATGTTTCAATAACTAAAAAGAGCCCAGAAGTGGGCTCTTTTTTATTTCTATTAATTTTTAAGACAACTCTAACTGTTGCTTGGATACCGCCTCAAATGCCTGCTCCAAGTCGGCGATTAGATCTTCCTTTTCTTCAATTCCAACGGAAAACCGCAACAAGCCGTCTGCAATGCCTTGACGTTTCCGCTCTTCAGCTGAAAGCAATGCGTGAGAGGTTTTTGCCGGAGACAATATACTCGACTCCACTCCCGCCAAACTCATGGATTGTTTTATCAGTTTCAAAGATTTCATAAAAACTTCAGCATCCAGAGATGGTTGTAATTCGAAAGAAAGCATCCCAGTATATCCTCGCATTTGCTTCTTGGCGATCTTATGATCGGGATGACTTTTTAAACCCGGGTAATACACCCGTTCAACCAACGAATGCTTGTCGAGCCATTTTGCCAATTTCATGGCATTTTTATTTTGAGCTTTCACACGTAGTGCCATGGTCTTGATACTTCGTTCCAGCAACCAAACAGTATAGTCACTCAAGCTTCCGCCAATATTCTTTGCTAAATTCCAGATTTGGTGAATATGCTTCTCGGAAGCAGCGACTGCACCAGCACAAATATCACTGTGTCCTCCCATATACTTGGTAGCACTATGAATCATAATATCTATCCCAAAATCAGCCGGATTTTGATTCACCGGGGAAGCAAAAGTATTATCGCACATAGTAATAATACCTCGTTCTTTAGCGATTCGAGAAACCATCTCAAGATCTGTTAGTAGCATCAATGGATTTGAAGGAGTCTCTATATAAAGAACCTTAGTGTTTTCTTTGATTACTGAAGTGAAATCTGCTTCAGTAAAACCTTCAGCAAAAGAATATTCAATTCCGAATTTATCAAACTCTTCCACTACAAAATTATAGGTTCCACCATAGAGTGTATTAGGAAGCACCACGTGATCTCCTTTGTGCAAGAACGCAAGCATACAATGACTTACAGCTGCCATTCCACTACCAAAAATAAGTCCGGCTTCACATTTCTCCAAAGCGGCTATCTTCTTACCTAGGGCCTCTTGATTAGGCGTATTGAAATAACGTGGATATCGTTTTATCTCTACATCCTCATAGGCATATGAACTCGACATATAAAGTGGTGATATGGCTCCTTTAAATTGCTCGTCATTTATTTCCCCAACGTGGGTACAAATAGTATTGATTCCTAGTTTTTGTTTCTTCATAATCACAATTAATTTATAGGGTCTAATTTACTCATTACTTCTTTGTATCACAACATCAAAACCCAATTCTATAATTATAAAATTACTCAATGAAACCAGCCCTTTTAAATAATTAGAAAACTTCATGGGATAGATAAAGTAATATTTTCTAGATAAAAATGAGAATTTAGTGCTTCGGAAGTGTAAATTAGCTTAGATTTTTCATTTCAACTACCTATGAATAATAATCAGGACAAAATCAATCAACTTTTGGCGAGAGTTGATTCTCTATTAGAAAGACAGGAATCTTTTACTGAAGAAATTTCGGCGCTTCAACAGGAAGTATTCAAATTAAAAGCTTCAGAAGAAAATGAAACAACGCAGCAAGAAAGACCGAAAAGTATAAATCCAATTGAAACATTAACTTCAGAAGCAGAAAGAACTGAGGCTATTACTTCAGAAAGTGATAATAAAACACAACCGGCTTCCACAACAGGTTCCCAAGCAACTCAGCCACCATTCGTCAAAAAAACAAAGAGTAAGTCTAATCTTGAAAAGTTCATTGGTGAAAATCTTATTAATAAAATAGGAATAATTATTACCGTAATCGGAGTCGCCATCGGTGCAAAATATTCAATTGAAAACGATTTAATAAGTCCGCTTACTCGAATAGTATTAGGTTATCTCGCAGGTTTCGGATTATTGGCAGTAGGCCTAAAGCTAAAGAAAAACTACCTAAACTACAGTGCTGTTCTTGTTAGTGGTGCGATGGCGATTATGTATTTTATCACCTACGCCGCCTATAGTTTTTACGGCCTAGTCCCGCAGTTGCTAGCCTTTATCTTAATGTTTGTCTTTACCGTTTTCACTGTATTGGCAGCTTTAAATTACAACAAGCAAGTTATCGCTCACATAGGACTTGTAGGTGCTTATGCGGTCCCATTTTTACTCAGCAATGACTCGGGTAATGTATTGGTGCTATTTAGTTATATGTCCATTATCAATATTGGAATACTCATCATTTCGTTTAAAAAACATTGGAAACCAGTTTTTTATGCCTCATTCGCTCTTACCTGGCTTATTTACTGTTCTTGGTACTTTTCAGATTATAATGAAATTGAACATTTTTTATTAGCGTTAACCTTCTTAAGCTTATTTTTTGCAATTTTTTATATCACATTTCTTGCCTACAAATTACGACAGCAGCAAAAAATTGATTCACAAGATATTGTACTCTTATTAGCAAACTCATTTCTTTATTACGGATTGGGTTATCTCATTCTAAACGACCACGAAACCGGGGTGCAATTACTAGGTTTATTTACTTTATTTAATGCATTAGTCCATTTTGCGGTAAGCGTGCTAATTTTTAAACGTAAAATGGCAAGCAAAAACTTGTTCTTTGTAATTGCGGGTCTCGTACTCGTATTTATTACAATCGCGATACCAGTACAATTAGATGGAAATTGGGTAACGCTTTTATGGGCAGGGGAAGCAGCATTATTATTTTGGATAGGTAGAACAAAGCAAATCACTACCTACGAAAAGATATCCTACGCCTTAATGGTATTGGCAGCATTAAGCATCTTACACGACTGGTCTGAGGCTTATAGCTCCTATCTATTCCATTATTCTGAATATAAACTGGCTCCTATTTTTAATGTCACTTTTTTAACTTCAGTCTTGTTTATTGTGGCCTTCGTTTTTATCAATAAAATTAATGCAACAACCATCGAAACTTCTCCGATATCTAAGAAGAATTTGCTGCGAAGAATATTTATGGTAGTAATGCCAGTGATTTTAATCGCGGCCTTGTACTTTTCGTTTCGTCTGGAAATTGAAGCTTATTTTGATCAATTGTATGCGCAATCCGCAATCGATATTAATACAAACGGAAATACATATTCAGAAAATTATTGGGACGATGATTTAAGGAAATTCAAAATAATCTGGGTTTTTAATTACACCCTACTGTTTCTGGCAATAGGTACTTTTTTAATATTGAAAAAACTAAAAAAGACCATTTACCGGACGGTGAGTCTAATTTTGAATTGCCTTGCTATATTCGCCTTTTTAACTCAGGGATTATACGTTTTAAGTGAGTTGCGAGAAAATTATATTACACAAAACTTATCGGAATATTACAACATAGGTGTCTTCAATATTGGTATTAGATATGTCTCTTTTGCATTCGTAGCTGTTTTAATTTTTATGACATATCGATTGATTAAAGAAAGCATAAAAGATAAAGGATTATTTAAGTTACTTCACCTCGGATTGCATATTTGCCTGTTGTGGATTCTAAGCAGCGAACTATTACATTGGATGGATATTGCGCAATCTGATCAAACTTATAAATTGGGTCTAAGTATACTTTGGGGTGTTTATTCACTCTTCCTTATAATCCTTGGTATATGGAAAAACAAGCAATATCTGCGAGTAGCTGCAATGGTTTTGTTCGGGATAACACTTATAAAGTTATTCTTTTATGATATTTCAAACCTCAATACTATTTCCAAAACAATAGTCTTTGTTTCTCTTGGAGTATTACTTTTAATAATTTCATTTTTGTATAACAAATTCAAAAACAAAATTTCGAATGAAGATGAAAGTAATAACTAGTCTTAGTTTCATGCTATTTATTTGCGCAATTTCTCTTGGGCAAATGAGTGAGTATAACTATAAAACTGAGCTCAAAGGAGTTACCAATGCCTGGCATCGAATAGTACTTCCCAACTCTGTTTTTGAAGAGATTGATAATTCTTTAAATGACATTCGGATTTTCGGAATTACGGCTAAAAATGACACTCTAGAAGTTCCTTATATTTTAAAGATTAAATCTGAAGAAATAAAGAGTACCGCAGTGCCTTTCAAAAAAATTAATGAGTCTCTTAATGATAGTGGACATTTTTTCACTTTCGAAATTCCTTCGGAAACTTCTATAAACCTATTAAAATTAGATTTCGAACAGCAAAATTTTGACTGGCGAGTTATGCTCGAAGGAAGTCAGGACAACAAAGAATGGTTTACAATTTCCAAAGACTATCGCATTCTTTCCATAAATAATAACTTAAGTTCCTATCAATTTTCAAGAATTAGTTTCCCCGATTCGAAATATCGCTACTACCGTCTTTTTATTGAGACTAAGGACCATCCAATATTAAATTCAGCAACTATCGATTTCAAAAAAACTAAGGAAGCTGACTATCAGAATTATGAAATCACCAAATTCCATAGTTCAAAAAATAGCTCAACAAAGAAAACAGAAATCGAAATTACACTCAAAGAAAGAGTCCCAGTTAGTTTACTTAAATTGAATATCGAAGACAGCTTCGACTATTACCGCCCCATTACTATTCAATATCTTACAGACAGCATACAAACCGAAAAAGGCTGGAAAAGCAATTACCAAACGCTTTCTAAAAATACATTGAGCTCAATAGAGGAAAGTTCTTTCAGATTTAAAAGTAGACTGCTTCAAAAACTAAAGATTATAGTTTCAGATGGCGACAACGAACCACTGACCATTAATGCTGCGGAAACTAAAGGATATGTGCACGAACTCGTGGGTCGTTTTACACAGCCGGCAGAATTTTTTCTCGTATATGGAAGTGACAAGCCAATTAAGGCCAACTATGATATTGCCAAATTCGCTAATACTATTCCAGAAAAAAGCGCAGAATTACAATTTATGGAACCACAACTAATAGAAAAAGCGGCAGCTAATACAATTAGTCCCCTATTCGAAAATAAGATTTGGTTGTGGTTAATTATGGGACTTATTATACTTGTACTCGGCTATTTTTCATTAAAAATGATACAAAAATGAAACTTTTACTCACTAATATTAAAGAATTGCTCCAAGTTCGTGAAACGGCGCCCGAGTTGGTTAGCGGCATTGAAATGAAGGAGCTTCCAACTATTAAAAATGCTTGGGTGCTATTGGAAGATGGATTGATTCATAGCTTCGGAAAGATGAAAGATATCAAAGAACTTTCCGAAGTAAAAACAATAGACTGTGCTGGGAAAATTGTTTTACCAACCTGGTGTGATTCCCATACCCACCTTGTATATGCTGGAAATAGAGAACAGGAATTTGTGGATAGAATCAATGGTCATAGTTATCAGGAAATCGCAGAAAACGGTGGTGGAATTGTGAATAGCGCCAAGAAACTTCAAAACACTTCTGAAACCGATTTGTACGATCAATCAGCAAAACGCCTGGAAGAAGTAATGCAATTGGGGACAGGAGCTATCGAAATCAAAAGCGGTTATGGTCTTACAACTGAAGCCGAGATGAAAATGCTCCGCGTTGCAAAACAACTTGCAAAAAACTACCCTATTGCAATTAAAACGACCTTCTTAGGTGCTCACGCGATCCCTTCAGAATATAAGGGGAATAAAGATGGATATTTAGATTTAATTTGCGACGAAATGCTTCCGAAAATAGCTACGGAAGGCCTCGCCGATTATATTGATATATTCTGTGAAGAGGGATATTTTTCAGTAGAAGATACAAATCGCATCCTTTCAGAAGGAAAAAAATACGGCCTTGAACCAAAAATACATGTGAATCAGTTTACAGCCCTAGGCGGAATTGCAATGGGAGTAAAACACAACGCATTAAGTGTTGATCATTTGGAGGTATTAACAGAGGAGGATATTGAGGCTTTAAAGGGTTCGAGAACAATGCCGGTAGCACTTCCCTCCTGCTCTTACTTTTTGAGCATTCCTTATACGCCTGGAAGACAACTTATCGATGCAGGCTTGCCTTTGGCGCTCGCAACAGATTATAATCCGGGTTCTACGCCTAGTGGAAACATGAATTTTGTAGTAGCGACCGCCTGTATAAAAATGAGGCTCACTCCTGAAGAGGCTATCAATGCTACAACCCTCAATGGTGCGTATGCAATGGGCTTAAGCGATACTCACGGAAGTATTACACCAGGAAAAAAGGCTAACTTAATTATAACTAAAGAGATTCCTTCATATGGTTATCTACCCTATGCTTTTGGGAGTAATTTGATAGATCAAGTAATACTAAACGGGAAGGTAATTTAAATTAATTGTGCTACTTTTGGCATCTAAAAATATCTCCCTAGACCCCTTAGAAGGGGGGATTTTATTAAATAAACATTTATACAAACAGCTATTTAAATGCAGAAACAACTTATAGAATGTGTTCCTAATATTAGTGAGGGACGTGATGAAGTAAAAATTGAAGCTATCGCGCAGGTAGTTGAAACAGTGGAAGGTGTTAAGCTCTTGGATGTCGACCCCGGAAAGGCTACCAATAGGACAGTGATCACTTTTGTTGGGGAACCAGAACCCGTTATTGAAGCTGCATTTTTATTAATTAAGAAAGCTGCCGAACTTATAGATATGTCCAAACAGACTGGCGCTCATCCTAGATTTGGTGCAACCGATGTTTGCCCGTTGGTGCCTATTTCGAATATAAGTCTGGAGGAAACAGCCACCTATGCTCATAAATTAGGTGAGCGTGTTGGAAAAGAATTAGGGATTCCTGGTTACTTCTATGAAATAGCTGCTAAGGAAGAAAAACGTAAAAACCTTGCCAATTGCCGGCAAGGTGAATATGAAGGATTGGCAAAGAAATTGGCCGATCCATCTTGGAAACCAGATTTCGGACCAGCCGAGTTTAACGCCAGTGTTGCAAAAAGTGGCGTAACAGCAATATCCGCACGTGATTTCTTAATCGCTTATAACGTAAATTTAAATTCAACCTCAACACGAAGAGCGAATGCTATAGCTTTTGATATTCGAGAAGCTGGTCGTATAAAACGTGAAGGAAACCCTATAACTGGGAAGCAGTTAATGGATGAAAATGGGGAGCCAGTTCGTGTTCCAGGAAAACTAAAAGCGGTAAAAGGCATAGGTTGGTATATTGAAGAATATGGGATTGCTCAAATCTCTTATAATCTTACCAATATTACCATAACTTCTATGCATGAAGCTTTTGATGAGAGTTGTAAAGCTGCATTGGAAAGAGGACTACGTGTGACCGGATCTGAACTAGTTGGATTAGTTCCGCTTCAGGCGATGTTGGATGCTGCCGATTATTATTTGGTGAAACAAGAACGTTCGTTAGGTGTTTCCGAAAGTGAAAAGATTAAAATCGCAATCAAATCTCTTGGTTTGGACGATTTAAAACCCTTCCATCCGAAGGAGCGAATTATAGAATATGTGTTGGACGCTGGAAGTAAGAAATTAGTCGATTTTAAACTCGATGATTTTGCCGATGAAACTGCCGGGGAATCTATGGCTCCGGGAGGAGGATCAATTGCAGCTTACGTTGGCACTCTAGGAGTTGCATTAGGTACTATGGTTGCGAACCTATCTGCTGGGAAAGCAGGCTGGGATGATAAGTGGGAATACTTTTCAGAATGGGCCGTTAAAGGACAGGATTATGTTGTTTTTAGTTGATGAAGACACGAACGCATTTAATAAAATCATTGACGGATTTAGAATGCCGAAGGGTTCAGAAAAAGAAATTGAGGCGAGAAAAGCCGCAATTGAATCAGCGACGATATATGCCACTGAAATTCCGTTTCAGGTAATGGAAACATCCTGCAATTCGATGGAAGTTGCGCAAGCCATGTTAAAAGATGGTTTACCAAGCTCTTTATCTGATGCTGCAGTAGGGATTCTATGCGCTAGAGCGGCTGTGGTTGGCGCCTATTTCAACGTTCGTATCAATGCCAAGGATATAAAGGATAGAAAATTTGCGGATGATATTCTTTCTAGAGCGGCTACGATCTATGACAAAACTCTTCAAATCGAAAAAGAAACCATTGCACTAATTGACAGTAAAATGTAAGCATGAAAATCGTTCCCTTTCATACAAAGTATGCTTCCGCCTTCTATGATTTAAACATCGAATGGTTAGAAACTTATTTTTATGTAGAGGACTTTGATAAGGAGGTACTGAGTAAGCCTGAGAAGTATATTATTAAGCCCGGGGGACATATCTTTTTTGTCATCGAAGATGATCTTGTATTGGGAACTGTAGCCTTAATGAAGGCTGAAGATGGTGTTTTTGAGCTGACAAAAATGGCGGTTCTTCCCAATCAACGTGGGAAACGGATAGGACAGAAATTAATGCAACATTGCATCGACTTTGCGAATGAAAATAATTTCGAAAAGCTTATGCTCTACTCCAATACCATTTTGGAAAACGCGATATACATTTATCGCAAATATGGTTTCATTGAAATTCCTGTAGAAACTGATAGTCCCTATGATCGGTCTAATATAAAGATGGAGCTTTATATTTCTTAAGCTATTATAGGGTAAGAGGAGTCCAAGACTTAAGCTATGTCAAAAAATTTAAATCCCTGGTCAAAAAAGGGGATGAAGAAATCGAAGTTGTACAATTAGATTGGTCCCCAGAAAGGTAAACTTCCGCACTGATTATTAGTCATTTATATTTTGAATTTCTCCTTAAATTTCGTAACTTTAAAAGGACCCTTCGAACCAAATGAATTGGCATTCTGCTTCTTCATTTGAAGTTACGCTAATGGATATACGATAGGATATATTTTCTTAAACCTACATAAAACTCCATTTACAAGATTCTATTTTTAGAATGCTTGCACCCTGTCTAAAACCAATTTAAAATTAAACTGGTATAACTTAAAACCCTTGTTATGAATCCTACATTAATTCTAATTATAATAATCGTTGTATTCTTCTTCGGAGGAATACGTGTCATTTTCGAATATAAAAGAGCCTTGAAATTTCGGTTTGGCAGGTATATAAAAACCTTGAAACCCGGGTTTAGATGGATAATCCCTATTGTCGAAACCATTCAAGTTGTTGATATACGTGTTATCACCATCAATATAACCTCGCAAGAAGTGATGACATCAGACAATGTGCCTTGTAGTATTGATGGGGTTGTTTTCTTTAAAATTGAAAATCCAGAAAAAGCTGTTCTGGAAGTTGAACATTATAATTTTGCCATCACTCAATTGTCGCAGGCCGCTTTAAGAGATGTCTGTGGAAAAGTTGAATTGGACACCATTTTATCTAAGCGAGAGGAAATGGGAAAAAATATTAAAAACATTGTAGAGGTTGAGACTAAGGAATGGGGTATCGAAATAATCGACGTAAAGATTAAGGATATTCAATTACCTGAAAACATGAGGCGAATGATGGCTAACCAAGCTGAAGCAGAACGTTCCAGAAGAGCGCGAATCATCTTAGCCCTTGCCGAAGAACAAGCTGCAGGTAAGCTCTTAGAAGCAGGGAAACTAATTGATCAATCCCCATCCGCAATTAAACTAAGACTCTATCAGACCTTGGCTAACATTGCTGCTGAAAAAAATTCGACAATAGTGTTCCCATTCCCTGAAGAAGTGTTACCGAGAAAGAGAAGAAAAAGTAAAAAAATTAAAAAGTAAAATATTATTTAAAATTCTCAAACCAAGCCAGGGTATGCCCACCTTTCGTAATTAGATTACTTGGTCGGGCCGATTTGACTTGTATTCAATGTATAATGTGTCTATCACTTAACTCGCTGTAGATCTAAATCTTGAAAGTCAAAGCTAAAATCAATATTTGGTGATATACCTTTCATTGATATACTCTTTCCTTTGCCTTCTTCGTTCAAACCAAATATAGCGAATGCGTCTGCATTCATATCGTCATATTCCCATTTAACGGCGAAGGTCGTCCCTTTATAAAAATACATTTCACCCTTCAATTTTGGAGAGCGTTTCGAAACAAACCAGAGCTTTCCATCCTTGAGAACTATCTCTACTTCACCAAACCAATTGTCTTTATAAGTTCCTGTATAATCGTTTAAATCGATACCAGATGATTTTTTTTGATCAACAACTTTCCAAACAGCGCTGGTCACAGAATCCGATTCTTTCCCTCTACCTACTGCTCTATCTGCCATTTCTTTAATCCAGTCCTTTTCTTCAATCTCCAAATACGAATCAAGGATCATTTGTGGGATGGAATTATATGCTAATCCGCCGGGTAAAGAATTCGTTAAAACTACGATCCCTAGATTTAGTTCTGGAACCAGCACTGTTTTCGAAAGCATCCCTGGTAGCCCACCGGTATGGGAAATAATAAGTTTTCCTTGCACATCTTTGATTCCCCAGCCCAGCCCATATGCAGCAAAATGCGTCTGTGTCCTCGGATTAGGAGTTGTGGTGAATCCCAAATTGGTATGCGCCTTCCACATTTCGTTTTGCTGTGTTTCAGAAAACAATTCACTGGACAGATCTTTTCCGTATTTACCACGATTCAATTGCATGAGCATCCATTTACTCAAATCGTCAACACTTGCGTATATACCTCCTGCCGCTGCAACAAGCTCACTATCATAAATCGGTAGTTGTTTTATTTGCTCGTTTTCAGAATCATGAGGTAAAGCCAGATTCGCATTTGCTTGAAGTCTTGAATTTGTTGGTTTGGAGTTATCCATACCCAACGGCTCAAATATTTTTGATTGTACAAAATCGACCCAACTCATTCCACTTGCTCTTGCTATTACTTCTCCAGCTACGATATACAGTAAATTATCATAGTCGTATTTAGTTCGAAAGGCAGAGACCGGTTTCTGGTATTGAAAACTATTCAGCACATCCTTAATAGTGAAATCTGCTCCATCTGGGAATATCAGTAAATCTCCTGCTCCAAGTCCTAAGCCACTTCTGTGCGTAAGAAGATCTACAATCGTAAAATTAGCCGTGACATAATCGTTGTACATTTTAAACTCCGGAATATGCTCGACCACTTTATCCTCCCATTTAACTTTCCCCTCATCCACAAGAATTGAAAGAGCCGCAGCAGTAAAAGCCTTCGAGTTTGAAGCGATGGCAAATAAGGTGTTTTCATCTACCCTCTTCTTACTTTCAATAGATCTTATCCCATAACCTTTGGAGTGAATTAGCACTCCATCTTTTACAACAGCAACAGCTATTCCCACAGAAGGTGTAGTTTCTAATACTTTGTCAACTAAAGCATCAATTTTAGCAGAGTCGAGCCCTTGTCCAAAAAGGCAGCTTCCTGCAACAAGAAATAATACTAACGAGAAAAAAAAGCGTGTAATTTTCATAATTTTTTCGGAATTTATTCTAATCTATTTATATTTTTCAAACCAAGCTAAGGTATGCGCTACTTTCGTAATTAGATTACTTGGTCGGGCCGCAATCCCATGAGAGGCATCTGGTATTTCAACCAAGACAGTTTCAATTTTTCGCAGCTTAAGAGCATGATATAGTTGTTTGGCTTCACTTGGAGGTGTTCGTAAATCGTTCATACCTACCATGACCATTGTCGGTGTTTCAACATTTCCGACCAACGATATTGGTGAGAATTTCCAATAGTTTTCAAAATTCTCCCACGGCTGGCCAGGGTAACGAGAATTAGCATAACCATAATAGTTATCCGCCGTAAGCGTTTTACTAATCCAATTCATAACGGGTTTTGCAACAACCGCCGCTTTAAAGCGATTATTTTTCCCGATAATCCAAGCTGTCATGATACCTCCTGCACTTCCGCCGGTAACATATAATTTGTTTTCGTCTGCAACTCCCTGCTTAATCAATTCATCAACACCGTCCATCACATCATTATAGTCTTCCCCGGGGTAATTATTATATAGAAGATTTCCAAATTCCTCCCCATAGCTTGTACTTCCTCTCGGGTTAGGATAGAAAACCGCATAACCTGCCGCTGCATAAAGTTGGATCTCTGCAGAAAAATGTGGTCCATAATTTAAGATCGGACCGCCATGATTTTCAACAAGCAAAGGAAGCTTCGTCCCTTTCTTGTGATTTGGTGGATACACAACCCATCCTTGAATATCTCGCCTATCCACAGAAGATTTATACCAAATCTCTTCTACTTCTCCCAGACTTCGGAAAGGCAATAGATCATCATTTAAGCTAGTAATTGTTTGTGGAGTCCTTTCTTTATTGCCAACGATTACCAGGTCGGAAGGGCTATCCGGTCTAGACATCGTATAGACTATACTTCCATTAATAGCGACACTAAAGCTTCCACTAGCGTAAGGTCTTCCAAGTGTTGTTCCCCCAACGTTGGAAACGATATCGGTAACGCCTCCTTTTAAATCGATATGGCCAATTTTTGTAATTCCTAAGTCATTATACATGAAATATAGACCCTTGCTATCACTTGCCCAAACTATATTTCGCACATCACGATCAAGTTTGCCTGAAATTGTTTTTTTATTCGAGCCATTGGCATCCATCATTTGCAAGGTCTGTACCTGATATGTCTGCACTTTATCTTTGTAGCCTGTATAAGCAATGTGTGTTCCATCTGGAGAAATTTTTGGGGAACTATCGGGACCATTTCGACCTGTTAGCGCTGCTATTGATCCACTTGCAACATTCACCGAATAAACTTCACTGTTCCTGAATTCATATTCCCAATTTTCATTTCGGTTAGCTGAAAAATAAATATGTTCTCCATCGGGAGACCAGG
>RCNB010006599.1_pt1 | contig 13373 bp, 5 predicted proteins | sample 2041321 | NCBI WGS metagenome assembly RCNB01 (sample SAMN09708232, study PRJNA481090) | Marine sediment metagenome, whole genome shotgun sequencing project. | reverse complement strand
CTCCTTTTTTATTTTTGGATAGCACAAAATTTAAATTGGTTCTAAAAATACGTAATGCCTCACTCAAAGGGCTTCTATCATCTTCTTGATGAAATAATCTATCGAAGTTCTTAGAGTTTGGAATATCTCCAAGTATCGGAGCGGAAACAACAGATTCAATATCTTCTATATTCTGAACCTTATTATCGAGCAAAAAAGATAGATAAATAAGTGCAAAAGGTATTACAACTCCTAATACAAGGCCTATTAGGTAAACTAGCATACGTCTTGGAGATACTGGAATATTACTACCGTAAGGAACGTCGATAATTCTTGCATTAGGTGCTTTAATTGCCAGAGCTATGGCATTTTCCTCTCTTTTTTCTAACAAGTATAGATACAACGTTTCTACAATCTGTTTTTGGCGATCAATATCTTTTAGCGCCCTCTCTTGCCTAGGTATTGAAGTGATTTTAGAATTCAATTTATCCTCCTGTCTTTTCAAATCATTTAATGAAATTATTAAAGATGATTTTAAATTTGTTAGGCTTTGTGAAATACTTGTTTTTAAACTGAGAAGCTGACTTTCCAAATTTACAATTACCGGGTTTAGGCTATTTGAACTTCGTAAAAGCCTATTGCGCTCTAATACAACATCATTATATGATACAGTATTCTGGTTTAAAGAAATGTTAGACAAGCCTAAGTTGGTCGGTATTAGTTGAGTCTCATTGTTGTCTATAAATTCTGCCATATACTCAACTAATTTTAGCTGCGTAGTCATGTCAAGGGTTTCTTTCTCCAGTTTACTATTTGAATCTAGAATCAGACTTGATTCAGAAGTAATATCTGTTAGATTGTTACGTGTTTTAAAGTTCTGGGTATTACTGTCCAACAGTGTTAGTTCTTTGAAAATCCCATCTATTCGATCGTTAATAAATGTTTCAGTATTCTCAGCAATTAAGGTCTTATCGCTAATGGCTGCAGAATTGTATTCCGCTATCAACACTCTTAATATGTCTAGGGCCTTTTCTCTTTTGGGGTTTTCCAGTGAGATATTGATTAGCGTAGATTTTCTATCAACAGGTGCTATTAAAATGTTCTTCCTATAAAAGTCGGTTGTAGAGGCTAAAGGCTGTATAATGAAACTAATTTTCAAACCAACCTGAATAGGTACACTTGTGGTAGGAGTTATAGTAAAATTGGTCATGTTGCTCACGACATTTTCACCAAACAAATGGCTCCCTGTTAATTTATCTTGGCCATCTAGCAAGTCAAATTTAGTTTGTGAAGTAGGTATTATTGATATTACAGTGTCCCGTTGATGAAATAGGGAATCTTTAGTAAAAAAATTAAGCTTGAAAGGAAGGCTAGCCCCATATAATTCACGATCATGTACTCTACCTTGAGTATAATACATTTGGTTGAGGCCTAGTTTTGCAACAACTTTTTCAATTAAACTGCGCGACTTTAAAATACCTATTTCAGTATCAAATATTGAACTATTATTATCAACTAACCCTAAATCTTTAAAAGTCGAAGTTTCTGACGATACATTTTCATTTTGTTTATCGTTAATTAGCAAGGTAGCCACTACTTTGTATTTCGGAGTGGTATAACGCAAATAGAGAAATGAACCAGTTAGGGTTATTATTACGCCAAAAACAAACCATTTCCAGTAATACAGGTATTTTTCTATAAGTTCTCTTAAACCGAATTCATCTTTCTCAGAGGAAATTATATCAAAATCGGCAACGTTCTTTTCTTCCATAGTGTTATTTTTAAAGGTAAGAAAGTCCTTTTTGATTGAAATTAGAACAGACATTGTATATAGAATTCCTTTACATCTGTACCAATGTTTATTATCTTATACTTTATCTACCCTAACTTATACGCGCAACCCCACTTTTTGGATGCTTTTCCAACTTGGTAACAGGTATCGGGTTCTTCTGTTATTAAATAAATTTCTTTGAATTTTCAAGTTCTGAAAACAATAAATCCAATACGGATAAATTCTCTAGAAATGTTTTGCCCTTTTGTTGGTACCGTGGTTGTTTATAGTTGTGGTAGGACATCCTAATATTTTCCTTCTCAAAAATATCCCTATCCCTTTCTAAATAATCTTTCGAGCCACTATTCGCCAATAACTCATTAGCATTCAAATGTTTACAAATGTCCAATACAAGATGGCTTTTCTTTCCTTTCGCCTGTAGATCTGAAGCGAAGACCAGCTTGGTCTGTATTTCAAGAAATTGGCAACATTCGGTAATAAATTTTATATTAAAATCTGCTATTTTATCCCAATCCTGTTGATACAATTTTTCTAAAAAAAGAATGTTTTTATACTTTTTTCCGTAATTACTCTGAAAAATATCTAGGTGTTTTTGCTTCCAATCTTGGCTATTATCAATAAATACGTCCTTGATTAAGGTATTTGTCTTTGATGACTTTGTAGGAATTCGAATCCAAATTTCCGAATCTTCAATTTTAGATCGGACTTTTAACCTGTTTCGCATTTGCCAAGTTTGTTTCTTGAATTCTACATTATCAAGAAAAACAAAAACATCTGAATTTTTAATCATATTAAAATAACCCATCCATGGAAAAAGCGTTGGTTGCGAAATACTAACTATCATTTACAAGTATTTTTCTGCCACATAGAGGGGAACAATTTGGGAATTCAAGCGGAGCGAAGAGATTTTCTTGCTGACTTTATAGATTAGGCGGTTTAACTATTTTAATTATCAAAAAGGTGTGTTGCTATTAATGCCATCTTTTGAACAAAGGTAACATTCTCATAACACGAATCAAATTTACTGCCAAAGTTGAAAAAATACAAGACTTTTGCATGACTAAAACGCATAATAAATCATTTAATTATACGCTAGGCTGCCATTCTATGTTTGTAAATCCGATGGAACGCTTTTGAAAGAGCCGATCTCTAAACTCGAATGCCTTATCTACACAATTCACCACTAGTATCTCAAGGTGTATGCCGCTAAACTAGATGACATTGTTAGTATATTCCAAGGGCGTTTACCAATCTTGTCCTTCAATAGGACAAAAGGCTCTTTTGTATAGTTTTTATATATGTACAAATTTCCGAAAAACCCCATATACCTGTATTTCTTTTCATAATATAGCATTTAGCGCATTTATAAAATAAGAATATAATAAATACTTAACTATCTTCAAAAAGTGTATTTTATTACTTGTTATCATATCATGTTCTTCAATTCTGAAGACACATGCCCAATTGGGGTTTTGCTCCGGTAACTCGGGGGATCCGATATTTACTGAAGATTTTGGAACAGGAACCACGAACAATGCCTTACCCGCAGGAACAACCAACTACGAGTATGCTGGAAATGACTATCCTCTTGATGGTCTTTACACAGTCTCTAATGGCACTTTTGGAAACCCTTTCATATGGCATGAAATTGAGGATCATACCCCAGCAGATGCGAATGGAAAATTTCTTATTGTAAATGCAGAAGCGAATCCAGGGGAATTTTACAGAACAGAAATTACCGGTCTTTGCGAAAACACGACTTACGAGTTTTCGGCATTTCTCATTAATCTAGTGAGACTATCTGCTGCAGCATGCGGCGGAAATGCCATACCTATCAATGTCAGGTTTGAAATTAGAAACGGGTCCGATACAAATGAATTGGCTTTCGGAAATACCGGAAATATCGAAGAAACTGCAAATGCAAATTGGCAAGAATATGGCCTTGTCTATAATACAGGGAATCAGACCTCGGTAATTTTAAGGATAATCAACAATGGTGCAGGCGGCTGCGGCAATGATCTGGCTATAGATGATATCGAGTTTAAAACCTGCGGCGATGATATATCCGTTGAAGATACATCTAACAGCACTTCCATAAGTGTTTGCAGCGGTGTAACACCTTACTCGGAGACCTTAACAGCGACACCAGATCGTTCGGTATTTAATTCGTATGCATATCAGTGGCAAGAAAGCGCAAATGGTACTGTCTGGATGGATATAGCAGGAGAGAATAACCAAAGCCTCACAATTTCTATTCCTACCGCCGGATACTACAGAACCAAAGTCGCCGAAGTAACTGCTAATTTGAACGATTCGCAATGTAATTCTTTTTCTAACGAATATCAGGTCATAGTCACCCCATCACCTGCTATGCCCCCAATCGAATGTTGGGAAACCGCCACTATAAACCCGGCAACCTGTACTTGGGAAGTTACGGGAACACAGCCTATTCAACCTCCTTTAGAATGTTGGGAAAGCGCTTTATTTAATACCACAACCTGTATGTGGGAGGTTTCAGGCATACAGCCGTTAGAACCTGACCAGTCGACCTTAGAATGTTGGGAAACAGCCACATTTGACCCTCTGTTATGTGATTGGGTGGTTTCGGGAACGCCACCTATTGAACCTGACCCTTCGACCTTAGCATGTTGGGAGACCACTAGCTATAATACCGCAACTTGTGAGTGGGAGGTTATAGGCGCGCAAGCTGTTCAACCGCCAATTGAATGCTGGCAAACCGCTGCATTCAATACCGCGACCTGTATGTGGGATGTTTCAGGAACAGAACCTAATGAACCAGATCAAGCGACCTTGGAATGTTGGGAAACTACAAACTTCAACACGGCAACTTGTGAGTGGGAGGTTTTAGGAACACAACCTGTTCAACCACCAATTGAATGCTGGCAAACTGTTTTTTTTAATGATACAACCTGTATTTGGGATGTATCAGGCATACAGCCTCTAGAACCAAAACAGTCGACCTTGGAATGTTGGGAAACTACAAACTTTAACACAGCTACCTGTGAATGGGAAATTATAGGAACAGAACCCGTTCAAACAGAACAGTCGACATTGGAATGTTGGGAAACTACGAACTTTAACACAGCTACCTGTGAATGGGATATTTTAGGAACGGAACCTGCGCAACCACCTCTTGAATGCTGGCAAACCGTTACTTTCAATACAACGACCTGTAACTGGGACATTGCAGGAACAGAACCTATTGAACCAGACCCGTCAACTTTGGAATGTGGAGAAACCGCGATCTTCAATACCGCTACTTGTGCTTGGGAGGTTTCGGGAAGTCCAACCGTTCAGCCAAATATCCTATGTTACGAAACTGCTGTTTTTAATAGTGCAACATGTATCTGGGATATTTCAGGAACCCAACCAGCGCAACCAATTATAGAATGCTACGAAACAGCGACATTTAATGATGCAAGCTGCTTGTGGGGTATTACCGGAAGTCAACCTGAACAGCCCGTATTGGCATGCGGAGAAAATGCTGCCTTCAACACCACTAGCTGTGCGTGGGATGTTTCAGGAAGCCCGACTACACCACCGGATATAGCATGCTACGAAACTGCGACGTTTAATGATGCGACTTGCTTATGGGATATTACCGGAAGTCAACCTGAACAGCCTATTTTAGAATGTGGGGAAACGGCTGCCTTCAACACCATTAGCTGTGCTTGGGAGATTTCGGAGAATCCGACCACACCTCCCGATATAGCATGCTACGAAACAGCAACGTTTAATGATGCGACCTGCTCTTGGGATATTTCTGGAACTCAACCTGAAAAACCTACCTTGGAATATTGGGAAACTGCCCTATTTAATCCAACTTCCTGTAGTTGGAATATTTCAGGTACACCTACTATAGATACAATGGAAGAAAATCTTAATTTATGTGTTGGTAGTCAATTAACCTTAAAAGCATATACCGCTATTGAAATGCCCAGTTTTCTTTGGAATACCGTTGCAACCACCGAGGAAATTATAATCGAAGTAGCAGGGGTTTATTCCGTTGAAATAAGCAATGGTGTACATACTTTAGAAACGATTATATATAACGTAAGCAGTCCAGAAGTGCCAAGTATCAAAGCAGTTGTTTCAACAGGCAATGACATTAGTATTACAAATACTGGCCAGGGTAACTTTTTGTATTCCATCGATGGTTTAAATTTCCAACAAAGCAACATATTTTACGATGTAGAAATGGGGTCGTATATCATATATGTAAAAGATCAAGATTGCAATAATGTAGTTAGTACTGAACACTTTCACTTTGATATTCCTAAATTTTTCACGCCAAATAATGATGGTGTAAACGACACCTTCAATTTATCGGGAATTGAAAATTATAGTACGTCTCAGGTCTCTATTTTTGATCGTTATGGTAAATTATTGAAACTTTCAAGTAATAGTGCATTTGAATGGGATGGCACCTATAGTAACCAAATAATGCCCTCTGGCGCTTACTGGTATCGTATTAATATTGAAGGCCAGAAAATTACGGGGCACATTACTCTAAAGCGGTAAAACAGCTGACCTGCTGCAATAGGTTAATCTCTAGTGATTAGCATATAGTGTTTTCGCCAATCTCGCGCCATATAGTTTAGTTGTATACGCTTCTAATATCAGTTGTACTATTCGACTTATGTCTGAAGTCAGCCAGATGGAAACATGGTCTGGGTTCCACTTAAACCAAAATCTAAAGTCGGAATAGATACGGTGCTTAGGTCCCCATCGTAAAAAATTGGGCACTTTAAGGAATAGCAAAATGCAACTAAAAAATTGGCCTACCCCCTATTGCGATGTACAATTGGCTGTCATAAACACCGGAAATCAATACTATTTACGCACTTACCTAGGTTATTTGGGAATCAGCTTCCAAAACTTCGTAGAGTCTTTTAAAGCTCTCGAGATAATGCTGCCGATGCAGAATACCATTGGTACCTCGTGACCATATGGAGGTCATCGTCATCGGCGTAGCGATTGAGGTTGCGTTTTTTCCAGAACCAGCAGGCGGAGGTAAGTGCCCATTCGGGGTTGAGAATTAAATCAGGATTGTTGACGCAATCGACACCATGGTCTTGGCCAAACTTTTGATAGTTTTCTTTTCCGGTAAGTTGAATCAGACCACGACCTCGGTATTTCCAACCATCACCACTTGCTTCACTCCCATTGCCCATTCTATCGGCGTACACCCGGTTCGCAATTTTTTCAGGTTGACGCGCGTAGGCTTCGGCCATTTCCATGGTCTTGAAATACTTTCCAAAAACACTTCGTAACCCTTTTGCCGAGTAATTGAGGTTTTCTTGTGAATACTTAAGGCCTCCACTTTCATGGGCCAGTTGCGAGAGAAAGTGTGCCTTACGTAAAGGAGTATCGATACCGAAGTTGGGTAAAACGGTGTCGATATGCGGTATATACGATGCTGCCTTTGCCCAGTTCATATCCGGGATGATTATTTTCATTTGTTCGGTCGAGATCATGGGTTTTGTTTTAAGGATTAATACCATTAATACCATTCTTGAAAGTAAGAAGCTGAGCTACAATTCGCCTACTATAAGGCTAAGCACTCTAATATGGTTTCAAAATCTTTTTGGGTAGACCCATCAAAATCTGAAGACTTGAATGCAGTGTAGTATATATTTTGTGTTCTATTAGTTATGTTTTCTTCCTTGAACAATTCAGCTAAAGCTTGAAGAATACTTTGCTTGTGTGGTACAAAAGAATTATCTGATCCGTTAGCATTCGAATTGGTAGTCGTATCAGTATTCTTTGAATAACGTTTAGCCCGTTTAATCAAACTCTTTATATTGAACTGTTCACTTCGTACCATAGCCATCGATTCGTCATGGTCTAACGCGTTTTTAAACTTATAAAACTTCTTATTATACTTCGAAAAAAAGAATGCCAGCGCAATTTGTACATTTTCGTTAGAGTCGTCACCGGTTAAGGGATCAGAAAGAATCACCACAAGGTTTAGGGAATCTGGAGGTATCCGCCAATTCTGCCATCTTTCCCCATTGTTGACTTCTGAAGGCAACTTTTTATTCTGAACATTAATGAATTTGTCCATCCATTTCTTAGATACAACCTCTGACTCCTCTACCTCAGAAGGACACAACCTTATTGAAACTATGGTGTCGCCAGTTTGCTTTTGGGCATCCATAACCCTTAGTTTAACATCATAAGTGCCTGCAACAGCATAGGTGTGTACGGTAATGGAGTCAGTTGAAGTTTGGCCATCACCAAAATTCCAATGGTAACGGACTATAGTGCCATCCTCGTCGGTGGAGCCGCTTCCATCAAATTCTACCGATAAAGGCAAGCTATCACCTAAAATTTCTGGGGAATTGATTTTGGCAATAGGTACTTTGTCAGGTAGAGCGGTTATTTGAATGATATCATTGCCTTTTGACCCCTGCGGATCTGTAACCGTAAGATATACTTCATAGGTACCTGGTATCGCAAAGGTATGTTTAGGATTCGATACATCGGATGTAGGACTAGGATTCGATAAGCCTGAGGTAAGGTCACCATTCTTAAAAACCCAGAAATAGGTGTTTTCTATACCGTTGACCAGTGTATCGCTTCCTTCAAATTGGACGGTTAGGGGTACCTTTCCCTGGATAACCGATGCATAAATTTTTGTATCTATTGTGGAAGGAGGGTTAACTGTAATGGTCAGTTTAGATGTGCTTTCACGTCTTTCGGGACCTGTGACCTTTAATAGCACATTATATACGCCCGGATCCATAAATTCATGCAGTGGACTTTCCTCGGTGGAAATAGGGCTGTCATCCCTAAAATCCCATTCATACGTGGTTTCCGAGCCACTGGAATTGCTCACCATAAATTTCACTTCCAGTGGGGCAATTCCATTTAAGTGGGAAGCTTCGATTTTGGGTTGAGGGAGTTTTAAAGAATCAAGCGCATAGATTTTAATAATTTTTTCGTTATAAATATTCTCGTCATCAGCATCTCGTACGGTTAGGCGCACATTATAATTCCTTGGCGTTGTAAAGGTATGTACCGGGTTTATTTCAGTAGAAACCGTCCCGTCATTAAATTCCCATAGATAGCTTTCTTTAGTCAAATTTCCAGTAGAACTGTTGCCATTGAAATGCACTACTAAGGGGACAGAACCATATGCCGGTTCGGCAGTAATCCTAGCTCTTATTTTTGGAATTGAATCAAAAACTGAAATTGCTATAGTTTCAGTGTGGTGCTTCATTTTATTGTCCCAAACTGTGAGCCTTACTTTATATTGTCCAGCAGCGTTAAACGTATGTTCGGGATTTGCCACTTCCGAAAATCCGCCATCATTAAATTCCCAGAAATAACGACTTACATTCTCATCATCCGTCGATGTACTTCCGTCGAAGTCTACGACCATTGGCGCCATGCCACTATAACGGGAGGCAGTAATCTTAGCCATTGGAGCACTATTTGTTTCAATAGGCGCGTTTGAAGTTTCATTTCCAATAGTTATCAATGCACTTCCGGTAAACTTTTTGTTTGTATTGTCCCAGATGGTGAGGCGCACACTATATTCCCCTTCATGTTCAAAAGAATGAGTGGGATTGGCCTCGCTAGAAAGGAATGGGTCGCCAAATTCCCAGAGATATCTGCTCACAGTAATGTCTTCGGAAATGGTCGCCTTAAAGTCGACTTCTAAGGGAGCAGCACCCGAACCAGGAATTGCACTAACTTGAACTATAGGTCTAGGCTCTTTTACTATTATGGTAACATCTTCTGTACGCGTAGGATGCTCAAGACTATCACTGCCTTTAACAAAGAGACGGGCAGTATACTCTCCAGGTTTAGTATAGATATGATGCAGGTCGGGATTATTGTCGTTAGAACGTGCCGTGCCATCACCAAATTCCCAATGGTACCGTACCACGCTGACTTTACCAATAGGTTTAATCTCAGCAAAAGTAAAGCTAACATCAAGTGGAGCCTCACCCTCAAATGGTAAAGCCCTAGCCGCAGCTATAGCATTAATAATCAATCCATTTGAAACTTCTACCTCTTCTTCAAGAATTCCTGATCTAGATTCGTAACTTAAGTAAGCCAACCTTGCAAGTAATCCTGCAATAAGTAATCCTAATACAATAACCAGAATCCATAACCTTTGTTGCTTGCGCTTTTCGACGGCGTCTTGAATGGGTTTTACCAGATTAAAGTGGCTAATTTCATAGCTTTTAGTGCGATTACCATCTTTCAGTTTAAACTCTGATCGCAGCAAATGTTTATCTTCTAATATCCCTAAAGTATCTTCATATACCTTATAATCTCGTTTAATCGCAGATCCGGAAATAGGTACACGATTACCTTCTATAATAAGGCCCTTCTCTATTAATTTCTTTGCTCTTCGGCCTTTCAATGGCGAAAGACTACGAATAACTTTTTTGTAAAACTTCTTTAGTATATTCGAGGGTTTACCAAGATCTTTAAGACTGAACTCAAATTTGGTGGCCTCATGACTTTCTTTTTGTTTGCTGAACCCAGCTTTAAGTTTAGCTTTAAGCTCCGTTTTCCTTTTTTTAGCGATTATTTTTTCTTCAGCATATTGCCCAATCAATTGCAATTGAAAGGTTTCAATATCCTGATTATCCAATTCAATTCCCTCTTTGTTTTTTACTTTTATTAGGTAATCGAATATTTGATCTATTGCATCCTTGCTAAAAGAAAATTTAGGACTGTCAAATTTTTCTTCTTTTTGAGTAGGTCCCTCAAGGGCTTCTAGCGCCTGATGTCTATCAAGGGCTTTTAACTCATACGTATATTTGAATATTTCAGGTAAAGACCGTTTTAACTTATTCAACAAACTAAGGTGGTCACTGGCAACTGAGAAAAGTACTTTTAAGTTAAGGGGTTCATACAACTGATCTAACTCTTCATCTGAAAATGAATTTAGGTTCTTACTAATCAGCTCCAGTACCTCATCTGGCGGATTGGAGTGGAGCAATGCAGCCATGGAACGGCCAAATTCATCTACTTCAGAATCATTGAAATATCTAAAAAGCTCTTCGAATTGGTAGAAAATTAGGGTTGTTGCCTCATCAATTTCTTTGGTTAATTGAATAAACTTAATATAATACCATAGTATCGCAGAGAGGTCATCAGGCAATTGCTTTGAAACGTCCATTTTTTCAGCTAAAAAGCAGGATCCTCCATTTTTCTGCTTCAAATCTTTTTTAATTACTTCTTCGATTTGACGCACTAGTATTTCAAGCGGTTTCTTCTTGGAGCCCTCGGTCACTATATCTGAGGGCATAAAACGAATTTTTATTGGGAAATGATGTTTATTATGCCTCAGGTATGGGACTACCCCAGCATTCAATAAAGAAGATTTTCCGTAGCCCGATTTTCCGAAAAGCACCACCAGCTTTTCAAGAGCAATCAGATTGCCCAGTTTTTTCTTATCATGGTCCCGCCCAAAAAATAAGTGCCTGTCCTCTTCTTGGAAAGGTCGTGTACCCGGATATCTTGATTGGTTTGGCATTAGGTATTCGTTTGGTATTGGTCTTGATCTTGGATTGGTGTTGAAGGCTATTCAGCCTTTTTAAGCATGGCCCTATGTGTCTTTTTTATCTCCTTACCAATTACCTCAAATTTGGATTTTCGGTGTTCATCTACATCGCCTAAGTTTAAATTTTTTAGCACGCCGGTTATTTTATCAAAATCCTGAAGTATCTGATTATATACCGTAAGTTCACTCATATAGGTAGCCATTTTTGAAACGTCCTCGGACAATTTTTTGGTCGTTGCCTTTATCTTCTCCACCCAAAATTCTTTATACTTGTCCAAATCTTCTGCTTTAAATGTTTTTGCATCCTTGAGAACAATAGGGAATATTCGTTCTTCAAAATTTCCTTTATTGAAGATTTCTGAAAGCTCGTACATACAATGCTCCGATTCCAGATAAGCATGACTAACCACCACTAAAATACTATCTGCCTGACCAATACGCTTTTCGAATTCTTTAATGTCTCCCTTATAAGGTAATTCTTCTTTATCAATTTTTATATCTATTCCTTTCTCTGTTAACGTATCTTTTAACTCATTAGCTAATTTTTCACTATCCCCCCCCCATTTGTAGGAAATGAATACTTTTGGCGGTGGCCCATCAAAGGAATCTTTTTTATTTCTAGATATTTTTTTACTTTTAACGGCCTCATGCAATACTTTAATCGACTTGGCCGCATTATCCTCAAAAAAATCCATTTGAAACTCATTCATAATGAAATTTTTGGTATTTGATTTTTTTGGGTCAAGATCATGAGAGTTCAAGACATCATCATCATCGTCAAAATCCATTATCTGTAAGAAGAGTTGAAAAAAGAGTTGAAAGTACCATTTTTCAAAACTGCAACCAAAGAACAACACCATCTTGGCATCGTGTATTTTCGTTCTCAATTCTTCATTAAGATTATCCTTTTGCATGATACTGTAGAGGTATTCATACATATCCTTAAATGTTAGAACTAATGAACCGTGGTGATTGTAATCCCCAAAAATATTATAAATATGCGTGGTTATTTTATCGTCTGATTCCTCAATAATCTGGAAATTGTGTTCGTAATCTTCAACAGGTTTACCCTTATGGTAGTAGGAGTAACTCGGGGTTATCCCTTTTTCTTTCATGGCCTTCAAAAGGAATTTATCTGGTACAGTGTTGATCACTAAGGAAAATGGAACTTCCGAAAGTAGTTCATACACTTCATTCGGTTTATACCCATCAAAAAAGGCATTTATCTTGGGCTGAATAAAATTATTCCTTATTTTCCCTGCCATGCCTAATACATCTTCATCTTCATAGTACGTCACCTTATCAAGTTGTTCAACAAGTGTTTTATTCAATTCCGTCACTATGCTGGTATTATTTTCAGTAGCTAGATGAGGACCTAATATGACCACGCATTTTTCAGTATTTATTTTTTCGATAAGATTTAAGAGTTCTTCTTCCCTCATAATATTTTTTACTATTTCAAAGAATTGTTCACTAATTTATCAGTGAACAAACTTCCGTTGTACCGTATCTATTGGTCAATTTACCCATACAATCTTTAAAAACGGGGGAGTATTCTGGTAGTTATGTAGGTACCTCACTACTTTAATTTATGAAACTCCTTTTAATTTCAACCACTCTACCAATATAATAAGAATTAGTGTACATGTTAGAAAAATGGTCTGAAATCACTGACATTTAGTACGAAACCACCAAAAAACTTATCGAACAGATCTTTAGTCTCCTGAGTGGTTTAACTAATTGGTGTTCTTATGGCGGATTGGTGTGACTTTAAATCAAAAGCCCAATAGGGCATCTTGCTTACCTAAACTGTTCCCATATTGAACACGATCTATAGGTTTTCAAGTGTATCCATTTGACATCATATAAAATAAAAAACATCGAAAATCATACGGTTACGGTGTTTTGACAGCACTTGAAAAGTGGTTCATTAGGATGACAGGAATCACATTTTGTAAAAAGTAATTAGTCGCTCCTTAAGATAATATCAACATATTGTCTTTCAGTATTTTATGTTGATTATTGATACGATTTCTGTGTTCTGAATTGCAA
>RCNB010003748.1_pt1 | contig 13375 bp, 15 predicted proteins | sample 2041321 | NCBI WGS metagenome assembly RCNB01 (sample SAMN09708232, study PRJNA481090) | Marine sediment metagenome, whole genome shotgun sequencing project. | reverse complement strand
CCTAACAACAAACGATTTCTAGTATAATTAGGGTTAATCCAAATTTTTCCAAGGACACCTTACCTATAAAACTAGTTAAAGACTCTTTAATCCAGATTCACCACACAATAATATGGTTCGTTGTCTTGAATGCTATAATATGCATCAGATAGACAAAACCAAAGAACATTACTTCTGTCTAAAAGCACGAGCGCGCGCGCGTTGACCCTACACATGTGTGGGTAACACGCCTGAGATTGATCCAGAAGGATACATGCGCGTGCTAAGCAGCTGGCAATACCGGTTCTGCAAATACTGCGTAAGCAAATCCCCCGCAAAAATCGCAGATGCGTCGATCAATTCCCAAAATTCGATGAATACCGCTCTTGCTCAACCACTCGATCCATCTGGACCAACTCTTCCTTAGTGTATAGGGTAGGGTACCCTACCGCGCGCGCTTGGTTGTGCAGGTTTTGCGATTCTTCCTATTTGGATATGTTAGCTAAACCCCCCGCGCGCAGAAAGATTGATCTTTATCATTGCGCGCACGTGAAAGGGAGATGTCTCCGAATACGTGCACGTCCAACTGTTTATAATTCGTTTCTCGTGATTCGCGAAAAACGTAAAATAGGTAGGTGAATAGAATTGTCTTTGGATGTTCTTGGTTCATGAATAACGCATTTAACAAGCTTGATGAGGGAAAGGCATCACTTAGAATTCTTTATTTATTGAATGGTAAGGGAGCATTGGCCTCTCGAGGGCAGTTTGAGGAGGCTCTTGGAAAGAATGGTGTGGGTAGGTCAGGGTTCTATACCAGCCTAAAAGTTCTCCAAGAGTTGGGGTTAATCTTTGAGGTGCGAAAGAGGGTTGATGGAAAGAATTTACTCTTCACCGAGTTAACTGAGAAAGGAGATAAGGTCGTTAAAGCAATCGACAAACTATACGCAGCCATTGAAATAGAATACCCCGAAGAGAACAAACGACGTAGTTACATGATAAAGGAGTCAGGCATCTTTAAACCTAGAATTTAGTTCGTAATTACGACCCATATAGTGGGCGCGAGCAGCAAATAACAGTTGTTAATAAAAGAGGGGAGGGTTACATGCCCTCGTGGAGCACTTTGTACTCCTTTTCAGGTCCCGGTTTGGTCAGTGACCACTCGAACCCGCGCTGGGTCGTAACGTACTCGGGCCACGGTAGGTCGATGGGTGGGTAGAAGTCCTTGGCCAGAAGTGGCTCGACCCACTTGTTTCCACCGATTCCGCCCCCGGTCCTGTCCACGAACTCCTTCTGGGCCTCAGCTAGGTCAGTTGGATGGGTCACAAGGTCAACAATGGTTGCTCCCAATGTCTTGGCTGCCGTGACGATTCCTGGGTCGATGCAGGCTGAGTAACCGTTGAGGGCGAACCTGGCCCACATGGGCAGGGGCTTGTCGGGGTTGGGGTTCCTGAGGGTGGCGTTGGCCGTGTTGAGCCTCGTGGATGGGGCGGTCCACTGGTAGGCCACGTAGTCATCCGAGCCCTGGTACGTCACCCAGTCCGGGAACTGGTACCTGATGTCCTTGTCGATGTAGTCGATGGGCATGAGCTTCTGGCAGTTCTCTGTGAAGGGGTCCTCCATGGCCTCGAAGCCCAGGTTCTCCTGCAGTTTCCTGCCGAACTGCCTGGCCTCCTCGTTGAAGATGGGTGGGCCGATCGTCTCAAGGTTCCTGTAGAGTATCTCTGATAGCTTCATGTTGCTGAGGCCTGTTCTGGTCCTTGCTATGATTCGCTTGGTCACCCTGCACCCCGTTATCTGCGCGATGCCCTTGGCCGTGTTGTCCAGCACCTTGGATATCTGCCCCTGCATCTCCAGCAGCGGTGCCCTGTGGGCGTACTGGATCTGGGCGATCCTCGGGGGGAGGTTATCGCTTGTGGCCTGCCCGCCCACCATGATGTACTCGTTGAGCGTCCAGTAGGCCGTGTACGGTAACATGGCGTCCTCAACGTACTTTGTGGCAGTGTACATGAGGCAGACAGCGTCCAGGGCCGCGGGCATCCTGCCGCCTGCGTGTCCCAGCATCTTGAACGGTATGTTCTTGGGCCTGAACCAGTTCTCCGGGTTAACGGACTCGAACGTGTAAAGCGTGTTCCAGTAGCTGGCCGCGTTGATCTCGTACCTTACAGTGTTGTAACCTGATGGATGGTAGGGCAACGACGCGTTGAAATCGTCGAAGTAGCCCTTGGCGGCGTGGACCGGCTTGGAGCCGCACACCTTCTCGGCTGGCTCTCCGAACAGCTTCAGCTTGCCCTTTAACCCATGCTTCTCCATGGCGTGTTTCGCGGCCAGGAACCCGAACAGGGCGCCCGCCCCCAAGGCGCTGTGGGGGTCCGTGTGACCTGCTGCGTATGGATGAAGTTTCTCGTCTCTCGGCTTCATGTACGGGACGTTTGCCTGGCTCGTGCCCGGTACGGCATCGTACTCTGCGAAGCCCCCGATGACTGGCTTTCCCTCACCCCAAACGGCGCAGAAGGCCGTCGGCATCTCTCCGCTGCCCTCCTCGACGGTCCAGCCGTCATCCCTCAGGAGCTTGACGTATGCGGCCGCTGATCTGTACTCCCTGAACGCAGGCTCGGCCAAGTTCCAGATCTCCATGTGGAAATCGCTGAGCCACTGCCTGTTGTCGTCGAGAAAATCCAGCGCCGTCTTCTTCTCTTTCTGAATTTTGCTCATTAAAACACCATTTAACCATCATCTGATACTATATTCAACTCTTTCCTCTCCCCATGTTTCCCCCGAAAACTTATCTTGGGAACGGGAGTAGGTTAACCAGATTAGGTGATTAAGTTTGACAACAATCACGTTCGTTAAGATCGGGTACATCGGTACGACAATCATCATTGAGGCACTTCTCGACGAGAGGAGCGCCCGGAAGGACATCAAGATGCGCGTAGTCTCTTGTTCGGTGAGCATGGAGGTAGAGGACTCCGAGGATGTGGCCAGGATGGCCGCCGGAATCGAGAGCGACCTCTACGTCATCATCTCCCCCAACGCCGCCCTGAAAGGCCCCAAAGCTGCGAGGAAGGTGCTGGAGGAGACGGGCAAGCCCCTTATCCTCGTCTCGGACGAGCCGTCCAGGAAGTACATGAAGGAGCTCCCCGAGGAGATTGGCTACCTGGTTATCTACGGTGACCCCATGATCAGCGCAAAGAGCGCATACCTCGACCCGGTCGAGATGGCCCTCTTCAACGCTGACGTTCTCAGGACGCTTGCTGTCACGGGTACGTTCAGGTTCATCCAGACTGAGCTGGACAAGGTCATCGACAGCATCAAGGCGGGGGATAAACCAGAGCTGCCCAGGATAGTCATCACGAAGAAGCGGGCACTGGCTGCAAGCGATCTGCAGAACCCCTACGCACAGGGTAAGGCGGTCGCGGCCTATGAGATCAACAGGCAGGTAGCAAAGCTCTCAACGGAGGCGGTCTTCAAGCTGAAAGAGAGGGAGGACGCTATCCCCGTGCTCACCGCGGCCCACGAGGCGGCCAGGCAGGCGGCCAAACTATGTGACGAGGCCCGCGAGCTTGAGAAGGCGAATGACACGGTAGTCAGGGTGGCCCACTTCAGCAAGGGTAACAGGCGCAGAAAAGTGGGCCTGTGGGACAAGTTCGATAAGTAGGCTACCTGTGCCTCTTTCTTCCCCTTCTCGTTTTTATAGCTACACCGGTTTTGAACCTCAGCATCTCATCCCTAGTCAGGATGACCTTGCCCACGGCGGCCACTTTTCCTTCAGGGTCCAGGATTATGGCTTCCTGGCCGGGCTTGATACCTGCCCCGACTTCCTTGACGTGTCTTGAGAACAGGTTTTTTCCCTGCTCGATGAACTCGATGACATCATCGACGACCACCACGTGCTGGTCAAAGTCCTCGACGCCCTCTATGATTCTCTCGGCCCCGGCGATCGTAATGGTGAACAGCGCATCGTTGGGCCTGTAGTTGGCCAGCAGGGTGTCACCGAGGAAGACGTGCCTCGGTCTGCCGGTGTTCTTACTGTACTCCACCTTGGACTCGTCGGGGAAAAGGGCTGCTCCAGCACCGTAACCGAACTGGTAGTCCGCTATGGCTCTCAGTTTTTCCAGGTCCCTGTTCATTTGGGATGCATATCCACTGATTCTATATAAGACGATACCTCTTTGAACATGAGGTTATTAGATGCGTTGTGAGGTATGCGGTAGAGAAATTCACGGGAACCCATATTATAGAGTCATAGAGGGCGGCAGGCTCACGGTCTGCGGCCAGTGCTCACAGTTCAGCACGCAGGCATGGGACCCGGCACGACCTCACCAACGAGGAGGCGCTCGGCCCAGCCCAGTCCAAGGCGCAGGAGCGACATAGACGCGGCCGAGTCCTTGGAGCTGGTTGAGGGATACGGAATGTTGATCAAGAAAGCCCGCCAGAGAAGGAGTCTCTCCGTTGAGGACTTTTCCAAGAAGATACGTGAGAAGGAGTCTGTTGTCAAAAAGCTGGAAAAGGAGAACATGAACCCGCCCATGAACCTTGTCCGTAAGATCCAGAATGCGCTTGGAATATCCATTCTGGAGGAGGCGGCAAAGAGCTCGGGTTCGGTCCTTTCTCGACCCATGGGACCCAGGACACTTGGCGACATGATCAAGATCAAGGACGCCACAAAGAAAGAGTGATGACAATACCCCCGGTTTACATCGTGACAGGGACCCCCAGCACGGGGAAGACAACTGCCTCAACCATTTTATCAGAGAAACTTGGTGCGAGACACATCGAGTTATCAAAGTTCTCCATCGAGAACGGTTACGTGATAGAGTACGACGTTGAACGTGACACCAAGGTAGTGGACATGGACGCCCTGGAGTCTGCCGTCAGGGATATCATCGAAAAATCCGTCTCACCCATCATCATTGACGGGCATTACGCCCACGAGTTAATAGAGGAGCCGCTGATTTCATTCCTGTTCGTGCTTCGGAAACGGCCCTGGGACCTGAAAAGCGTCCTGGAGGCGCGCCAATACAGCAGTGAAAAGGTCTGGGAGAACCTCGAGTCAGAGATAATGGGGGTCATCACCGGGGAGGCGCTTGAACTCATACCATCCTCAAAGGTCATTGAGGTAGACACCTCAGACCAATCCCCACAGGAAACCGCCAGTCAAATTCATCGCATGATAGAGAGCGGCGCTGCACCAGGTAACCCTATCATAGACTGGGTGGCCCATCCTGAAACCTTAAGACTGTTGCTGAGCCGACCATGTACCTTGTAATAAACTGCCCCAGCTGCGGCAAGATAATAATGGCGAGCACCGCAAACATGACTAGGTCTTGCCCCCACTGCAGCTTGAAGATCGATGTCAGGAGCGCAAAGGTCCTGGCGCGAAGCAGGACAACACAGGAAGCGGTGGAGATAATTCAGGAACTCAAGCAGCGAAAATCAAAGGATTCCCCTGTTACATTCAAGAAATTCAGGGCTTAGAGCCCCCAAAAACTCTGCGATTTTTATATAGGGGCACCATAAAAGGTAGGGCAGAGGTAATTACAAGTGGCGGCCGTTACAGGAAGAAAATTCTTCGAGGAACTCGGACAGCTAGTCGGAAAACCAGTAGTGGTGGAGGACTCCCAGGGCAAGAGCTACGAGGGAAACCTCTTGGGCTTTGATTCCCAGAGCATGAGCATCGCGCTAGGCGAGGTGAAAGGCTCTCAGGGAACGTTGTATCATCGTTTAATCCTGACGGGAAACGTGGTTGCGAAGATAATGGCCACCGATACCCCGTTCAACCTTGGTGGTCTCAAGGAGAGGCTTGAGCGTGTGTTCCCAAACATGGTGCAGTTCGTACCAGAGGCGGGGGTGCTCATCGTCATGAGCAAGATCAGGCTCAACGAGACAGGGATAATAGAGGGAACTGGCCCAGCGGCAAGCAGGGTCCAGGATATCTACAACAGGTTCATCCAGGAAACCTCATAACTCCCTTTTTTCATCAAAAAAGACGTATATATATTACAGGAACCTCATTTTGAGCCCTATGTCATTTGAGCTAAGGGACAGAGACCTGCTTGGAAGAATCGGGAAACTGACGGTGAAGGGCAAGACCCTGGAGACCCCTGCCTTCATGCCCGTTGTCAACCCGATGATTCAGACCATCGCTCCCCGAAGGCTCAAAGACGAGTTCGGTTGCGACATCCTCATCACCAATAGTTACATCATCCGCAACCACTTCCTTGATGTCCCCAACCTTGAGCTCCACAAGCTCCTGGACTACGACGGCATAGTCATGACCGACAGCGGCGCGTACCAGATACTTGTCTACGGCGAGGTGGAGGTCACCCAGCCCCAGATCATCGACTGGCAGAAGAAGATCGGCAGCGACATCAGCGTGATCCTTGATATTCCCACTGGCTGGGACATCCCCCGTGATGAAGTCGAGTACACGGTTGAAAAAACCCTCCAGAGGGCCAGGGAGGCGCTGCCACTTATCGAGGGCTCCGATAACCTGTGGGTAGGCCCCATCCAGGGAGGAAAGCACCTTGACCTTGTCGAGAAATCGGCGAAGGCTGTGGGCGAGATGCCCTTCGACCTCCACGCCCTGGGTAGCCCAACGGAGGTCATGGAGCGGTATATGTACCCCGTGCTAGTGGACATGGCCATGACCGCCAAGATACACGCCCCCGTTGAGCGCCCCATCCACCTCTTCGGAGCAGGACACCCCAACATATTCGCCATGTGCGTCGCAATGGGCTATGATCTCTTCGACTCGGCAGCGTACGCACTGTTCGCCAAGGACGAGAGGTACCTCACAGTGAGGGGCACACTGCAGTTCAAGGACCTCAAGTACCTGCCATGCAGCTGCCCAATCTGCAGGAACAAGAGCCCAGAGGACCTGGCGGTTCTGCCCAGAGGAGAGAGGCAGAGGCTCATCGCCGAGCACAACATGCATGTGACCATGGCAGAGATGGAGACCATCAAGCAGGCCATCGTGGAGGGCAACCTGTGGGACCTTGTTGAGACACGTGCCAAGGGCCACGCCCAGATGACCGCCGCGTTGAAGCGCCTCAGCAAGTACGACAAGTACCTTGAGGAGGGAAGCGACGGCTTCAAGGGAAGGGGGCTGTTCTACTACGATTACCACAGCATCCACAAGCCCGAGGTCATCCGGCACCAGGACCAGCTTCTGGGCAGTTACAGGAGGCCAGCCGACAAGAGCATACTAGTGCTCATGAGCGAGCCCAAGAACAGACCCTTCAGCGGTAACCAGGGGTTCATAAAGCTCAGGAAAAGGATGAACGACAATAGGGTTCATTATTGCTTCGTAGCTGCTCCATACGGCCTTGTCCCAGCGAACCTGGCGGAGACATACCCGCTGAGCCAGTTCGAGATGGCGAAACCCCTGGACCACGAGACGATCCAGTACACGACCGAGAATGTGAGGCAGTACATGGAAAAATACCCCCACGAGCACGTGGTACTGATACTGAAGGACACGCCACTGGAGGAAGCACTGCTGGAAAAGCTGGGCGATTTGGTAAATTCAGAGAACATCATCAAGTCAGAGGAGCTGGGCGGCGAAGATACTATGGAGAGCCTTGAAAAACTGCTCCGGTCCTTTAACTAGCGCTATAATCTTTTTCTGTTTTTAACCAATTTAAGTAAAGTATAAGAATAAGCGTAGTGTTAATGTGCCAGTCCCCCTAGGGGAGGCAGCGAGAGTTACTCGTCAGGGAAAGGACTGAAAAACCGCTCCGCAAGGGAGCATAAACGGTTTTTCGACTAGGTTAGACAAAATAATGGTAAAACTAACTTTCCATGGCGGCACCCACAAGGTAGGTGGAAACGCCGTCACGGTAAAGAGCAAAGAGGCAAACCTACTCCTAGAGTACGGTGTAAAGCCAGGAAATCCACCAGAGTTCCCAGGACACGTAAGGGCGAGGGACATCGACGGAATCATAGTCGGTCACGCCCACCTGGACCACAGCGGTGGCACCCCACTATTCTATCTCAACGAGAAAAAGCCCATATTCCACACGAGGACCACGGGCGACCTGATGAAGATACTCATCAGGGACCTCATCAAGCTGAACAGCTACTACCTGCCCTTCGAGTACCTGGAGCTGGAAAAGATGCAGCTCCAGAGGAAGGACCTGGGCTACGGCCAGAAGGTCAAGCTCAAGGACGCAGAGTTCCAGTTGCTGGACGCGGGTCACATACCTGGCAGCGCCATGGTTGACATCACGGTGAACGGCAAGAAGATCCTCTACACGAGTGACTTCAACACCGTGAACACCAGGCTCACGAACGCAGCGAAGATTCCCAGGAAGCGCTACGACGCGGTTATCGTGGAGTCAACGTACGCGATGCACGAGCACCCCGACAGGAAGGCGCTTGAGACGGAGTTCATCAAGGATATCAAATCGACCCTCAACCAGGGAGGCAAGGTTCTAGTACCCGCCTTCGCGGTTGGCAGGAGCCACGAGATTCTGAGTGTACTCCACGCCCACAAGTTAAACGAGTACACGTTGCTGGACGGAATGGCGAGGGCGGTTAACCAAGTGATGCTTGACATCCCCGAATCGGTGAAGACCCCCAAGACCTATGCCAAGGCTGTGAGAAACGTCCACGAGATAAGGGGCTGGAGGGACAGGAGGCAGGCAGTCAGGAAGGCAAAGGTCATTGTGGCGCCCAGCGGCATGCTCCAGGGAGGAACTGTCATGTTCTACATGGAGAAGCTAGGACTGGACCCCATGAACAGCATATTCATCGTCAGCTTCCAGGTACCTGGCACCAACGGCGCCAAACTTATGGAGACAGGGATGTTCCCCATAAAGGACAAGCCCACCAAGGTGAACGCAAAGGTCAAGCACTTTGACTTCAGCAGCCACAGTGGCAAGACCCCTGTGCAGAGTTTCCTCAGGGGCCTCAAGGGTAAGCCGGATATCTACGTGATGCACGGCGAGGAGGAGTCATGCGACTTCTTGGCCGAGTGGGTTAGGGATGAGCTGGACCTGAATGGCGTTGCGCCGAACAGGGATGACGAGTTCAAAATCTAATTTTTTTCCGAATATTTTTATTAAACCAGCATACCCCCTTCTCGATTTCATTATGGTTGATATTGCGGCGGGAGAGCCACACAGGGAACTCACCCTCAGGGAATTGATGAGGGGAAACATACTGGTGCTCACCGTCAGCAGGATTCTATGGAGCATGAGCAGCTCTATTGTTTGGCCCTTCGTCTCGTTGTACATCATAGAGCTAGGGGGAAACGCCCCCACCATCGGTAAGATCACCGCGCTGGCCAATGTGGCTGGGATGCTCTTCTTTCCCCTCGGCGGGTACCTCGCTGACAAATCGGGTAGGGCTAAACTTGTGGGTTACAGCACCCTGCTTTTCGCCGGAAGCCTCTCGGTGTTCGCCATGGCAAAGTCCTGGCAGTGGATCGCCGCAGCTATGACGATACAGTCCCTGGTGCTCTTCTACATGCCGGCCCTCAACGCGATCATGGCGGATAGTATACCGCCTGGGGCGAGGGGAAAGATTCTGAGCCTCACCATAAGTATCCCCGAGGCGGTGAGGATATTCTCGCCTTTCATCGGAGGCTGGCTCATTGAAAAATACACACTGGTCCCCGCTATGAGGATCGGCTACTCTATAAGTTTCATAACGGCCGCGTTTGTGGGTTTCATGAGGATTAAGTACCTGGAGGAGACCATCGAGACAGAGCCATTGAACAAGGGAGTTGTTGAGATATTCAAGGAGTCATACCGAAACGTATGGGTCTCCACAAGTTGGATCCTCAAGAACATGGGGGGTTATACGGTGATCGCGATGGTTCTGATTTTCTCAGGGAGCCTGGTTCAGCCTTACTGGGCGGTTTACGCAAAAACAATCACAGGGATCTCAGAGTTCCAATGGGGGCAGGTGGCCCTGGTAGGTGGCATAGCCAAGACCATGATCAGCCTTTATGTGGGTAGTTTCGTTGACAAGCGGGGCGCTAAGAAGAGCATGATCATCTCTTTCCTGATCGCAATACCAGCCATGATCGGCTTCGTCTACACAAGGGGACTTTTTGATACGACCATAGTCTACATTATCCTGGTACTGGCAAACGCCTTCATCTGGATCGCCAGCGGTGTGCTCATCGCCGATAGCATACCGAGGAACATCAGGGGCAGGATCATGGCCGGTCTCGGTCAGGGTATCCCCCTCGGCATCACTGGAGGTGGCTACGCCCAGGGGTTCATGCTTTTCATTCCCAGCGCCCTAGGCAGCCTGATCAGCGGGTACATCTATGATTACAACCCGGCTTACCCCTGGTATCTTCAGAGCATTTTGTTGGCGCTTTGTCTTCTCTTGGTCATCAAGCTCGTTAAGGAGCCGGACCACGCTGAGATCTAATCGAAACCATTAAAACCAACTGTCCTTTTCTATGGTGACACGGAGAGAAAACTAATGCCAGTCGAAGTATTTGACAAGGAGAAATTCATCGAGCTCTCAGAGAAGGCTACAGAGTGCACGATCAAGAAGAACAAGGACAACACAAAGCTCAAACTACGCACTCCAAGGTACCTGTACACCATCAAGCTCGACCCATCAGAGGCCGATGAGCTTGCGGGTAAGCTCAGCTGTCCCACAACTGAAATCTAAAACCTTCTTACTTATAGTTAACTGTTCTAATCAAAATAAAATAATATAGAGAGTAGTTGGTAAATTACTTCTTCTCTAGGTATGCGATGTTATTGACAACTGAGACCTCGATTTTTTCGTCTAGGTCTCTTGCGTCAATTCTCTTCTTTAACTGTGTTCGGAGATAGTTCGCGTCTTTGTCAGGTACGTCTACCTCAACTAGTCCTTGATCACTTTCAATGAAGTAGTCGATAATGGGGTCGTACTTGCTGCCTTTTCTATACTTTCTGGAAGGCTTTTTTGACACTGGTTTTAAATTGAATTTGACGTCACTCAAGTTATTCGCCTACTCTTTCTCTATTCATTTCATTTATATATTTTATTATGGAAACAATTTATTCACATATAGTTACTCTCAACTTTGTACAGTAACCATCAGAATCATATTACAGCCTAGCATTACTTCAACAAAACTCTACTCAAAGTAAGTAGGAAGATGGTTAAAGACAGGTTCTATTCACTAGTTCCTTGTATGTTTTATACCCTAAATCAAGTTGCTCCAGTGAAATATACTCGTCAGGTGTATGCGCCTGATCTATACTCCCCGGTCCACATATCACTGCAGGAATCCCAGCCGAGGCGTAGCTTACCGCCTCAGTATAATATGGTGCGCCAACGGGTTTAGTTCCCAGTATACTCTTTAATGTGGTCACGATCTCCGAATCAAGAGGTATATCAAGTGGGTTTGATGCACTGTGTCTCGTTAATTCCGCCTTGAAATCAGGGTCTTTTTTTGATAATTTATCAATTATACTAGTAAACCATCCCTTGGACACTTCAGGATCCTTGTGCGCCGGAATTAACCTGTAATTGATAGTCAGTTTCGCCTGATCGGGGATGATGTTTGCCTTGAAGCCGCCATCCATCATCGTGCACTCCACGGTAGTTGATCCCAGTAAGGGGTGCTGTTCCTTGTCAAGCTCCTCCTGAAGCGCCCTGAGTTCGTATAGAAAGTCCGCGGCCTTCTGGTTTGCGTTGATCCCCAGCTCGGGTTTGCTGCTGTGAGCCGCCCTTCCATGGAACATGATATCCGCGCCGCCTGAGCCCTTGTGAACGGGGATGATCTCCATGAGACTCGGTTCACCGATGACGCAGTACTGGGCCTCAGTCGATGTGACAAGTTCATCATCCAGGACATTGTTGACGAACCAGCCGCCTGTGTCCTCACCGGCCGTGAAAGCCAGGGTCAGTTGCCTCTTAAAGTCCTCCTTTGCCAGGTCCTGAGCTACCTGAAGCATGCAGGCATCAGGGCCCTTCATATCGCAGGCTCCCCTGCCGTACAGGCGCCCGTCCTTGACGACCGGGTCAAATGGACCCGCGATCCCCCATAGATCTGGATTGCCCGCTAGAACAACATCAATGTGCCCTGAAAGCACTAGTCCGGGCACTGTGTCCTCTCCGATCTTTCCGACAACGTTGGCGCGACCGTGCTCCACCACTTGGAGCGTCGTCTCAAAACCCACGTCATCTAGGAAATCCTTGATCCATTCTGCACAAGGCTGCTCCTGTGTGGGAGGCCCGGATGTATCGAACCTGATTAATTCCTTGGCGATCTCGACTGCCTTCATAATGGGACTATAATTGGTTACAGTTTGTTATATCGTTATTCAGCAGGTTAGGGGTCAGTCGAGAGGAGCTTTGCGACCTTCTCCTCCCTATCCTTGATGAACCTGTCGCTGTAGACGAAACCCGCGTAGAGGAATATGGTTCCAAGGAGCTCGAACTCGAAGAACAGGTTGGGGTCACCGAAAATGCCCATCAAAGTGCCTCCCAGCGCAGGAAGAAGACCCCCGATGACGAAGAAAACGTTGTAAGTTCTCCTCCTGTCCCTGATGAAGCTGTATACCGCGCCGAGGATCAGCGTCGTGCCCCCAATGATGTTGATGACTATGGCGTACCTGCGCACGTCCATTGAATACGCGTGAATTGCCTCGTGGAACGCCTCACCAAGGGGGCCGTTGAACGCGTCAACCAGGGTCGCCTGATCAATTGGATGAATGATCCCGGTGACCAGCAGTACCAGCGAGAGCAAGCCGATAACCCCAGTGAAGATATCCGCCTTCCTCTTGTCCACCAGGAGATACATGACCCCTGCACCCAGCATCCCGACGAGGGGGCCGAGAGCACGTAATAGACCTTGAACGCCCATACCGTGGGTCCGAACAGGTCACCGTTCATCAGGAACTCCATCAGAGCCGCTACGGCGTAGAACAGCATCGCCAACGTCCAGAGGAGCTGATGTAGCTTCTTTCTTTCCTGGTACTGCTTAAACAATGCTAGGGTAAAGACACCCGCGACAATGGTAGTGAACAAGGGGTAAATATTCATTTCAATTACCTACTCCAATGGATTAGCAAAAATCATATTTATATATTGTGAAAAAAAATGAAAAAGGACATACAAGTTACTATTTCAGCAAAGAACTCGCTGAGAGTTTTGTGAAAAAGATCATTGATGAATTGGTGCTCCTGCCGGGATTCGAACCCGGGTTCTCCAACTCGAAAGGCTGGAATGCTTGGCCGAGCTACACCACAGGAGCACGTACCTTTCTAAACCCATGAGCCTGTTTATAATTGTTTTCGGTTTGCAGTACTTTTTATATTTAGGCGGATTATTATGAAGGAAGGCGGGCCTGTAGCTCAGTTTGGCCTAGAGCACCTGGCTCATAACCAGGTGGTCGCGGGTTCAAATCCCACCAGGCCCACCAAAAATTTTATTCCAT
>RCNB010001795.1_pt1 | contig 13389 bp, 8 predicted proteins | sample 2041321 | NCBI WGS metagenome assembly RCNB01 (sample SAMN09708232, study PRJNA481090) | Marine sediment metagenome, whole genome shotgun sequencing project. | reverse complement strand
ACTTCAAGAAGGCGACCCAGCTTGCCCGCTCGATGGTCACCGAGTGGGGCATGAGCACGACCCTTGGTCCGCTCTCCTACGCCGAGCAAGAGGAATCGGGCTTTCTTGGTCAGACCTATCACAAGGACTATTCCGAGGAGACGGCCAAAGAGATCGACGACGAGATACGCAGCATCATCGGCAAGCAGTACGACCGTGCCAAACTCGTCATCGACGGGCACCGGGAGCAGCTCGACGCAATCGCCGTGGCATTGCTCGAGCGGGAGACCCTCGGCCGTGAAGAGATCGAGGCGATCATGACCGGCAATGAACTGCCGCCACCCGTAACCGTCATCATTCCAACCTACGCCGAGAAGCGCCGGGAGAGCGAAGAGAAGCGCAAGGGTGCGATCTTTCAGCCTCGCCCTCGCGAGGTCCCAAGCGCGGGCTAGTCGACGGAGGTTCGCATGCCCGAGCTGTGGGGCGTTATCAATGTGACGCCAGATTCGTTCAGCGACGGCGGCGCGTACCTCGATTCAGGGGCCGCCATCGACCACGGGCGGGTGCTGCTGGCGCAGGGCGCCGACGTGCTGGACATCGGCGGCGAATCATCGAGGCCAGCCGGCCGAGCCTATGGGGCTGGGTTCGAGGCGGTGTCCTCGGCGGACGAGATCGCGCGGGTCGTCCCGGTGATTGAGGTGCTGACAGGCGAGCTTCGGGCGAGGGTGTCCGTCGATACGGTGAAGCCTGAGGTCGCGATTGCGGCCTTGGCTGCAGGCGCGACCATTGTGAACGATGTGCGCTGCGCCGCAGATCCCGTCCTGGCGGAGGCCGCCGCAGCGGCCGGTGCAGACTACGTGATCATGCACAACCGGGGCCGCGGCGAGGTGCGTTCGCCCAACACCGACTACGAGGACGTCGTCCAGGACGTGCTCGATGAACTCCTACGGGCAGCTGAACGCGTGGAGCGAGCCGGCGTTTCGCGCGCTGCGGTTTGGCTGGATCCAGGCCTCGGATTCGGCAAGACCGCTGCTCAGTCCGCCGCGTTGCTAAGTTCTCTTGGGCGTTTCCGAAAGACCGGATACCGTGTACTTGTGGGTCCTTCGCGGAAATCCTTCATCGCCGAGCTTGCGCCCAATGAAGGGGGCGAGCTACCGGCGGCCAATGAGCGGATTGGGGGAACGGCTGCGGCGGTTGCGATCTGCGTTGCGGCCCGGGTCGACGCAGTACGTGTACATGATGTCCACGTGATGCGTCAGGTCGTTCGCTTCACCGAGGCGCTGCGCGGAACCAGTGAGGGTTCGCGATGATCGAGATCCTCACGTCGATCCTGACCAACCTGAACGATGGCTTCATGGGTTTCTTCCAACGAAACCCCTGGGATGTGCTCCACGATTGCCTCGACATCGGCTTAGTGGCGGTTCTCATCTATTGGGCGCTGGTCATCTTGCGCGGCACACGCGCGATGCAGGTGGCCATCGGATTGTGTCTCATGTTCGTCGGCTACCTATTCGCTCGCCGTGTCGGCTTGGTGACGGTCACGACGATTCTCGATTCCGTTCTTGCGTACCTTGCGGTCATCGTCGTCATCATCTTTCAATCGGACATTAGGCGTGCACTTGCGCGAATGGGCAGACGTCCGCTCCTTCGTGGACAGCGGACGGCCAAAGAGACACAGACGATGGAAGAGGTGATCAAAGCTGCAGGCACGCTCGCGCAAAAACGAATCGGAGCACTAGTTGCGTTCGAACGTAGCGCCGCATTGGACGAGTTCATCGAACGCGGGACCGAAGTCGACGCTGCCGTCAGCAAAGAGCTGCTCCACAGCATTTTCGTTCCGAGCTTCGAGAACCCAATGCATGATGGCGCCGTCGTGCTTCGCGAAGGTCGCATCTGGCAGGCTGGCGTGTTTCTCCCGATGGCGGGCTCTGCCGGAGGCGACCGTTCTCTCGGTGCGCGTCATCGCGCTGGCATCGGCATTACCGAAGAAACCGATGCGGTGGTGGTGGTGGTGAGCGAAGAACGCGGGGCAATTTCGCTTTGTTTCGACGGCAATATCGTTCGCAATCTGGATGTCGCTTCTCTGCGGGACGCGCTGTACGGCCTGTTCTACGCGCCTAAGCGGAACCGCCGCAAAGCGGCAGACCGCCGCAACACCGTAGTGCCTCCTGAACCGAGCCGCTCACAGAATCCAGAGGCCATCATCACGGTCAAGAAGGCCGAGGAATCCTCGTGAGCTCGATCGTCGACGCGCTTCACTCCGTCCGGCTCTTCTTCACCGACAACCTGGGCCTCAAGGCCGGGGCGATCGGGATCGCGATCCTCATGTTCTCGCTGGTCCACGGCGCAGAAGACATGGAGCGGAACGTGTACGTTGGCGTCGTCGTTCAACCTCCGTCCGACGCACAGGACATGATCTTGGTGACAGAGATCCCTGATCGGGTTCGTGTTCGCGTCAAGGGAAGCAGGGCACGGCTCAACGCGATCCGGCAAGAGAACTTGGCGCCGGTGGACGTCACTCTGAAGAGCACGTCGGAGCCCCAGTACTACTTCGAGAAGGAGATGTTCGACCTCCCCACGGGCGTGTCGGTCATGCAGGTGGTTCCGCCTTCTCTGATGTTCAAGTGGGTACCTCGCGGGGCTCGCGATGTGCCCGTCGAGGTCTCGCTCGATGGCAAGTTGCCCGCTGGTCTCGAATGGGCCGGCGAGCCAGAGGTGTTTCCCGAGAGTATGAAAGTCGAAGGGCCGAGGGACGTGGTCAACTCGTTGCGAACCGTCCGCTCCATGGAGGTGGACGTCAGCGAGCTGGAGGACGGTGTCATGCAACGTGAGGTCCCGCTCGTCGGGCCTCCGGCCAACACTGTGTTCGAGACCCAGACGGTCCTAGTGACCCTCCGCGTCCAACCAAAGATGAAGGAGCGGGTGCTGTCTCCGTTGCGAGTGGATGCCGAGGGCGTTGTGCCGCGTGCTTTGCGTCCGCGTGCGATCGCCGCGCGTATTCGCGGGCCTGTATCGATTGTCGATGCGCTGAACCCCGCTTCGGTGTTGGCGATCGTCAACTTGAGCAATACGCCATTGAAGAATGGCGCGGTGGCGGTGCCCGTTGAGCTTCGAGGGTTGCCAGACGAGGTCGAGGTGCTCGACCTCGAGCCCGCGATGGTGACCGTGATGCTGGGCGAGCCGTAGAAGCACGATCCGGATCGGCCCACTCGCTGTGCTAGCGGGCGAGCTTGAACTCTTTTTGAGCTTGTGCAGCGATGCCTTTGGCCATCGCCTCGATGCGGTCGTGCTTGGGTCCCTCGATCATGACGCGGAGCTTGGGCTCCGTTCCGCTCCAGCGAACCAATACACGACCCTTCTTGCCTAGTGCTTTCTCGGCGAGGGCAATGGCGTGAGTCGTCTTCGGCAGTTCTTCCAATGGTCGTCGGCCGGGTAGGGTGACGTTCACCAGCACCTGTGGGACGCGCTGCATTGCCTCAGCGGCCAGTTCGGAGAGGGGGCGCCCCTCGCGCAGGACGATCGCCAGCACCTGCATGGCCGCGACGAGGCCGTCGCCAGTGGTCGCATGATCGAGAAAGATCAGGTGCCCCGATTGCTCTCCCCCGAAGTTCAGTCCCCGCTTTCGCATCGTCTCGACCACGTAGCGATCTCCCACGTTGCAGCGCAGAAGCTTCCCGTGGTCGTTCTCGATCGCGCGCTCGAGCCCCAAATTGCTCATCACAGTGGCGACGAGGGTCTTACGACGAAGGCGCTTGGCTCGGAGCATTCGGGTCGCGCAAAGAGCCATGATGACGTCGCCGTCGATCTGGTTCCCCTTCTCGTCGATCATGATGATGCGGTCGGCGTCTCCATCGAGTGCGATGCCGAGATCAGCGCCGCGCTTGCGGACCTCACGCGCGCAGGTTTCGGGGTGCAATGCGCCGACTTTGAGGTTGATGTTCTTGCCGTTGGGGCGGACCCCAATCGCGTGGGTCGAAGCGCCGAGTTCGGAGAAAACGAGGGGCGCGGTTCGGTATGCGGCTCCGTGTGCCGCGTCCACCACGATCTTCACGCCCTCGAGGGTAAGCTCATCGGGGAAAGAGGCTTTGACGAATGCTACGTAGCGTCCGGCGGCGTCGTCCAGGCGCTCGGCTCGGCCTACGCGCGTTCCCGTGGGTCGCTTCTTGTCGAGCTCGGAGCCGACGACCAACGCTTCAATATCCTTCTCGATCTCGTCCGGGAGCTTGAAGCCGTCGGGACCGAAGATCTTGATGCCGTTGTCCTGGTAGGGGTTGTGCGATGCGCTGATCACGACGCCCGCATCTGCGCGCATGCTGGTGGTCAGGTGGGCGATGGCGGGCGTGGGAAGCGGCCCAGACAACAGTACCTCGCCGCCGAGCGCGCAGATTCCCGAAGCGACTGCCGTTTCGAAAAGGTAGCCCGACAACCGGGTGTCCTTCCCTACGACGATTCTAGGCACGTGGCTGACGCGCTTCCCCGCCTGGTAGGCGATTGCAGCGCCGATGCGAAAGGCCACCTCCGGCGTCATGTCCCCTCGATTGGCCAGACCTCGAATGCCGTCGGTTCCGAACAGTGTGCGACTCATAGTTGCTTCATGGCTCCCAGGTAACGTCGATACTCCAGTTCGACGGAGGGGCAAAGGTACCCGTCGTGACGAAGCTTAGAGGCCACAGCGCCTCGATCAAAAAACCTGGGCGCTGAGCCTGCGCGGTCGTGTTCGGACCGCCTTCGGTTTGCCGCGCGACGAACTGGCCCTCTATGTACAGACCACGGATCGGGATGTTGTCCGGGAGCACGCTATCCACGTTGAAACCAACCTGCACGGCAGTGTCTCCCGCAGTGTCGTCGGTAACCCCTTGTCCCTGCGTAATGCCGAATGTGGGCGCGAAACCGCCGAACTGTGATTGCAACGACGCTGAGAAGAGCCCTGCCGCCACCCCGGTCAGGAAGTTCGTCGTATCCTGTGAGGCCTGCGCGGTGGAGGTGTTGACCCCGCGTTGTTGGCTTGTGCTGCCCGTGACCAGAAGGGCGATGACCTGCGCCTCGCTGGTCGTCGGCACGTTCGACTTGAACTCGATGGTCGGGTCGCTCAGGCGTCCTGACACCAAGACACTGACCGTGTCGTTGCTTCCGCGGAGCGAGTGTCGCGCGACTAGATCGACTTTGGCATCCATGTCGGGCTCGCCATTGAACACCATGCTTCCGGACCGGATCTCGAACCGCTTGCCAAAGACTTGGAAGCTACCTCGCTGCAAGTTCACGGTTCCTTTGACCGTGAACTCTTGGGTCAACTTGGTGTCCAAGTTGGCGGTCGCCTCGACGTAGAACCCCTGGTCCTTGCTGCGGATGATCAATCGATCTTCGGACCGAATCTTCAGTTTTATCTCGTACGCATCGCTTCTTCGGGCGGGTTCGTAGGTTTCTCCAATGAAGAAGACCTCAGGGTGTCGCTCCAGGGCTTGAGGAGTCGCGCTGCTCTCCGGGATATCGAGGTCGAGTTTCTTCAGTCGAATCTCTCCGTCTAGGCCGTGGTCCTCGAACTTCGCCATCATTCGGGCGCTGCCGTCTATTCGCGCCATGATCGACCCCTCTTGACGTAGCGGGAAGTTCTTGGTGTCTACGACGAGGTCGACCTTGTTGAGCTTCAGCTTCTTGAAGCCCACCTGACCATTGGCGACCGCGCTGCCGTTGGTATCACTCGCGCGTAGATCGGTGATCGCGACGCCGTCCTCGTCGAAGATGGCGCGACCTGTGACGTCCTCCAGAGTCTGCCCGACGCTTCTGAGATTGACTCTGCCGTCTGTGAGCTCGACGCTCCCGACGAACTTCGGGTCTTGCACACGACCCCGCGCCGTGACGCTGCCCTGGAGAATACCCTCGACGTTCACGATGCCGGCCATCCACGCGAGGATGGCTTGAAGCGGCATCCGGTCGAAGTCCGCCTGCCCCTCGACATCTCCCTTTTTGGCCAGCACCGGGATTGGATGCTCACTGTCCCATGTTAGGGGAACCTTTCCCGACATCGTGGTCGAGCCACCGTTCCACCAGCGCATGTCGAGGTCCATCTCGCCGACGCCGTCTTCATACGCGGCGGAGATTCGATTTCGCGAAGGGGGCGTCTCGACGATGGTGTTGACCATTCCAGTCGTACGAGCGGGCTCCAATCTTCGGGCACGGAGATCGTCTGCCTGAAGATTCAGCGAGAGCGTCGGGTCGTCGCCGAACAGTCCCGTGCCTTTCAGCTGCGCGCGCAACACGCCGGCCGCGTACCGGCAAAGGTACGGTAGGTTCTCGGTCGGCGCGTCGTAGAAATCGGCGCTGATGTTCGTCACGGGCAAGGATGGGATCTCGGCGTTCGACAACCACTCATCGAGCGGGGTCTCCGCGGAGGCCTCGAGGTTCAGCACCTTGGTGTCTCCGACTACCCCGTCCATAGTGAGCTGTGTGAGCCCGTCTTCCAAGCTCGCTCGCACCGTGGCACGGGGGTTGGATTCGCTCCCGCACAGGCCCTCCGACGAGTCTGAAAGCCAGTCTAGGCTCGAGTGGAAGTCGCCGCGCGTTCGAAACGCGCCGCCGGCTAGGGTGGCACTCGCCGCGACACGCAGGCGGTCGGCGTCCGGTACTAGGCGATCGCTGAGCTTGTCGGGAAACGCGCTCAATCGTCGCGGGGGCATGCGGAATGAAACTCGCCAGGGGGACGTCGCGAGCGCTTCGATCGCCTCGTCCGGCTCCTGCGCCAGATGGACCAGGTCGACGAGCAAGCTGGCTTCGGTTTCAATCAGCTCGCCCTTGTCGTCGGCAAGGCGCACTTGCGTTAGGAGGGCGCCATATTCGTACCGGAAGTCTGACTCCAGTGCGACGGGGCCCCAACCATCGATGACGAGGGCCGGAATCTGGACGGCGCCCTTGAAGGCCGACGCGTCGATGGGTCCAGAGAGCCGAATGCTCGCGTCCGCATACCCCTGAACATCGGGCATCTCTTCCTCTAGGAATAGCTCGAGCAGCGTTAGATCCATGGCCCCGGTGCTCAACGTGGTTTCGTAGACACCATTGCGCAGCGCCGACCCCACACCATCCCCGGTTGGCTCGATGAATCCCGTCGTGCTCAGGGTGAAGTTGCCGCGCCCGCCCAGATCAACCTGTGCGTCGGCGTCGAGCAGTTGGTTGTCGTACCGGATCAAGTATGCCGCATTGACCGGAGCGATATCCCAGAGGTTGGCGTCTGTCAGCGTGCCTTCCGCCACGATGGTAGGGCTCTTTTCGAGGTCACCGCGAAATTCGAAATGCAGGTCGACTCCACCGGTGAACTCCGGCGCGTCCTCCGGGTAGAGGATCCGCAACAGCGAGAGGTCGAAGTTCTCCAAGTCTGCGCGAATGTCGTCCGGCCCGTCGAACAACCACTCGCCTTGCGCCTCGAGGCGCTGAGGTCCGCGCCCCATCAGGATCCTGTCGAATGAAATCCCCTTGTCCGGATCGAGTGCGGCGTTCTTCACCGAGCCGCGCCAGGAAAATTCTGCGACCGCCAACTCCATCGTATCTACGTCGAGGCGATAGATGCCTTCGTTGACCTCGACCCGCGCCTGGAACTCCGCCCGTCGGTCGCCTCGTGCCGTGAACTCGCCTGTCGCGGTGTACGCGTCGGGACCCCCGGTGAGCAGCGCCTGACCATTGCCAATCGGATACCCGGCCACGCGAAGCGCCGCTCCATCGAGCTCCAAGTTGAGTTGCGGCCTAGCTGGATCACCCCAGACCCGCCCCTCCAAGATCAAGAACCGCGCCTTGAGTGCCCCATAGTGAAAATGATCGAAGCGCACCAATCCCTTCGTTTCGAAGTCGCCGCCCACCGTCTGACGAATGTGCAGATCGAACTCGGCGCTCCCCTCGATTCCTGGCGCATACTTCTGGAAGTTCGGGTCGTCGCTCACTTCGGGCACGTCGCCACGGGCGTGGATCTCGGAAACGCCCGCGTACTCGATGTGCCCGCTCAAGGTGAGGTCACCGCCGGCGTATCTGGTTTGGAGCGAGTCGATGTCGAGGCCGTCGTCACGCGAGCGCAGGCTCGCAACGAAGGCCGGAACATGGACGTTCTCGTAGACGAAGCCCTCCGCTTCCATCTCGACGCCAATGACGTTCTCGTCTTTCGGGTCGCCGCTGAGTTCGATGCGACCGGTCACCTCGATGTCGGGCGCGCCGCCCAGGACCTTCGCTAGCTGCGCTCGCGGGCTCGCAATCTCGATTCGGGTGACGCCCTCGCTCGGCAGCTCCCCTTTGATCTGCGCGCGACCGCCTGCGGTTTCCAAGTCGGCCCGCAGACGATAATTCTGCTCAGGACCCCAAAGGCGCACCCACCCGGTCGCCTCTCCCTTGAGCGACTCCGCCCAGTCGAAGCCCACGTCAAACAGCGTCTCCGTGCTCACCGGCTCTACGCGCACGAACAAGTCGAGGTCCCAAGGGTCCTCTGCGGCAGTGTCCTCGTGCGGGCGGTAGACCAGCTCAGCGGTCATGCGCTCATCGTCGCGGCTCGCCTCGGCCGTGACTTGCGTCCCTCGGGCGTCGGTGTGGACGCTGCCGACGATGTTGTCGATGCTCGCTTCGAACGGAAACGGACTCACGATGCGTCCGTCTGCCGACCAGACTTCGATGTCGGTGCCCCAGTAGAACTCCATCCGGCCCTTGGTGTCGAGTTCGACGACACGAAGATTCTTCAGGCCGAGCAACTCGCCAGTCACTTCGAGATTACGGAGGTCTATGTTGTCAACGATCGCGTGGAAAGGTTCTCCCACCGTTGGCGTCTTGTCCGCGGGTTCGAACGCTGCGAGGAACGTCGGCGCGCCTTCACCGTCGTCGACGAGGTCGACCCAGCCATTGGTGAGGACGCCATAGTAGAAGCGAAGCCGACCGCGCAGCGCGGCAATTGGGTCGATCCCAATCTCCACCGTCTCGCCGTAGATGATCGCGTTGCCATCGGGATCGTAGACGAAGGTGTCTTTGACGATCGTACGCCACGGACGCAGTTGCGTGATGTAGCCGGCATGCATGGTGCCGTCCATTTGCCCGGATACGAAGTCGTTGAGCATGTCTCGGCCGATCTTGCGACCTAGGCCGGTGTCCAAGTGGAACAGGACGCTCGCGATCACCGACACCAACGCAATGAGCGGCCAGCCGAGGAACCAACTCACGAGGCGAGACAACCAGCGCATCAGTACGCCTCGCCAATGGTGAAATGGATGGCGCCGGGGACACCGCCTTTGATGAATCGGAAGATATTGAACGCGTTGGGTGGCGCCTCCCCTCCGACGACCTGCCATTTGGGTATCAGGAAACCGAAATCGAGTCGGATCGGGCCCACCGGTGTTTGATAGCGAAAACCAAACCCGGCCGCCGCCCGTATATGGTCGAATCGGAAGGCCTCGCCTCGATTGACGTCGCCGAAGTCCATGAAAAGGGCCGTCGCGAACGCTTGGGTCACCGGTACGCGCCATTCGACGCCGGCCTCCCACCGACGCAGGCCACCGTCATTGCGCGCGTCGAAGCCCTCTCGATTGAGCGAGTCGAGGTTGCCGGGGTCTCCGAGGAAGCCGCCGAAGAAGCCACGATGACTGGTCGGTCCGCCAGAACGAAGGCGGTAGTTCTGCGGACCGAGTTCCTGTCCGATGAGGTCCAAACGGTTCCGGTCTCGCCCGAACAGAAACATCGCGCCCATTCCGAACCGGAACGCAAGGGTGGAGGAGAGTGGCAGTGGTGCGTAGCCGCGGACCTCGGGGGTCACGCGGATATACTGCCATGACCGTTTGAGCTTCGCGGGCGATTGCTGGGTGCCGAACTGAAAGAAGAACCCGGCCCGAGGTGATCGGGAGTCGTCGCGGAGATCGACGACTAGGCTCTCGTCGAAGAAGACGACCTGATAGCTGGTTGGATATCGAGGATCCGAGTCGATTGTCAGATAGGTGTCGTAGTTGAGGGCGCCGACGAGCAGCAGGCGGCCATCGAAGAACGGTCTCGATAGACTTCCGCGCACCTGAAGGTCGTGACGACGAAAGAGCTCGTAGGGATCCGGACCCCAGTCGTGACGAAACTGGATCGTCGCCGTCGTGCGGGGCTCGAGAAAGTCGGGCCGGCGGTATTCGATTCGGAGCTCGTTCCCGAAGATGAAACCTCGGGTGAAGCGAAAGAGGGGGTCGGTGGCAACGATCTTCGGGCGGTCCTCGATGCGCAAGCGGCGGAAACCACCGATGAAATTGCGGTGCTCGAACAGGCCGAACAAGTGAACGTCGGAGATGCGAGTGTCCTGCTGGAGCGTCAGTGTGGTGATGGTGCCGCTCTGAAGCCCCGCGCCGATGCCCCAGCGGATTGCTCGACCCGGCTCGACCTGGATGGTGACGTCGACGACGCCTGTGCACTGGCCCTCGTCGTTCAGGCGTGGTGTCGAGGAAACGTCGACGGATGCCAGAGCACCGAGCGCGTAGACGGCGCGTTGCGCGTCTGCCAGCGTCAGTGAGCTGTAGGTTTGACCGGTCTTGAGGTCCGCCACAGCGAGGATGGTGTCTGCAGGCAGTTCGCCATTGCCGCTGACCGTGATGTCGCCGAACTTGCTGGGCGGACCACCGTGGACGTAGAGTTCGACGAATGCCTCCCGGGCGTCGCGATCGATCTCGACGCGTCCCGCGACGGAGCCACAGGCGTAGCTCTCTTCTCGAAGCTCGCGGCGAATCTCACGCTTGGAGCGTTCGTAGACCGCCTCGTCGAACGGCTTGCCGATTTCGAGGTCGACCGCGTCTTCGATCTTGCTTCGCTTGCTCGACTCCCAAGATTCGTGACCCTTCACCAGGATCGAACGCACGAGAACCGGTTGGCCTTCCTCGACCTCGATACCGACCTCGAGCTCGCACCCTTCGTCCGCTCCCTCTCGGGTGCAGGGCGCTTCGCCTCCCGGCGGTACGACGATTCGGTCGTCGTTGGCAGCGGAGGCCGGATCGAACTCGGTGCTCACCACGGCTGCTTCGTAGTAGCCCCGTGCCTGGTACCAGCGTTCGATACGCTGCAGATCACGGTCGAAGACCGCGGAATCCAGAGTCGGCCACCCTTTTCGCAGCTTTCGCCAAAGATCGAACGAGACGCGCTTTCCATCGAAGGGTGGGACACCGCATTCGGAGTCGGGGCTGGTGCCGAACGAAACGGTGACGCGCTCGCGCTCGCGGGTCGCCAGGCAGGCCCTTAGGGCTTCCTGATCGAGTTCCTCCATGCCGCTGAAACGGATCCGTTCGATGCCGTATGCATCCTCTGGGATCGTCTTGCAGCCGCTCGCCAGAACGAGCAGGAAGCAGATGCATCGCCGGCGAACCATCTACCTACGGCTTGTAGCGCGGAGAGCCCCAATTCCGCCAGCGAACGGCGTGATTTCGGCCATTTGGCGGCTGCCCCGGCTGCTGCTACAGCTATCGCCGGAATCACCATGAAGCAGTACTTCGTCCAGACCTTTGGCTGCCAGATGAACGTTCACGACTCGCGTCGGATCGAAGAGGTCCTGCGGGCTAGTGGCTTCAGCGAGGCGAGCGAGCCGGCATTGGCCGATCTGCTGGTGGTCAACACCTGCAGCGTCCGAGAGAAGGCCGAACACAAGTTGATGAGCCTTCTCGGTACTTTTCGGCCTTTCAAAGAGTCCCGGCGGGGCATCGTACTCGCCGTGGCGGGGTGTGTGGCCCAGCAGGAGGGCGATCGGCTGCTCCGCAAGGCCCCCTTCGTCGACATCGTGCTCGGGCCGGACAACATCCCCGAGCTGCCCGCGCTGGTCCGTGAAGCAGAGCAGGGCGCCCCTCCGATCACGCGGACGGTCTTCGACATGGACGACCCGCAATTCCTTCGGGCCAAGCCTCACGCAGATCGCCGGGAGGTCACCGCGTACGTCACGGTGATGAAGGGCTGCGACGAGCGCTGCACGTTTTGTATCGTTCCCTATACCCGAGGGAGCGAACGGTACCGACCAGCCGACGAGATCGTTGGGGAGATTCAGGGCTTGGTTGCCGGAGGGGTGCGTGAGATCACCTTGCTCGGGCAGACGGTCAACTCTTGGCACGAACCGGGGCTCGAAGCCGAGGCTAGCAAGGCCGAGTCTCGGACGGCTGCATCGACGTCTCGATTTGCCGGCCTGCTGCGGCGAATTGCCGAGGAGGTCCCCGGCCTCGAGCGTCTTCGCTACACCTCGCCACACCCGCGTCACATCACCCCCGAGCTGATCGCTGCCCACACCGAGCTCGACGTGCTGCCCGCGCACGTGCACTTGCCTGTGCAATCGGGGTCTGATCGGGTGCTGCGCCGGATGGCGCGACGCTATACAGCCGAGGACTACATCGCGCGCACCGACGCGTTGAAGCAATCGAAGCCCGGACTGACTCTCTCCGCCGATTTCATCGTCGGCTTTCCAGGAGAGACCGAAGACGACTTCGAGCAGACCCTGGCGCTCATCCGGCGAGTGGGGTTCGTGGCAGCGTTTGCCTTCAAGTACTCGCCACGGCCCTACACGCCCGCGCTGAAATTGGGCGACGAGGTGTCTGAAGATGTGAAGAACGACCGATTGGCGCGCTTGTTTGCGGTAGTCGAGACGCAGCAGCTAGCTCATCTGCAATCGCTGGTGGGGCAGGAGCTAAACGTGCTCGTTGAAGGGCCATCACCCGGCGACACCGGTCGATTCACCGGTCGCAGTGAGCGCAACGAGATCGTCCATCTAGTCGCACCCGCGGGCGTCGATCCGACCGGGCAACTGGTCACCGTCACAGTCGACCGACCCTACCGGCACAGCCTGTCCGCGTACATGAACGGGGCGGACGGGCGACACGAAGGCGGCAGACGGACGCGCTTGTCGGTGCTGGACGCGGGAGGCGCGACCTGAGCACCGACACCTGTTGGGACCGAGTACGCCCGTGGCGCTTTGCCCTTCTGTACATGGCTCTCATCTTCGTGATCTCCTCGTTCGAGGTGCAGGTCCCGGGCGCGGAGCACTTCCCGCTTCAGGACAAGGGCATCCATCTGGTCGAGTACGCGGTTCTAGGGTGGCTCTGCGCGACTGCATCGGCGCGCACCTGGCCCAATGCCTCACTGTGGCGAACTGCGGCGTTCGCGATTTTTGTTTCGACGCTGTGGGGTGCTTCCGACGAGCTTCATCAGGCGTTTGTCCCGGGCCGATTCGCGGAGTGGAGTGACGTCGTAGCGGATATTTGCGGTGGCATTGCAGGCGCTGCAAGCCGCCAGATCTTTTCAAACAGAACTGTGAGTTGATGCACCATAAAACCCGCGCCGTCGGGGGAGGTAGCATTGACGAATCCCATCCCAGTCTCTAATTTTAAAAGCGTGAGGGCGGCGATGTTCTCACCAAAAAAAACTAAAAACTTTGCTGGCGGACCCCCCCCGTATATC
>RCNB010001794.1_pt1 | contig 13390 bp, 11 predicted proteins | sample 2041321 | NCBI WGS metagenome assembly RCNB01 (sample SAMN09708232, study PRJNA481090) | Marine sediment metagenome, whole genome shotgun sequencing project. | reverse complement strand
AAATTTTAGTGTGACATACGTTCGAGATTGTCGAAAAAGTCCAAATTTGCCATTTTGCTTAATTTCTGGTGTAATAAAATCAAATAGTTACAAAGTGCGAAATTGATGTTTTAGGGTTTTTCGATAGTCTCTATGGTAGTGTGGTTTTTGGATTATCCTGGTTTTGAGGAATATGAAGAGCTATTTTTGAAGGATTAAATAAGGTAGTGTGGAAGGTTCTGTGTGTGGATTTGTGTGTGAAAAAATTCACAGAACTATTCATGCAATGTCAAGAGCTTTCTCATCTTTTAAGTGCAAAGGAATTATCTTTGTGAAGGAGGAAGTGAGATCTCATATTGGGGGAAAGCACAAAGGATGGGGAGGGTTGTTTTCGAGGGAGGATGGCAACAAAAATGGCGTGGTTTGTAATAGTCCACGCCATTGGGTATTTTGTGTGCAGTAAGAAAAAAAGAGAGTAGTCGTTGCAGCGCTTACTCTCTTAAAGCCCAGTTATTTATTGTGAGTTAAATCCTAATTATGCCTATTAATGTTAATCTCATAATCACAGATATAACACTTCGCTGTTCCATGCTCATCAAGTTCAACACTAGATTTGCATCGTGGACATCTGAGGCACAAAGTTACAGTAGCCATAATTCTTCCCTCCATTTTGTACATTATACCATAAAATAGTGCTATAGTCAAGATAACCGAGGGGAGCAGGGGAATGAAGATTCTGTGTGTGGATTTGTGTGTGAAAAACTTTTCAAAATCTGCTAAAACCTGCTACTATGTAGAAAATCTACTAAACTGAAAATGCCTATATTCTAAATAGTTAAACAATTTTGAGGAGGTTAGGAAACTCAGAGGTACTAACTTCTAATCCGCAGGTCGGGGGTGAGCTTGTCCAGAATGACATGAAGGGATCCCCCCCGCGCCTCACCAAGAAAATCAAGCACTTATAAGTTTTTGTGAGTGCTTTTTTCATGCAATGGGAAGTCGAGTGTGGTAGCTGTACATTTGCAATAGAAAGGGACAACTTTACGCTGGTATTACCACAAACTGGATATAGATTTTATCTCTTCCTTTGTGGAATCAGTTTCTGTCAGGAGTATAGGAATAAGTCCAATTCCTTCTCCTTTCTATTCATCCCTATCTTCACTTGTTTATTGTGTTATTTTAATGCGGCATTATTCATGAAAAAAAAGACTCAAGACCTAAAATATTTCTTGATATTATAAGTAATATCAACTATTATTTATAAAGTATACTTACCAGGTAAGTAATATTTCGAGGTTGTCATGTATAAGAGGGAAGTTAAAGCAAATAGAAAAGAAAATATTTTTACAGCAGCTTTGCAATGTTTTAATGAAAATGGATATTATAAAGCCTCTATGGATATGATTGCCGAAAGAGCAAAAATGACCAAACGAGGTTTATATTATCATTTTAAATCAAAGGATGAGCTTTTTATTAAGCTCTTTCACTATATGAATAAAAAGTATTATGAGCAGATTCCCTCATATGCAATGAGGATTACCGATCCCAAGCAACGTTTACTAACGTTTGTAAAAATTGGGAAACAGGTTCTACGCAAAAACACTGATTTCTTAAAATTTTCCCATGAGTTTATGTCAATGGGCATACGCAAACCTGAAATCAGGAAAGTGTTTGCCGCTTATTATATTGATCAGGTTGGAAGGGTTAGAAAAATTATAGAAGAGGGAATTGATTCCGGTAAATTTACAAAAATCGATCCCGATAAAATGGCACGCGCTATTGTTTTAATAACGATAGGAGCTTATAACGTCTATTTTACTCTTAACGCACATTTTAATCTCGTTGATCAACACAGCTTTAATATAAATCATATGATCAGAGGGTTGGAAAATAAATAGGAGATATTTTTGCATAGGACAAGAATATTAAACGATTTTTCCATTTTGGTATGTATGCAAGTCCGGGAAGAGATGCCGACTGTTGCTGAAAAGATGGAAATGTTTGATATCGATAATTTTGAAAAACTATTAATGATCAGCCAATCAGCATGATGAGCCTTTTTTATTCTCAACGGCGGCTGTCACACATTGAGGAATTATATATTTGAAACAAAAAGTCTATATCAAGAGGAGGGAAGCAAAAATGAACAAACCAAAGATGATTCGTGTAGATTTAACTAAAGAAAAAATTGAAACGTTACCTTTGCGGGAGGATCTTACAAGAGACTATATTGGTGGTGAAGGGATAGGCTCTCGACTGCTTTGGGAAATGGTAAAACCACACACTGAACCATATGCGCCTGACAATGTAATCATATTTGCAACTGCTCCCTTAAACGGAACCATATTCCCTGCCGGGCCGAGAGGAAGCATAGTCTTCAAATCACCTGAGACAGGAACCATCTCCATGTCAAATATTGGCGGACATTGGGCTGCACAATTGAAATTTGCCGGATACGACCTTATTGCGGTTACTGGAAAAGCAAAAAGGCCCGTTTACCTCTGGATTGATGATGAAACCATAGAACTCCAAGATGCAGATAACATTTGGGGGGAAACAATCCCTGAGATGCAGAAGATACTAAAGAAGGAAAAGGGAGACCCAAATATTCAGATGCTGGGAATAGGGCCTGCTGGTGAAAGGCTTGTGCGTATGGCCAATGTAGTCAATGATGTGCGCTTTGCTGGAAAAGGGGGTGGTGGAGCTGTTATGGGTTCTAAAAATTTCAAAGCCATTGCTATTCGAGGGACAGGAATGGTTTCAGTTCATGATCTTGAGCGCTTAAGAGAGGTAAGCTTTACCATAATGGAGGCTATGAAGAAAAGTGAACTGATACAGTCATTGAAAAAGTTTAGTTCCGCTGCATTCAACCAATACGTAGCTGAGATACAGGATTTCGGGTATAAGCATTTTCAGGAAGGGGGATGGAAGGATGGTCACAAGCTCTATATAGAACACATTGACAAGGCGTTGTCTGAAGAGCACATAGCCTGTTACTCCTGTCCCATAGGCTGTGGCGTAACCAGTCGAGCGAAAAAAGGGCCATACAAAGGTACTGAGACAAGCGGCCCCATGGCAGAAGCCTACTGGAACTGGGGATGGAAGTGCGGTATTGCAGATTTGGAAGCTATTTGTAAGATTACGGAACTGTGCAACAGCAATGGCGTATGTGTCAACTCTACCGCAGAGTTAGCTGCCTGGGTGATGGAATGCCAGGAGCGCGGATTGCTTTCGACTGAAGAAACAGGCGGGCTGGAACTTACCTGGGGGGACGGAACAGGTTCAGTTAAAATGATGGAGATGTTGATAGAACGTAAGGGTTTTGGTAATATCCTTGCTGAGGGCGTAAAGAGGGCAGCGGAGAAGGTGGGGCATGGTACTGAAGAATATGCCATGCACGTAAAAGGGATGGAACTAGACGGTGATGAGTGGAGGCAAAACAAGGCATCTGCCTTGAATGCTGCAGTAGCCGAGCGGGGAGCCTCAGTGACAAGACCATGGGGTTTTCCCCTGGATATGGGCCTTATTTTCCCTGAAGTGACAGGTCTTAAGGAAAAACCTGACACAAGCAAAGAAAAGGGAATTGCCAAATGGTTTAAGCCTTTTAAAGAGTTTCACTTAGCAGCAAACTGTGTTGGAGTATGTCTCTATCCGGCCTTATTTAACATTCCTGACGTGTACCAAACCATCGAAGGTTATAATGCTATTAGCGGAAGGGAGATCGATCTTAAGGAATATCTTAAGGCAGGGGAGAGAAGCATCTGTATACAGAGGGCTTTTAATGCCAGAGAGGGGTTTGGCCGAAAAGATGATACCCTGCCCAAGAGGCTTCTCACTGAACCTGTCAAGGGAGGTCCTGCAGATGGGAAATCCATCAAGGATTTCGACGGCATGCTGGATGAGTATTATGAAGAATCAGGATTTGACAAAAAAACAGGTTGGCCAACCAGGGATAAACTAGAAGAACTGGGATTAAAAGATGTAGCCGATGAGCTTTATAAGAAATAGTGAAATTAAGTGGCCATTGGACGCAGCCGGCAATAGGAGTTTTCGCAACAGTCATTTCTGGACTTAAGGTGGCAAGAATGATTTTAAAGAGGGAAGGGGTGAGTGAACCACTCGCAGATATTGGCATATAAAAAGGAGTGATAACAAATAATCATTGAGGAAGGGAGGTACCGTATCATGAACAAAAAATTATTACTAAAACCAATCTTGATTTTCTCTCTAATGCTTTTACCTATGTGTGTTGCTGTTGCATTGGCAGGTTGGTCTCCTATGGAGAGTGGAACTCAAAAAACGCTAAATGCTGTTTGGGGAAGCTCAGCAAGTGATGTGTTCATCGTCGGCACTCTTGGCACCATTCTCCACTATGATGGCAACCCTGAAGCCACCTGGTCTAGAATGGATAATTATTCCCCGTGACTATCAGCTGTCTGGGGCAGTTCAGCCTCAGATGTCTTTGGTGTGTGTCATGGTGGTAGCATCCAGCACTATGATGGTTCAACCTGGTTTCCCATGGAAAGTGTTACAGGTGAGTGGCTAAAAGGGCTTTGGGGAAATGATGCAACCGATGTCTATGCTGTAGGGGAGAATGGTACCATCCTTCACTATGATGGTGTAATCTGGTCTAACATGGAAAGTTGGACAATGGAACATCTCTATGCTGTCTGGGGAAGTTCGGACGTGGATATATATAGCGTTGGTGCAGCTGGCTCGATCCTCCACTATGATGGTGTAATCTGGTCTTCCATGGAAAGTGGAACGACAGAGAATTTAAGGGGTGTGTGGGGAAGTTCTGCAACGGATATATTTGCCGTCGGTGATAATGGTACGATCCTCCACTACGATGGTTCAACCTGGTCTTCCATGGATAGTGAAACCACAGCGTGGCTCCTTGGTGTCTGGGGCAGTTCCGAGACAGATGTCTTTGCTACAGGAGGTAACTATGATGTTACGAAGGGTTGGTGGGATGCTTCTTCATGGAATGGTGGTACCATACTCCACTATGACGGAAACAGCTGGTCTGAAATGCCTAATGAGGCACCAAGCCAGATTTTTGGTGTCTGGGGCAGTTCGGGGAACAATGTCTTCGCTGTAGGTAACGAGGGTATTATCCTCCGCTATGCCGGTGATGATAATGATTATTGTGTGATTGAGAGAATCTATGGGGGGTATTCAGAGAAAGTAGAAACATTACGATATTTCCGAGATAATATACTCAGTAGAACTCCAACAGGTCAGGAGATCATAAGACTTTACTATGAGTGGAGTCCTGCAATAGTTAAAGCAATGGAAGTGGATGAAGCGTTTAAGGGTGAACTAAAAGGAGTGATTGATGGGATTTTGACATTGATTAGAGCAGAAGCAGATTAGAGAATGGAAGAAGAGACATACTCGCAAAGCTGGAACGAACAGGCATTGGGTAGCTGACAATCCAACTGGAACAGGAGCCAAAAGACTATGCAGAAGAAAGGGCGTGCAGTATCTATCCTTATAGCAGATTGTGTTAAAGTGATTTGTGTTTCTGTATGTGTGTTTTTGCTGACTGGATGTTGTGAAGACCCGCTTGAAATTCACGAAAATATATTAACCATTGACACTCATGTTGACACACCATTTTATATGTATGTGGTAAATTCGGAATTCGATTTAGGTGAACGTCATGACCCTTATGAAAGTGGTAGCAAGATCGATTTTCCTCGCATGAAAGACGGTGGCCTGGATGCGGTGTTCTTTGCAGTATTTGTGTGGCAAGGGGAGAGGACGCCCGAGGGAAATGCGAGCGCAAAAGAAAAAGCACTGGATATGTTTGAGATCATTCATGAAAATCTTGAAAAACACTCGACCATAGCGGCATTCGCATCAACGGCTGAAGATGCATACAGAATTGAAAAAGAGGGTAAGCGTGCCGTGTTTATGGGTATGGAAAACGGCTATCCCATTGGTAATGATCTTTCTCTCATAGAAGAATACTATAATCTGGGAGCACGATACATCACGTTGTGTTGGTCGAAAAATAATGATATCTGCGATTCTTCCACTGACGCGGAAGGTCCTGAACATAATGGGCTAAGTGAGTTCGGTGAAAAAGTTGTATCGGAAATGAATCGAGTAGGAATGATCGTTGACGTTTCTCATATTTCTGATGAAGCTTTTTATGATGTTATGGAGCGATCAACTGCTTCCGTGATTGCCTCCCACTCCTGTGCCCGTGCAATTTGTGATCATCCGCGTAACCTGGATGATGCAATGCTCAAAAAACTTGCAGAAAAAGATGGCGTTATTCAAGTTACTTTATATCCTGATTTTGTTAAAACGCCGGATCCAAATGATCCAGAAAAGCTTCCAACGGTTGCTGACGTGGTTGATCACATCGATCACATAGTTGAAGTTGCAGGGATTGATCATGTGGGGATTGGCACTGATTTTGACGGTGGTGGTGAGGTAGAGGGGTGCTTTGACGTGAGTGAAATGACAAATATTACTATCGAATTGGTCAACCGGGGATATTCAAAAGAAGACATAAGGAAAATCTGGGGTGGCAATTTCTTGCGGGTCTTACGTGACGTTGAAGACGCAGCCGAAAATGAGTAGGTTTCGATTAAACTTTTTTCACAGCCAGTTCTATCAGCTGGCAATAATCCTCAACTTTTTTGCTCATTTTTGTTGCGGCCATATAGCATGCCTGTTTACTGACGGTTGGGGCTGACAGGAGCATTTTGTTAAACATCTGCTAAAGGGAGAATCCTTTGGACGAGTTAATGATTACCAGGAAAGGAGAATGAAATGATACTTGGAATCTGCGGGAGCGGAAGGAAAGAAGGAAACACGGGTGCCATTGTTGAAGAAGTCTTAAAAGGGACCGGATCTGAAACAGAGCTTGTATGGCTCATCGATCTGAACGTCGGCTACTGCTCGGGGTGCATGAGGTGTGTTTCAGAGGGGAACTGTTGGCAGAAGGACGGGATGACTGACCTCTACAAAAAGATAATAGACTGTGAAGCAATCGTTATCGGTTCCCCCGGTTATTACGGTGATGTATCCGGGCTTGTAAAGAGCATGATGGACAGAAGTATTGCTCTCGGGTACATGGGGATCGGGAAGGAATCCGAAATGCCCATGCATGGCAGGAAACCCCTGGTGGGCAAACCTGCCGTCATCGTGTCAACTGTGGCGGGCCACGGGTTCGAACGCGTACTTGAAACAATGGAACGGTTCGTCAATTACGGTGAAATGAATCTTGTTGGAAAACTTGGGGCAGTTGTGGGGATGAACGACGTCAGGGAACTTGATAACATCATGGATGAAGCAAGTGGGCTTGGGGGCAAGATCAAGGAAGCTCTAAGGGAGAAGCTAAAGTAAGAGAGTAAACTCATTTTGCTTCACCCTCCCCTTTATATCCTTGAATCCATTCTGTAATTGTGTATACTGTCCCCAGATTTCAGTTCATTTTCAAAAGGAGTACCAAACAATGAGGATATTGGGATTTATGGGAAGTCCACGTACCAAGGGGCTCTGTGCTCAATTTACAGAGAGTGCTTTAAGCGGTGCGGCGAGCAGAGGTGCGGAGGTTAAACAGTTTAACCTTGCAAAGTATCATATCAAATATTGTCGTGGCTGCTATAAGTGTGTTCACAAAAATCATGAGCTTCCTATCGGGAAATGTCCTTTGAGGGACGACATGGCCGGTATTCTCGCGGAATATCTTGAGGCAGATGGTTATATGATGACGTCGCCGGTTTACGATTTTACTGTTCCCGCGGTAATGAAAGCATTTATTGAACGACGCTTCCCGATGTACTTCAAGGTCAAGGGGAGTCGTGGAGTTCCTGATGCACGGGTAAAGCAGAATTTTAAAAAGAAGGCATCATTGATTACCACCGGAAGTGCAGGGGATGAATATGCGTCTATTGCCGAGCCCTGCTTTGAGGTGATGTCGGGTCACTTTATGATTGAAGAGATTGATGTTGTGGATCAGCTCTACGTGGGTTTGATTCACAATGTTGACGAAAAGAGGTATAAAGAGAAAATGGATGAAACATACAGCATGGGAGTACGTCTGGTTGAGGAAATTGAAAAGGCAAGAAAAGGGGAATGATAGATAATCGTGAAAAAATGTTACAGCCGATGTCAGTATTTTATGGCAGGGGCAAAGTGAATCCGTGCCATAGCCTCAAGAGGTACACCCAGTTTTTGGATGACCCGAAAGGACATATCTTCTAGCATGTAGAACTCCAATATGCGTGACCGGACAGTATTCATCAGAGATTCTTCCTCTTTATGATAGGGTTCATTCGCTCGCTTCTCCACGATTTCGAAATACATTTCAACCCACTTGAATCCTGCCTCCTTGACGAAATCAAATTGCTCTTCTGTTAACTCCAGTCGTATCCCTATCCCGGCATTAACTGCACTATCCCAATGATCCCTTTTGTAAATATCCACGATCTTCTTCCTTAAGCCCTCATAGTCTTCTTTGTGTTGCTCAGTAGTCTTCTTTATTCCGTCTTGTAGGAAATGGAGGTCTTCTTTGCTCGTAGCTACAGGAGCTACATCCAGAAACCCTCCAAACCTGTCTTCGTTTGCTTTGCGATTCTCCATATTAAATAGGAGTATGGGGATTTTCGGATTAGCGGGATAGATTTTGATCTGAAAGATATCAAACCGGGTATCTTCACCAGTCTCCGGATTTTTTGTTTTGAGCCTTATCCGGGCAGTAGCTGCTTTTTCCAGGATATCCCCTCTTACTACGGATGAATCAACACGTCCCACTGAAAAGTTTACGCTTTTATCTTCTACTTGGCTGGTCTGGTTGAACCGTTTAAATCCAGCGAGTGCAGTTTCTCTAAGCTGGCTATAGTATGTTCCCATATCCATCAGTGTACCTCTTTGTAGCATGAATGGGTTCGGGCTTTCATATACCGAATGCATGTTACACCACATGTTGGCAAAAAGCGAGCGATAAACCTGGCGAAATGGCAGGAAGATTTAAGAAATTCCCGGTCATTTGCTAATGACCGATGCCGCGATATGCCGAAGCAGGGACTCACCGGTAAATCTTTTGATAACGTATCGAACAATTTAAAATATTTACCCCCAATGGTTTCTGTGTTATAGAAACCATATCAAATAATGCGTGTCATTGAATTTTATTAACACAAAAGAAAATAAGCCAAAAACAAGTTTTCGATACGAGCAATAATATGAAAACACTCTATGGATGGACAGGGAAATTGTTACATGTCGACCTGACAGAACGAGCAATGACTGAACGGAACACACTTGAGTACGCGGATCGGTTCATAGGCGGCAAAGGGATAGGAGAAAAAGTTTATTGGGATACGTTATCAACTCAAAGAGATGCGTTTCATCCGGATGCTCCACTGATTGTGATGACGGGACCGCTCGCCGCTACTTCTGCTCCGAGTGCTTCGCGCTGGCTTATGTGCGGAAAATCCCCCTCGTTGTATCCGGAAAACTTTGCCAGCACAAATCTTGGTGGTTTTTTCGGTGCGGAATTGAAGAAGGCAGGATATGATGGGCTGATTATTCAAGGGATAGCCAGTGGTAGAGTGTATCTCAGTATGAATAACGAAAAAGTTGAAATAAAAGACGCCAGTCATTTATGGGGTTTGCCAACGCGGAAGACAATGGAAGTGATACGAAGCGACATGGGGAAGCAGGTAAAGATACTCACGACAGGGATAGGGGGAGAGAACGCGGTTCGTTTCGCGACCGTTGCCACAGATGCGGGAGGCAGTGGTTCCATGGGATTCGGTTCGGTAATGGGTTCAAAAAATCTAAAAGCCATAGCCGTAAGTGGTACAGGGTCAATTCCCGTAGCACATCCAGATACCATCAATGAGATCAGACAGAAAATCAAAAAAATGACCGGAGAGGGTTACTTTAATCTCTATGGAACAGCTCCTCCTCTCCCTGAGACCGATATTGTAAAGCAGGTGCATTGCCACGGATGTCCGCAAGGATGCTGGCGATCACTTTACAGGGCTGCTTCTGGGGAAGAGGGAATACGGAAATGCCAGGCCTCTTTTTTCTATTCTCTATGGGATAAAAAACTCCATGGTGATCTTACGAAGGCAACCTTTCTTGCTACTTCGCTGGCTAATGAATATTCTCTGTGTTCAATGGAACTTCCGGGTATCCTTATCTGGTTAGAAAGGTGCCTTGAAAACGGTATTATCTCGGAGAAAGAAACGGAACTCCCCATGAACAAAGCAGGAACGGTAGAATTCGTTGAGGCCTTCATCAAAAAGATTTCCACACGAGAAGGGTTTGGCAATGTTCTCGCTGAAGGTGTGATGAGAGCAGCGGATACGATTGGCAAAGGTGCTAAAGAATTGGCCCTTGATCATTTTACCCAGACGGGACGAGGCATTGCCTATGGACCGAAAGTATTTTCAACCGCTGCCCTCATATACGCCACTGAACCAAGACCCTCCATTACAGAACTTCACGAAATTTGTGGACCGTTGACGAAATGGGCATTGTGGTACACAACCCAGGGAACGTTTTCTTATGTGTCAACCGATGTCATCAGGAAAATAGCAAAGCGATTCTGGGGTGGTGAAGAAGCCGTTGACTTCTCAACCCATACAGGAAAACCCATTGCAGCCGTTAACATACAAAATCGCCAGCATGCCAAGGACTCCCTCATTCTCTGTGACTTTGCCTTTCCCATCTTTGATGATGCAAGTTCTGAAGACCATGTTGGTGATCCAACACTGGAGAGTCGTCTTTTCACTGCTGTTACCGGAAAAGAGATGGATGAGAAAGAGTTGAATGGTGCAGGGGAGAGAATTTTCAATCTTTACCGGGCAATCCTCCTGCGTGAAGGCAGAAACGGCAGAGAAGATGACTATTTGCCTGACAGTCAATTTGCAGAGCGGGTTGAACCGGGTTACGATGCATTTGTCATGTTTAATCCGGACCTCTATCTCCCGGGATCCGGCAATCAAGTCCTTTCTCGTTTGGGGAAAGCACTCAAGAGAGATGAATTTGAACAGATGAGACAGGAATACTACAAGCTTCGAGGCTGGGATGTTTCAACAGGCTTGCTTAAAAAGGAAACGTTGGTTGCGCTCAATCTTTCAGACCTGGTTGAGCCACTTAAAGGAAAAGCAATTTAGTTTTTCCCCATTTCACAAGAGGAGGTACAATGGCTTTTATTATTGATCAAAATCTATGCGTGGCATGCGGCTCCTGTATTGGCAATTGTCCGAACCGGGCAATTGTGCGAAGAGGCAATGAAATCTTTATTACCAGTATGTGTTCAGACTGTGGAACCTGCATTCACTACTGCTCGATGGGAGCGATCGGAAAAGGAAAAAGAAAGGCTGAGCTCAACAACAAAAAGTTGCATTATGACTTGAAAGAAAAACTTTCTTTAAAGAAGGGCATTGCCGCTATGAAGTATGCGAATGACCCACCTGAAGGGATACCCGCAGAGGAAGGGCCCCACTTCTGGTGTGGTATTTGCGGAGATGTGTTTGATGGAAGCGGTAGCCCTGTGTTCTTTACGGCCAGAGCCAGTAGCTGTGGCGGCTGTGCAAACATCGGGATCGGAGGAATAAAGTCTACAAAGGAAGAGTTTGAAGCCGCATTAAATGCCCAGGTTATCGGTGAGGGTAATCTCTACGCTGCTAAAGAAGTGATGGCAACGGGGCGATCCATTTTCCCCCGTTATCCAAAGGTATCGGGCGGGGTGATTATTGGTTCCCTTGAAGAGATGAGCATGCCCGATCTGATTATCTTTCCAGTAAACGGGCACCAGATGTGCATGATTTCCACCGCGTTTGCCTTTGATACGGGAGAAGTCATCTCTGGATATGCGGGAAAGTCTGCCTGTCTGATGTCGATTCCTTTTCCTTACGTGGAGAATAAGCCTGTCTTTGCCATCGGAGATCACGGGGGCAGGACGTTTATGAGATTAAAAGATGAGGAGTTCGTGGTTTGCTTCCCCTATAGACTGGTTCCCGGACTGGTTGCAAACCTTGACAGGACTATTTATGCAAAAGAGCAGCATAACTGATTCACTGGGGATCTGATTATGGGATTTTAATTAATTATCTTTATCCGAAAAGGAGGTTGCTATGGGAAAAACATATGGATGGACAGGTTCATTATTAAGAATGGAACTCCCCTCAGGAGAGTTTCATAAGACACCGAGCATGGATTATTCCGATAATTTTATCGGGGGCAGGCTTCTGGCTTCACGAATATACTGGGATGAGGTTCCCAAAACCACACAGGCTCTGGATCCTGACAATCTCCTGATGCTTCTGCCCGGCCCTCTTACCGGGACACAGGCAATCGGATGTTCCAGGTGGGTTATCAGCGCCAAGTCACCACATTCCTTCCCTGATCAATATGGGTTTGGAAACGGTGGTGGATTTTTCGGAGCCGCTTTAAAGCGGTCCGGATTTGATGGACTCATCATCCGGGGCAAAGCGAAATCCCTTTCCTACATTCTAATAGAAAATGAAAAGGCAGAACTGAAAGATGCGGGAGGGCTGCGTGCACTCGAAACAGAGGAGACCATCGATAAACTGAAGAAACAGCACGGCAGTGATGCCCGTATTGTATGTATAGGCCCAGCAGGAGAGAAACTGGTCCGCTTTGCCATAGCAAGGACTGAACAAGGAGGGACACTATCCAATGGAATGGGTGCTGTTATAGGATCAAAGAACATAAAGGCCATTGTAATAAAAGGTGGCAACAAAGTGCCTGTCGCTCACCCTGATAAAATCAGTGAGGTTAACAAGCAGATTCGCTTCTTGAGAAAGGGACAAAATGAAAGTTTGTATCTAACCGAACCCATGATCCAGGGAATCGATAAGGGAAAAGATACACCCTGTTATGCCTGCCCGGGCGGATGTTCGAGAGCATTCTTTAAGCATACGTCAGGGAGGGAGGAGATACGCAAAACATGTGCATCTGCCTTTGTCTATACGCCGTGGGATCAGCTTTACCATGGTGAAGCAACGGAAACCCCTTTCCTGGCAACTTCGTTGTGTGACCGCTTCGGTCTGTGCACGGGAGAGATCAGCAATATTATTTACTGGCTTTATGAGTGCTTTAAACAGGGAGTGTTGACAGAAGATGAAACCGGCCTTCCCCTCTCTAAAATTGGAAGCCTTGAGTTTATCGAAGCTCTGGTTGACCGGATTGTTAAAAAAGAGGGGTTTGGTGAACTGCTCGCCCAGGGGACTCGCAGGGCCTCGATTGAAAAAGGCAAAGCAGCAGAGGAAATTGCCTTGAGGCACATTACTCCATCGGGATACGTAAACGATTCATATGGAGGTAGAGTGTTTTTGACCAACGCGCTTTTTTATGCGACTGAGACGAGAAATCCCATTATCCAACTTCATGAATTCAGTTTCACGGTGCT
>RCNB010001793.1_pt1 | contig 13391 bp, 13 predicted proteins | sample 2041321 | NCBI WGS metagenome assembly RCNB01 (sample SAMN09708232, study PRJNA481090) | Marine sediment metagenome, whole genome shotgun sequencing project. | reverse complement strand
CCCGAAATCTGGTGTTTAAAGCCGGCCCAGGAGCCTTTGACTCAATTCGACGTCATGGGTTCTCTGCAGAACGCATCGGAACGCTCGCGGGGGCATCGGGCGGCGCGAAATGGCTGGTTTTGAGCCATTTGGATCGTGTGCTGATAGGCAACGTCCTTCCAGACCTCGAGGCGCCGCTTCATCTTGTCGCCACGTCCATCGGTGCGTGGCGCTTCGCGTGCTATGCGCAGCCGGATCCGCTGGCAGCCATTCAACGATTTGAAGACGCATACATCGACCAAAGTTACAGCGATAAGCCCGATATTCACGAGATAACTGCAAAAAGCCGCGAAATACTGAATGTAGCCATTGGCGAAAGTGGCGTGACTAATATTCTGGATCACCCGGTCCTGCGCACACATATCATGACGGTGCGCGCACGCAATATTGCGGCTTCTGAAAACCGACTCCTGCTTGCGGCCAGTCTGTTCGTTGCCGCTTCGATGAATGCGATCAGTCGGTCGACGCTGGGATTGTTCTATGAGCGGGCGCTGTTTTTTGACGCGCGAGATCTGCCGCCATTTTTTGATGTCACCGGGTTTCCGCTGCAGCGCATACGCATTGGGCCTGACAACCTTGAAGACGCGATCGTCGCGACGGGCTCCATACCGCTGGTACTTTCGGGTGTCCGCGATATTGCGCGTGCGACTCCCGGCGTCTATCGAGATGGCGGAGTCATTGACTACCATCTCGATATTCCTCACAGCGACTCAGACAAGCTCGCATTGTTCCCGCATTTCTTCGACCACATCGTGCCAGGGTGGTTCGACAAGAAACTGACGTGGCGCCGACCGAATCCGGCTCATGTTGACCGAACGATTTTAATTTGCCCATCAGAAGAATTCGTCGCCAAGTTGCCGAATGCCAAGATTCCGGATCGCACGGATTTCGTCAATCATGCACCGGCGGAGCGCATGCAGATCTGGCGAAAGGTCGTCGCGGAGTGCGAGGCTCTTGGTGAAGAGCTCAATGACGTACTGGCCAGGAACGAACTCGAGTCCCGGTTGACGCCACTGTAAGAGTGGGCTGGATTAGTCCGCTGTTTTTGTCGCGGCGGTCCGCAGGCTGCAACGCGACGTAAGCATCTCATGCAGAGCGTCAACATCCTCATTCATCAGGTAGTCCGTTTGGTCTTTCCAGCCTCGTATCATGGGGAGGTTTCTGGCATTCACGAGCAGATGCTCTTCGCTGGATTGAACGTTAACCTTCCAGCCCGGAACGGCGATGACTGACCGGACCCGAACCCGATGATCCAGCAGTCGGCGAAATTCGCGTTCAAGTGCCGCCGTATTCGCGGCCATCGTGACAATTGAAACCGACCCTTTGCCAGGCGTGAATGTCAGTGAATTGCCATCAAGCACGGCTTCCCCGTTCTTTGACTGACGTCGCGCAAACACGTTAACCGCGAAAACACCGCTTTGCCCGACAATGATGTGGTCTATGATTCCTGACGATGTTTCAACGTCGTGATACACGCGGCCGAAACCAGCCGCAATTTTTTGCACCTGGTGACCGATGGCAATGTTTGCGTCGCGCAGCAGCTTTATTTGGCGGCGTGCCAATACCGTTCGCACCAGATCAACGGATATGATCAAGGCAACGGCGACGAGAGCAAACAGGAAGATATTAAGTTGCCAGACCGGATAGCCGTCGAAGAGTCTCTCCGCGTTAAGGGTGTAAGCGGCCGCGAATAGCACGAGAAATACGAGACCCGCACTGAAGTAGTTCGATTGATTGCTGCTCAGCCTGTCGAATTCGTCGCGAAAGCGCTGCGCGGCTTCATGCATGATGCTGTCAGCAAAGCTGTGGCTGGATCCGACGCTACGGGCGATGATTTGCCAGGAAATGGTGATCAGGACGAAAACAATTGTGCTTGCCAGTGCGACGGTCGCCGCACCACTGAAACTCTGGATGTCCATCCGTGTGATCCTGCTTTTCTTCCGTAATGATCAGAATATCGGTCACACAGTCGTGCCACTGTGACGCAGGTCACATTGAAGGGCCTGGAAAGCGTTACGGCTCGCAATTTTCAGCGTCAATTCAGGTTGGGTCTTGTATTAATGGTGCAGACTTAAAATGTATCGAATTGGAGGAACTCGCCATGGGTGGCAAGTGGGTAAACATATTTGTAGCCAGTCTCGTTATCGGTCTTAGCGGTTGCGCGTCGATGAATGCGGATGAGTGCATGACCAGTGACTGGTTTGCTATTGGCCATGAAGACGGATCACGTGGGTACACGTCGGATCAACTCGGCAACTACAGAAAAGCTTGTTCGAAACACGGTGTTTCACCGGACTTCAGTGCATATCAAAGTGGTCGTGACCAGGGTCTTGTAGAGTTTTGTCAGCCGGGCCGGGGATTTGATTACGGCGTAAACGGTGGGCAGTATCGCGGTGTTTGTTCTGTTGAATCGGAGGCTGGTTTCCTTGACGCATACCGCGCGGGCCACCAGTTATACACATTGAGATCGAACGTAAACGCAGCGAATTCACAGATATACAACAAGAAAAACGAGCTCGAGGTGGCGGAAAAAAGCGCTGCTGCGACGGGTGTTGCACTGGTCAGTGGCGCAACAACGACCGAAGAGCGCGTCCTGTTACTTGTTGATCTGAAGCAACTTTCCGAACACATCGGGCAGCTGGAAGCGGAGATCGAGTCATTGATCATCGACCGGGCCCGGTTTGAGCAAGACTTGCAGCTTTACGAACAGACTGTAGCGGCCTACAACTACTAGCAAGTCGATCAAAATGCGATTTTCGGCAATGAGGATTTCTAGTAGAAGTCCTCATCGTCGCTAGCTCTGCGATCCTCTCCTTTGCGTTGTTCCGCTTCGAATCTGCCAGTGCCGCCGGCGAATCCGCCCGGGCCAAACGGACTGCGGCGATCTTTTGCTGCGCGACGATCTTTGTGATGCGCGAAGCAGCACTTGCAATCGAGCACGTCGCAATCCGGCAGTGGTAATTTTGGCGCGGCCGTCGAAAGAAAACGTCGTCCCGTCATGTCCTTTGCAGCCTTACACGCATGTCCGGAAAGTTTTATCGAAACCGCGTGATAGACGGCATTGCCCTTGTTTGCCTTGACCGTGGTCTTGGCCTGATCGGCGCGGGAAGATTTCCTGATACGAATCAAGACCCAGATCGCAATCAGGAGGATCAGCAGTAGCGTCAACAATTTCAAATCCACGAGAGTCCCCTCGCAATGTCAGTGATCACGGCTGGGCAAGCCGGAAGCTGCTTCGATTAATCAGTATCCCACTATTATGTTACAAATCAATGGCGGATATCCGGTAGATGAGCGGCTCGTGCTAGTCTCTTGGGCAGACCAAGAGGGGGTTTCGAAATGAAAGCTGACAACAGATTGATGGAAATGCTGGCGGGTTACGCTGCAGCCCATCAGAACCCCTTCAATATCTTCGTACACATGATCGGCATACCGACGATCATGTTCGGTGCCCTTATTCCGCTAACCTGGATACAGACCGAAGTGTCAGGCATGACCATCAGCCTCGCGCATGTATTGGTGCTTGGCTTCTTTTCGTTTTACCTGACACTGGATAAGGTGTTTGCCGCTGTTTTTGTGGTTTTCGCGCTGCTAATCGCACAATTGTCGGCCTGGGTCGGTGAACAGCCGATAGCGGTTTCTGGAACAATTGCCGCTGCCACCTTTTTCGGCGGCTACGTGCTGCAATTTATCGGTCACGCTGTTGAGAAATCGATGCCAGTGCTTGTCAAGCACCCGATACAAGCGAACCTGGCGGCTCCGTTTTTTACCGTTGTCGAGATGTTCAAGATTCTTCGGCTTCGCGATGACCTGTTCACAGAAGTGCAGAATCAAATCGCAGCGGAGCGGAATCAGGAAGCCGGTTCTGCGTAAATAAATACAGCGGGGGATAACCCGCGGATTTGGGGGAGTATTAATGGCGGGACGATCTCTGCAGAGATTGCTGGGGAAAGGTTTTTCGGTCGCGGCCTGCGTCGGCCTCGTTATCGGCCTCGGTATCATGCGAACTCCGGGCGAAATCGCGCTGGTTTTCAACGACCCTGTTTCCTACATGGCACTCTGGATCGGTTGCGGCGCGTTTGTTCTGGTCAGTTTGCTGGTCGTCGCCGAACTCATCGCAATGACACCGCGTTCTGGCGGCCTTTACGCGTTGGTTGCTCACGCTTACGGACGATATCCCGGATTTCTTATCGGTTGGACGGACTGGGTTGCCAACTGCGCGTCTGTAGCACTAAAAGCAGTGGTACTCCTTGAATATCTTGCGTTGCTGGTGCCATCGGTTGCACCTCACCAGACGGTCATTGCACTGCTGGTAACCACCAGTTTCGCAGTCCTGCAACTCGGTGGTACGCAACTCGGCGGCGGTATTCAGAAATTCGCTTCGTTTGGCATTGGCCTGATAATGATTGGTCTGGCTGCGGCCTTATATTATGGGTTCTTCGTGAATGGCGGTGCAGTTGCCGCTCCTGAGGAACATCGAGCTGTTGCTTCTCCCGGGTTCGCCGCGGTGGGCCTGGTGATCGCAGCAGTCGTGTATACGTATGACGGCTGGTATGCCGCGAGCTACTTCGGCGGGGAAGTGAAATCGGGCGGAAGAGCAGTGGCAATGGGCAGTATTCAGGGCGCGCTCATCATTATTGCGCTTTACCTGATCTTGAATTTCGCGATAGTACTCAGCGTACCGTTGTCTGCATTAGCGGGTCACGATCTCGCGTTGGCTGGCGCGCTGGATCTAGTATTCGGTGTTGGAACCGGTACGGTAATTATCGTGGCCGCAGTTTTCATTCTGTTGGCGCACCACAACCTCCAATACATGATCGTTTCCAGAATTCTCTACTCTCTATCCACCGACGGCTTGGGCACCCGCAGGGCGACGTCGGTCACTGACAAAGGAACACCGGCTGGCGCTGTGATCTTGTCATGGGCAATGATCGTTTTATTGATTGTGGTTGGTCAGTTCGAATTCTTGCTGAATCTCGTCGCGATTCTGTTCATGGTCATGTACGTCGCGCTGATCGCCGGCGTATTTCGGTTGCGCAAACAAGAGCCGGATACAGAGCGTCCATTTCGCGCCTGGGGGTTTCCAGCGACCGGTATAATCTGCGGCCTGGGGTGGACAGCGATCGCGCTATTTGTTGCTATGACCAATCCAACGTCGGCTGTGTCCGGTTTGTTATTGACCCTGATCTCATGGCCGGTTTACCAGTGGCTAAAACGCCGCAGGCACCTTGACGAAAACATCGCAACCCAATCGCCGTGAGCGTCGCCAAGTAGCGTCGGCCGCTACGCTGTCTTCGCGAGTTCCTGCCGCCACTCCGGATACAGTTGATCTGCGTCACTCGTGAAGCTATCGAAGGCACGCGCGAATTCGTGGTGCTCACGGGCAAATTCAAACACGCTCGCACCTTCTTTCCAGCACTGCTCGGCCTGTCGCATCGACTTGGCTCCGGCAGCCGCGCCATCGATATGGCCATAGCTACCACCACCGGCAGTCATAACAACGTTTGAGTGGCCGAGATTGGCAAAGAACTGAGGAATGCGAAGTGCGTTCATTCCCCCGGAGATGATTGGTGTCGTGGGATTCATGCCGTACCATTCCTGGTGGTAATAGGGTCCGTCAGCACTATCCTGTTCGAGCATATAGGCAATTGCCCTATCGGCTGCTTCTCCCTCCATCTTGCCAAAGCTCATTGTTCCGGTATGAATTCCGGAGGCGCCTTGCAGCCTTGCCATTTTGCAATGTACGAAAGCGGTATAACCTCGTTGCGTCTGCGGAGATGTTACTGCACCGTGGCCGGCGCGATGATAGTGCAGGTACTGTTGCGGAAACCGTCGCCTGGCGGTTGTCACAGCAGCAGCGCCCGCGACATAGCCGTCAACGAGAAACGCCACATGATCCGCGAACTCCCCAAAGGTCTCGAGGATGAACTCACCTCGAGCAACCATCTCGTAGTGATCGTCCGCAGTGATGTTGGCCGAAAACAGTTTGGCTTCGCCGGTTTCGTCCTGTGCGCGTCGCATGGCATCGGCAACTAATGGAATGGTCTCTTTGAGCGGTGCAAATGTCTGGTTTCCCTGGGGCTCATCGTTCTTGATGAAATCGCCGCCAAGCCAGAAGTCATAGCAGGCGTTAGCGAACGGGCGAGGGCGCAGCCCAAGTTTTGGTTTTACGATCGTGCCTACGATGAAGCCGCCGTTTTCGTGCGGCCGACCTAACACACGCCAGAGGTCAGAGATGGTGGAAGCCGGCCCGTCGAACAACCGCAAGTACCTCGGCGGCACATAGAAGTCATGTATCTTCGCGTACTCGACGTCACCCATGCCCTGGTTGTTGCCAATTGCCAAGGTCAGGAATGATGCGATCATCGCCCGGCCATCGGTGATGTTTCGATCGAAGAGCTCAACCGGGTATGCCAGTTTGATGAGTTCCTTGCTCTCATGTGCCTCGTAAACGAGAGCGTCCACACCTCGCGTAAAATCATCGGTCGTGGAGACTTCGACATTCGTTCCGGTTGACGATTCCGCAGCGAAATGCGCAGCCGTTTCGACAAAGTTGCCAAATCCCGGCTTTGGTTTCATATGGTAAGCAACCAACACGTGATCGCCGGCACTGATGAGATCTTCCTCATTGAGGTCCAGATTTACGTATCGGTTGGTTTGGTCGAGTGCCATGCGCGCATACCTTCTAATTAATGGTTGACCTGCACGGTAACCGATAGGGTAATATAAGGATATTCACTGTTTTTTATGTACAACATAAGAGTTACTTATGCATCTTACGCTTCGACAACTACAGTGCTTCTCTGCGGTTGCTCAGAACCTGAGCTTCACTCGCGCCGCAGAAACGCTACACCTCACTCAGCCCGCCGTTTCCATGCAGGTGCGGCAACTGGAGCAGCAAACAGGCATCGCCCTCACGGAGCAGTTGGGTAAGCAAATACATCTAACCGCTGCCGGCGAAGAGGTATTTCGTTATGCCCGATCGATACTGCAGCAGGTCGATGAAATGGACGACGTGTTAAACAAGATGAAGGGTCTTGCCGGTGGCCAGTTGCGAATTGCCGCCATTTCGTCGGCAAATTATTTCGCGCCAAAACTACTCGGCGTCTTTCATCAACGATTTCCGGATGTCGGCGTCAGTATGGATGTTACCCGGCAACAATCGGTGCTCAAGCAAGTCGCCGACAACGAAGTCGACATGGCGATAATGGGTCAGCCACCGGAAGGGATGCACGTCGATGCCATCGCATTCATGAATAACCCGCTGGTCATCGTCGCGCCTCCCGGTCACCGCCTGGAAAAGAAGAAAACAATTGCGTTGAAAGAACTGGAAAAAGAAACCTTTCTTACTCGCGAATCGGGCTCCGGCACGCGTGGCGCTATGCTTCGTTTTTTTCGGGAGAACAAACTGGAGCTCACCACCGGCATGAAGATGGGCAGCCTTGAGGGAATAAAACAAAGCGTCCAGGCCGAATTGGGTTTGGGCCTACTGCCGAAGGGTGCGATCGAGACAGAATTGAAACTGAAGAAGCTCGTGGTGTTGGATGTAAAAAGCATGCCCATTCAGCGGCATTGGTATGTCGTGATGCACAAAGGTAAACGACTGTCCGTGGCGGCGGACGCGTTTAAATCATTGCTGGTTGAGGAGGCTGAGAAGCTCTTGTCCGGTACTCACAAGTAGCTTACTGCCAAATCGAAGGGATATCGGCAAGACTGTCCACAACCCAATCTGAACCGAGAGTGGCTGCCGGCTCTGAAGTATAGCCGTGCTTGACCAGCGCAACCGGGACGTCACTTGCTCGGGCTGTCTCGACGTCGGTTCTGCTATCACCAACGTATAGAGCTTGCGCAGGCTTTGCGCCCAGGCGATCCAGTATTGCGAGCAAAGGGTCAGGATGCGGTTTCTTTGGGAGGCCCGTGCCCGAGCCCTGTATGGCAACAAAGAATTTTCGGATTTCGAGGTCGGCTAGCAGCTGATCACAAATGTGCTCGGGCTTATTGCTGCAAAGGCCGATCGGGATGTCGTGCCCTTCGAGCCTGGCAATGCACTCCAGAGCGCCAGGAAACAGTTTCGTCAACACATTCCCGTGTTCGAGATAGGCGCTCTCGAATTCCGCGGTCAGCTCGGCGATTTCGCCAGCTTCTGCAGCCGCTCCGAGCTCGTCCAGAGCTCTCCTGATAAGAAGCTCCGGGCCGCCCCCGATCATCAGAGTCACCGAACTTAGCTCGATCGAGTTCAAGCCACGCTGATTCAATACCGCGTTCAGGGAGTAATGGATGTCCGGTGCAGAGTCAGCCAGTGTGCCATCGAGATCGAATACCACTGCCGCGGGTTTTCCGCCACCGAAGTGGGCCGTATTCAATTTTTGAAACCGTCCCTGGCCACCGCAAACATCTTTTGAAGTATGGGCATCAGGATCAGCTCCATCGACAACAGCATTTTGCCGCCCGGAACTACAATGGTATTGCGTCTTGAAATAAAGGAATCCTTGATCATCGAGATCAGGTATGGAAAGTCGATATTGAACTTGGTCGGGTCGCGGAAGCGTACGACAACGAAACTCTCATCCGGTGTCGGTATGTCACGTGCGATAAACGGGTTTGATGTGTCTACCGTGGGCACGCGCTGAAAATTAATATCAGTACGAGAGAACTGTGGCGTGATGTGATTCACGTAGTCTTCCATACGACGCAATATCGTCGCGGTTACATCGCGAGGGGCGTAACCGCGTTGCAACGTGTCGCGGTGTATTTTTTGAATCCACTCGAGGTTAACGATGGGCACAACGCCGATCAATAAATCTGCGTGTTTAGTGACATCGTGGGTTTCGGTGACCATTGCGCCATGCAGTCCCTCGTACAGCAGCAAGTCCGTTCCTTCCTTGAGCTGCTCCCACGGCGTGAATGTGCCGGCTGGACATTCATGCGTCACAGCCTCTTCCTCGTTGTGCACGTAGTAACGTCTTTGCCCCGTACCGGTCTTGCCGTATTGCTCAAAAAGATCTGCGAGCTTGTTAATCAGGTTGGCCTGCGGACCGAAATGGCTGACGTTTTCGTCGTCGCTGCGTGCCTTCTCGATGACCTCGCGCATTTTGGCACGGTCATAACGATGGAAGCTGTCTCCTTCAACAATGCTGGGAACGGCATTGAGGCGACGACAGATGTGTTCGAACGCGGTCTTGACGGTAGTCGTGCCAGCACCTGAGGATCCGGTTACCGCTACGATAGGGTGTTGCTTGGACATGTCGCGAATATCCTCCGTGGGAGTGGCTTCCGAATATTGGCTTAATATTCGTGTCTCCTGACGGCGAAAGTATCACTTGCAACGATAAATAAAATTCAATCTTATTTATTGTTTGTATAAGTATTAACTTATAGGTTGGAATCGAAGCCCTTCCTACAGGTCGTGTGAATCAATTGCGAATGTACCGGTAAGGAATAGTTGGCACTGACCTTTTATTGTTACTCGATCGCCTCTGTGTTCGCATAGCAGTTCACCACCGCGTTCTGATATTTGCCTCGCCTGTAGTTGCGATCGGCCGAGTCTCTCAGACCAGAACGGCACTAATGTGCAATGTGCTGAGCCGGTTACGGGATCCTCCGAAATTCCTGCCTTCGGTGCAAAACATCGCGATACGAAATCAACGTTGTCACCCTTCGCTGTAACGATGACGCCCAGCCCTTCGTCGAGTGCTGCCAGCTTGACGAAGTCAGGTGACAATGCCCGAACAGTCTCTTCGTCGTCATACAGTGCAAGGATATCTCTCGACATGTGTATTTCCGTGGGAGCCTTTCCCAACGCGTCGCTGAGGGCTTCAATCGCCGCAACGAGTTTGGGTGCGCGAGATGGAAAATCCATTGCCAGCCATTCACCGTCTCGCCGCACGGTTAAGGTGCCGCTCATTGTCTCGAACGACACCGAATCACTATCCCGACTCAGTAAATGCAGAACAACGTAGCCGGCGGCGAGTGTAGCGTGGCCACAAAGATCAACTTCGATCTTTGGCGTGAACCAGCGAAGATCATAGCCGGAAGGACTTTGAACAATGAAGGCCGTTTCGGACAGGTTGTTCTCCGCCGCGATGTCCTGCATGACTTCGGCATCTAACCACGAGTCCAGTATGCAGACGGCCGCCGGGTTGCCGCCGAACAGGCGCGACGTGAATGCGTCAACTTGATAGATATTGTGCGTTGTCACCCTAGCTCACGTTCGAACAGGGCCAATAGTCTGCTCCACGCACGTTCGGCCTGCGCTTCGTGGTAAACCGCCGAGTCTGGCGGGCACCAGCCATGATTTGTGCCTTCGTAGACTTCGATCTCTGCTTCCAGGTCGGCAGCATCGTACGCGTCGCGTAACAGTTGCTTGGCTTCGGGGTCGCGCTTGTCATCGCTTTCGGCTATCGCAATCAGGAAGCCTGCCTGCATCTTTGGCACCAGCAAGTGCGGACTGTCTTCGGCATCCGTCGCCAGTCCGCCACCGTGAAACGAGCCGCCCGCGCCGATCCGATCCGGAATGGCCGCTGCCAGTCGCATGGTGTAGGAGCCGGTCATGCAATAACCGGTGGTGCCGATTTTGCGGGCGGTATCGACTGACGATTGTTGGTCAAGGTATTCGACAAACGCACGACCATCGGTGACACAGGTTTCCGGCGACAATGACTGAGCATGCGGCATCAACAAATCGCGTATTCCCGGATCGCGAAACGTTTTGCCCGCCGGTACCACAGCACCCTTGTGTGTACGGTAGTACGGATTAACGACCAGGACAGAATACCCGGACTGGGCAAGCCGTTTGCCCATAGCCCGAAACGCTGGTCGAATGCCGACAATGTCCGGCCATACGATAACTGCAGCGTGCGCGCCGTTTGCCGGGTGTACGAAATAGCAATCGGCATCGCCGTCCGGTGTATCGACCGTGACATCTTGTTCGACGACGTCGACCGCGTTTGCCACAGGCGGCAGCATCATAGCGATCGCGGCGGCGACGCCATGCTGGCCAAACTTACGTCGTGTCAGTTGATTCTTGCGCAGGTACTCGTCGTTGTCTTTTTCGGTTAGTTCATCGCACATCCGCTTCTCCATAACATCGAAAGTCAAAAAATCAATCTCAGCGAGGCACAGAATCTACCAGATCGGCGCGCCGCCTGCGGCTCGGTCATCAGTGGACTGGATCCGAGCCCTGTACGTCAAGCCATCCGTGTTTATACCGACAATAATTCTGACGGATTGCTGGTATTGTCCAAAAATGAGTAGAAAAGTCATCATCATGGGCGCCGCCGGGCGAGATTTTCACCTGTTCAATTGCTGTTACCGTGACAATCCGGATGTCGAGGTTGTCGCATTCACTGCGACGCAGATTCCGTACATTGATGAGCGCCGCTACCCGGCCTCAATCGCCGGTAGTCAGTATCCCAACGGCGTACCGGTTCATGACGAACAGGAACTCGAAGAGCTAATCAAGCGACACGGCGTTGACGACGTCATTTTCGCGTATTCAGATATCAGCGCTGAGTATCTTGACGGACAGCGGCGGCGTGTAGAGGCCGCGGGTGCAACGTTTGCGACGTTCGACGTGGATGCAACGATGCTGGAATCGACGAAGCCGGTTATCGCGATCACCGCCATTCGTACCGGCTGCGGCAAGAGCCCGACATCGCGCCGCGTTGCCCACATATTGCGTGACCTGGGCAAGCGGACGATCGTCGTTCGTCACCCCATGCCGTATGGCAACCTGGCAAAACAGGCAGTACAGCGCTTTGCCACGCCCGCAGACCTTGACCTGCACGAGTGCACGATCGAGGAGCGCGAGGAGTATGAGCCGCACCTGAAGGACGGCGTCATTGTCTATGCAGGCGTTGACTATGCGGCGATCCTCGCACAAGCGGAAGCTGAGGCCGATGTGATTATTTGGGACGGCGGCAACAACGACACACCTTTTTACAAGCCCGACTTGTGGATCGTTGTTGCAGACCCGCATCGTGTTGGCGATGAGCTCGATTATTTCCCAGGCACTGTTAACTTCGAAAGAGCGCACCTGATTATCATCAACAAGATCGATTCGGCTGATGCTGCGAGCATCGAAGAGTTGGAGACGAACGCACGCAGGGTAAATCCAAAGGCGATCGTCGTGCGTGCGAAGTCAGCTTTGGATGTGCCGGATCCTACAGCGATCCAGGGTGCACGTGTGCTCGCAGTTGAGGATGGCCCGACGACTACGCACGGCAACATGCCGTTCGGTGCGGGTGTCCTTGCCGCCAGGCAAAACGGCGCGGCAGAGATCGTGGATCCAAGACCATGGGCAGTTGGCGAGATAGCCGCCACATTTGAGCGCTACCCGGATACGGGCCCCCTGTTACCGGCGATGGGCTACGGCGAGAAGCAGATTCGCGATCTTGAGGCGACGGTGAACGCCGTAGACTGTGACCTGGTGCTGATTGCCACGCCGATTGATCTGACCCACCTGATGTCGATCGACAAACCACACATGCGGATCGGTTATAGCCTTGCGGAAGAGGGCGACGCCCTGGAGAATGCGGTCAATCGCGTTTTCTAAATTCCCATCTTTGCTAGCGCGTCGGCAAGCTCGCGAGCTGTTTGTTCCAGAACCGGGTGATTCGCAGCGAATTTCGATTCCAGCTCTTTGACGCGATCCAGCATCGACTCGACGTCCGCACTACCAGACTCTTCAAGCCGGTCAACATCGCTGTGCAGAGTCTCGAGTATCTCTTGAGCTTCTTTGTCGACGTCCTTGCTGCCCTGTAACTCTTTGCCGAGTTGGGCGAGAAACTCTCTGATGTCTTTCATCTTGATTTCGCCTATTGGTCAGTTTTGCGTGTGCCAATTAACTGATGCACGAGACAATTTATTGGTGCCCAGAGCGAGACTCGAACTCGCACATCCGTAAGGACACGGCGACCTGAACGCCGCGCGTCTACCAATTCCGCCACCTGGGCTTGTCAGAACCGCGTACAATCTCGGTTTTAAGCAAGGGAGCGCACTCTATCCAAAGCGAGTGCAACCTGTCAATTAAGTATGACCAAACGCAAAAGTAAACCTTACAAACATCCTGTTCCCAGCCGTAGCGAATTGCTAGCTTTCCTCGAGGAAGCCGGCAAGCCGTTGAAGGTGGAACAGATTCTCGGCCATTTCGAGCTTAAGGGGCAGCGAATGCGAACCGTGTTGTCGGAGCGGCTCTACAAGATGGTCAGAGCAGGCCAGCTTATCGAGAACCGCCGCCGCGAGTTCTGCCTTACCGAGAAATTGGATTTGATCACCGGGAAGGTCAGCGGACATCGAGATGGCTTCGGTTTTGTTATTCGGGACGATGGCGGCGACGACGACGTCTACCTGTC
>RCNB010005137.1_pt1 | contig 13395 bp, 4 predicted proteins | sample 2041321 | NCBI WGS metagenome assembly RCNB01 (sample SAMN09708232, study PRJNA481090) | Marine sediment metagenome, whole genome shotgun sequencing project. | reverse complement strand
CACCGGTGGCCGTTGTGGGCGGTCCCTACTCGGGAATCGCAGCTGTGCCCGTTGCCTTCGACGGCACTGGTTCGTCCGATGCGGACGGCACCATCGTGAGCTACGAGTGGGACTTCGGTGATGACATCGGCATATTCGTCGGCGGTGCAACAGTGAGCCATACCTACGCCGCAGAGGGTACCTACACGGTGACCCTGACGGTTATCGATGACGGCGGTGCGAGCGACGCGAACCACACGACGGCTGCGATCGGTCCGGGCAGTGGACCAGAAAATGGCGGTCTGCCACCGGTGGCCAATGCAGGCGGACCGTACTCCGGAGATCCCGGTGTTGCTGTCAGCTTTGACGGCACGGGTTCGACCGATCCAGGCGGCAGCATCGTATCCTACGCCTGGAACTTCGGTGATGGCCTTAGCGGTAGCGGCGCGACGGTGAGCCATGAATACAGTGAGGCCGGCGTATATTTTGTGGTCCTTACGGTTACCGATGACGACAATGTGCTCGATTCGGATGGCACGCTGGCTCTCGTCGGATTGCCGGATCAGTCGCCGACGGCTGATGCGGGCGGTCCATACGGCGGCCAGGTCGGTGTCACCGTTGTTTTCGACGGCACTGATTCCTTCGATATGGGCGGCAACATCGTGGACTACGAATGGGACTTCGGTGATGGCACTCCTGTCGGCAGCGGAGTGACAGCGGGCCATATTTACGACGCGTCCGGCGTGTACGTTGTGACCCTGACGGTCACCGATGACAATAGTCTGACTGACACGGATCGCACATTGGCGATTGTTGGTATCGGTCGACTACCGCCGGTTGCCGATGCAGGCGGCCCGTACCAGGGAGATCCGGGTGTCAGCGTTTCCTTCGACGGCAGCGGTTCTGCTGATCCGGGCGGCGGCATCGCATCCTACAGCTGGACTTTCGGTGACGGAAATACCGGCAGCGGGGCAACACCGAGCCACACTTACGACTCGAATGGTGCATACCTTGTCATTCTTACCGTGACCGATAACGTTGGTGTGGCCGACTCGAGTGGTGCACTGGCCATCATTGCGCCGATCGCTGATCTCTCTGTGGATTCGATTGACGCAGCACCGATTCCGTTGCAGGTCAACGGCCAGCTCACCTACACGATAACGGTCTCTAACAGCGGCCCAAGTGATGAACTGGAGGCCGTGGCGGATATTGCAACTTCGCCGAGTGCCCCGTTTGTCAGCGCAACCGCAACACAAGGGACGTGTACGGTTCCCGTGTCGACTATCGAATGCGATCTTGGCGCCATACTCAACGGTGGTACCGCGACGATCACGGTGATCGTAACAGCGCCGCCGGAGCCCTCGTCGTTACCGATCGACGTGAGGATCAGTGGTCAGGCCCTGGATCCGAACAGTGATAACAACACGGATAGTATCCAGATCAATGCAGTTGTACCTATCGCGACGATAACCGTATCGCAAGGCGGCGGTGCGTTCGGTCTGATCGAGCTATTGCTGTTCGCACTTGCAATGGCCGCACTGCGGGTTCGCCGAATTCGGCGGACCAGCCTTGCTGTGCTGCTGTCCACTGGCGTTTTGTGCGGGCTGATGCTGGGGTCACCCGGTGTCAGCCAGGCGCAGGATTCCGCCTGGTATATGGGTGCCGGCTACGGTGCAACCGAGGCAGATTCTGACACCGACACTTTCGTCTCTGACATGGCAACGCTCGGGCATGTGGTGACGAACGTCAGTATCGATGACAGCAGCGAGGGCTGGAAGGTCTTCGGTGGCTACAATATCAACGAGTATTTTGCGGCCGAACTCGCGTACGTCGATCTCGGCGAGGTCACCGCGAGCTTCGATGGACTCTCGAACGATCCGGCGCAGATGTTCGCAGACGCCGCCCGGTTACTGCCGGTCCTGGGCGACGGGGTTAGCATTGCTGCGCTGGGCCGCTACCCGTTTGGGGAAAAGTTCTCGATCTTCGCCAAGGTCGGCGCCTATTTTTGGCAAGCTGAGGCGTCAGTTGTGGCCGGCTCGGTGCCTGGCGGCGCCTTTCCGGACGTCGATGGTACTGACGCCGTGTACGGTGTTGGTGGGGATCTCTACTTTGGTTCGAGATTTGGCGCGCGTCTCGAATGGGAGCGTTATGCGCTAGACCCTAACGACGTCGATCTCGTGTCGGCATCGCTGCTATTTAGATGGTGGCGCTCCCCTGTCGCTGCCTGCCATCCCAACCTTTACAATGATGTCGGTTTCGGTTGCTGCAACGAACCGATATTTTCTCAACTAGTTCTGCAAGACTGGCACGGTGCCCATCGGTTCAGGAGTTGAGCGGCGCGGGACAGCGGTGGCCAGGCGGCAAATACAGACCGATTAAGATAGAATTCAGTGCTGTTAACGCGCCGGGTTAGGGTTGATATCTCAGGTATGGCGGAATCGAAACGACACAATGTGATTAAGGTCGCACTCGCGTATGGCATCGTCGGCTTGTTCTTGTTCGGCAACGCCGACGCGCAGGATCTCGATCCGCGAAGATACATAAACCTGCCTGTAAATCAGAATTTTCTGAGAGTTGCGGCCGGTTATTCTGAAGGGGATGTCAATACTTCTCCATCGCTACCGTTTACGGATGCTCAACTTACGATGAAAGGCACGTCACTGGCCTATTTACGGACGATGAACATTGGTGGCAAGACTTCTACATTTGATGCTTATTTGCCTTACATGTGTGCATCAGGCAGCGTTCTCCTTGATGGAGCACTGCAAAGTCGCGACGTTTGCGGGCTGGCAGATGCAAGGATTCGGTTTAGCTACAATTTTGTTGGTGCGCCGGCACTGGAGATGAACGAATATGTAAAAAGGGAGAAAGCCACCGTTGTTGGTGCAAGCCTCCAGGTGTACGTACCCGTCGGCAATTACGACGATGACAAGTTGCTAAATATTGGCGCAAATCGATGGGTCATAAAACCTGAAATTGGGGTATCCATACCGTGGCATAAATGGAGTTTCGAATTCACTGCCGGAGCGCGGTGGTTCGCCGATAATGATAAATTCGTCGGCGCTACGTTGCTGAAACAGGATCCACTCTACAACCTGCAGGTTCACGTGGTTTATGATTTGTCACCACGTCAATGGATGTCATTAAACGCCAATTACTTCTTCGGTGGCACCAGCTACAAGGACGATGTTCCGACATCGCCCAGGCAAGAGAACGCTCGGTTGGGCATCACCTGGGCAGTTGCCCTTAATTCAAAAAACGTCGTGAAATTTGTCGCGCATACCGGGGTCGTCACGCGTGTCGGGAATGATGCGGATACCGTCAGCGTGGAATGGATTTACCGATGGGATTAGGTTTTCGATCGTCCTTTATGTGTGCCGATGCGAGCGTGCCATTGGCCTTGCTGTAAGCCCGGTCGAGCCCGGGATCGATCCATTGAATCGTGCCGGTAGGGTAGTGCTAACGATGTACATTGCGACGCAAATATGCAAATGTTTTTTCAGCAGAGAGCGGTAACTATTAGCCGTCAACAACGAGACGTCGGAGATAATGATGAATAAAGCAATTCTGACATGCACAGCGATCAGCCTGTGCGCATTAGCCAATCTGTCCGTGGCGCAAACAAGCGAGGCAGTGCAGTTAGATGCGCCAATGCAGGTAGATGAGGAGCAGCTTAACGAACTTATCGGTGAAGACAATTATTCACCATTCGCGGGACGCACATTCCCGTCGCGTCCATTATGGGGCGACTCGCATCTGCACACATCGCTGTCATTCGATGCGGGTGGTTTTGGTAACCGACTTCCTCCGGCCGTTGCCTACCGCTTTGCCCGGGGAGAGGAGGTCATCTCATCCACGGGTCAGCCAATCAGGCTTGCCCGCCCACTTGACTGGCTGGCCATCACCGATCATTCCGACGGAATGGGATTTATCGATGACGTTCTCGCGGCGTCGCCACTGGTGACCAACTATGAGCAGGGTGCGCGCTGGTCCAAGGGCTTCAGGGCCGGCGGGCAAGATGCGGTAAGTGCAACACTGGACATGATTGTGGCGTTCTCGCAAGGCAAGGTTGATCCCGAGATGTTCGCCAATTACTCACCGGGCGCCAGGCGCTACGCGGTTATCTGGGACGACGTCATCAAAAATGCGGAGGCTTTCAACGACCCAGGTGTGTTCACAGCTTTTCACGCCTTTGAATGGACGTCGCTCGTGAGCGGGGCAAACATGCACCGCAATGTCATCTTTCGTGACGACGCGGACCGGGTACGACAGGTGGTGCCGTTCACAACCTTCCCACCAATTGGCAGCACGGATCCACTCGATCTATTCAAGTACCTTGAGGAATACGAAACAAAGACCAATGGTGCAGTAATGGCATTCGCGCATAACGGCAATTTGTCGAATGGCATCATGTTTCCGGTAGACAGGCAGTACACGGGTAAAAAGATCGACAAGTTCTATGTCGAGCAGCGCGCCAAATGGGAACGCATGTACGAGATCACCCAGATTAAGGGCGATGGTGAAGCCCATCCGTTCCTGTCCCCGGACGACGAGTTTGCCGATTACGCAACCTGGGACGTCGGCAATCTCGACGTGTCCGAAGCCAAGACGGACGACATGCTCGCGGGTGAATATGCGCGCGAAGCGCTGAAAAACGGTCTGGTGCTGGAAAGCAAACTGGGAACCAACCCGTACAAGTTCGCTTTCACCGGTGCGACAGACAGTCACACATCGCTTTCCACAGCGGAAGAAAGCAACTTCTGGGGCAAGCATGCCGGGTATGAACCGGCACCCGAACGACTAACCCATCCGTTCATGAAAACTGAGCAGGGTGAGATTTTCGCCTGGCAAATGGTCGCGTCGGGCATCACAGCGGTCTGGGCAAATGAAAACACCCGCTCCTCGCTTTTTGACGCAATGGATCGCAAAGAAATATACGCGACAACAGGCCCCCGCATCCGGGTGCGTTTCTTTGGCGGTTGGGACTTCGGTCTCGAAGACATCTCCCGCCGCGAACCGAGTGTTCGTGGGTATGAGAAGGGCGTGCCGATGGGTGCGGATTTGCCGCGGCGGCCTGACGGCGAGAAATCTCCGAGCTTTATGGTGTTTGCGCTTCGCGATGTCATTGGTGGCAATCTTGATCGAATCCAGATTGTTAAGGGCTGGCTCGATAGTGATGGTGAAACCCAAGAGAAGGTCTACGACGTTGTCTGGTCAGGTGATCGCGAGCCAGGGGCTGACGGACGGCTGCCGGCGGTCGGTAACACTGTTGATGTAGCGAGGGCGACCTTTACGAATGCCATCGGCGTAAGCGAGTTGGGAACCGTCTGGATCGACCCTGATTTCGATCCGGCAGAACGTGCCTTCTACTACGCGCGCGTTCTCGAAATTCCTACGCCGACCTGGTATGTGTATGACGGATACCGATTCGGTGTCGATATTCCGGCGGACGCTCCCACGAGTCACCAGGAACGTGCCTATACGTCGCCAATCTGGTACACGCCTTAGGATCTGGAATGGTCATCTTCGATTTGTGGATTCCATACTGGATGAGTAATGGACCGCTGCGCATGAGCCAGTGGTCAATAGGTATTTTTTCCAATTGCTCAGGACAGGCCTGACGCCGAAAATAATAAGCTCTGGTTAAGTTCAAGAGGCGCCGGATCGAAGACAGGCATGTAAGGCGATGAATACCTGTTCTGTGCCGTGACGTTGCAACGTTGCGGTCAAGTATGGCAACGCCAGGTAGCGGATTATCGACAGTAATACCTGAACCGGCGACGGACATTTCGCATCAATGCGTTCAGAGGAGTCAGATCTTGCGGCGTATTTTTTCAGGTCTTGGTGTATTCATGACGACCGTCGTGATGTTTGCCGCTGCCGGATGTAACGGCGATCGTCCTGCAATTACGCCGCCTCCGCCGCCACCTGCGATCGAGGGGACGATCTCGGGGCAACTGCTGGTGCCGCCGAATCAGCAGCTCGAGGTGGAGCCGAACGAAACTCTGAATCAGGCACAGGACATGGGACGAGGTGTCCGTCTTGCCGGCACGGCGGCAGTTGGCGACGCAGGATTTCCATTGGCGGGGGTGAACGCAGAAGCGCAAGACCTGTATCGGTTGAACACGTCAGGGCCGGTGCGTGTGACGTTGACGATCGGCGCAAATGATTTGCTCACGTACGACCCCGCAAGCCAGACAATCACAGAGATTATCAACGACCTGGACCTCGTGCTGCTTGACGACCAGGGCAACGTCGTCACTTTCTCCGAAGGGCTGATCAGGAACGAGACGATAGATGTTCCGACCCCGGGCGAATATTTTATAGGGGTTCGGGCTGCCAAGGGAGCTAGCCCTTACGTCGTTGCTGTAGATCCGGTGCTATATGGATCGAGCAGTGGTGCGCCGCCGCCAGCGGCTGCCGCAGTTTTTGCGGACCTGGTCCCCGGCGAGGTGCTGATGAAACAGAGGGCCGGCAGCCCGTCCTCGATGCAGAAGCTAAACGAGATGGCCAGGAGCAACGGTGCGATTTACGTGAAAACGTTACCGCCCTCTGTTGATGTGCTGAAGGTTGCGCTCTCCGGGTACACGTCGCGATTACAACTCGGCCTGGTAGACAGCAAGCTCGATCCGGCAGCGAACGGGGAGCATTTGCTCAGGGCGGCGACCGCAGAGGTTGTCGCCCGGTTGCAGGCCGACCCGGACGTTGCCTGGGCGCAGCCGAACTATCTGCGTAAACCACAAATCGTTCCAACCGACGAGTTGTATTCAAAGCAGTGGCACTACGAGCAGATCAACCTGCCGGATGCCTGGGATACGACCACGGGCTCGGACAACATCATCGTTGCAGTCCTCGACACGGGAATACTGTCGGACCACCCGGACCTCGCCGGTCGCCTGATAGCGGGATATGACTTCGTCAGCGACCCGACCAGGGCGCAGGACGGCGATGCGCTTGACCCCGACGCCGAAGATCCGGGTGACGATCCCAACAACCAAAGCAGCAGTTTTCACGGAACCCACGTTGCCGGGACCATCGGCGCCTCGACCAACAACGGTATTGGCGTGGCCGGGGTGACCTGGCAGACGCGCATCATGCCGGTGCGTGTGCTTGGTGCACACGGTGGGACGTCCGCGGAAGTGGCGCAGGGGATCCGTTTCGCGGCAGGCCTGCCAAACGAGTCGGGAACGTTACCCGCTGAAGCGGCGCACGTGATCAACATGAGCCTCAGCGGCGTCGGCATCAGCCCGGTTGAGCAGGAGGCTGTTACGGCTGCCCGTGGGGCAGGGACTGTTGTCATCGCCGCAGCAGGAAATGACAACTCGCCGGGCGAATATTCCCCCGCCAGCCTCGATGGCGTCATCTCTGTTTCGGCTGTTGGTGCCGCGGGGAACATAACCCCCTATTCAAACTACGGCGCCACTATTGACGTGGCTGCGCCTGGCGGCGAATTCTTTGATGCCGACAACGATGACAACCCGGACATGGTCCTTAGCACTTTGGGTGACGACGCAGGCAACTATTTCTACAACTACTACCAGGGAACATCGATGGCCTCCCCGCACGTGGCCGGGGTCGTCGCACTCATGCTTGCCGTCAATCCGGCGCTTACGCCTGATGATATCGATATGCTGCTCGCGGGAACGCATCCGGACACCTCGACACGCATCACGCGCGACCTCGGACGCGCGGGCAGGGACAATTACTATGGGCATGGACTGATTGATGCCGCAGCGGCCGTATTAGCCGCCGGCGAGGTTGCCGGGGGCGGCGGCCCGGGGCCAGGTTCCGTTGGATCGAGACTGTCGGTGTTCCCTGCGTCGCTGGAATTCCGCAATTACCTGAGAGCGCTACCGCTTGATGTCAGCAATGGAGGTGCCGGGACATTGAACATTACCTCGGTCACAAGCGACGCGTCCTGGCTTGTGGCGGCACCGACCTCGGGTGAGGCACCGTTGACCATCGACGTGTCAGTAGATCGCAGCGGTCTCATCGACGGAAGCTACTCGGGAACGATCCAGATACAAACAGATGCGAGCGACGGGGAATCGACTGAATCTGTCAACATTGCAATGACTGTTGGTGGTTTGAGTTCGGGCGATGTCGGGCAGATGATCGTCCGCCTGCTCAGTGAGGACGGCTCGCAGATACTCCAGGAGGTCGTGACTGATGCGTCGCAGGACTACTCGTATGCATTCACTGCAGTGGGTCCGGGTACCTATGTCGTGAAAGCCGGAACGGATCGGGACGGTGACAATATGATCTGTGACATAGAAGATGCTTGCGGCATTGCACCGACGACGGTAATCGTCAATGCTTCAGGGGATGGCATCGCAGATGTAGACATCCTGGTTACCTCGGGCTCGGGTCAGCAGACGTTGCCGATAGAAAATGAATCCCAATAGTGGCGTCCGACTACCGCTGACGGTGCACAACGTCATTTGGTGCCCAGATGAGGACTTGAACCTTCACCTACTTACGTAGACCAGGACCTGAAGAAGGTTGTGCATTTTCCGAAAGAGATACGAGACTATTTTCTAAACTTGCCTAAAAAGAAAAAAACATCCTAGCGGGAGCTGAATGAATCTGATTGGTGCCCAGAACACGGCTCCTGAATTAAAACTAGATTTGATAAAACTTAGATGATTTAAGGTCATTGAGGGCGGGCTACCTAGTGTCCGCTTTTCCCAGAAGCGGATATTAGAAAAGGCAAAGTTAAGGCAATTTGGGTGGCCGCTTTCGGCCAAAAGCATTAGTAATCGGGCGGGTCTTTCGAGACCTTGTTCCCAGTACGATGGTAGTACAAATCATCAAGGGAGAATGCCATGACTTACTATGCCGGACTCGACGTTTCACTGCGAACCGTTAACATTTGCGTCATTGATGATCAGGGTGAGCTTGTTGCAGAAACCAAGCTTGCCTCTGATGTTCAGGACATGGTTGCTTATCTGGATGATCTTGATCTGGTTGTCGAAACTGTTGCGCTGGAAGCAGGCACGCTCACTCAGTATCTAACCTACGGACTGCAATCAGCGGGCTTTGAAGTTATCTGCATGGAAGCACGCCAGGTCAAAGGCGCACTCTCGGCGATGCGCAATAAGACCGATAAACACGATGCCCGCGGTATTGCCCAGATCCTGCGCTCTGGCTGGTATAGCCGTGTGCATGTAAAGAGCATGCAGAGCCACCACATCAGGATGTTGCTCTCCAGTCGCAAAGCGGTCCTCAGCAAATGCGTGGATCTCGAGAACGAGGTGCGCGGTCTGTTCAAGATCTTCGGTATCAAGTTACCGCCAAAGCTTGGCCATGGCGCCTTCGACAACGCCGTGCGTGACATCATCGAGGTCGATGAGACACTGTCGCACGCATTATTGCCACTGCTTGATGCGCGCCTGGTTCTTTACCAGACTTTTCGCGTCCTCGATAACCGCACCCGTCATCTGGCAAACGATGATCCCGTCTGCGTTAGGCTCATGAGCGTTCCCGGTGTCGGCTTTATCACTGCACTCACCTTCAAGGCAGGTGTCGACGATCCCACTCGTTTCAAACGATCGCGAACAGTAGGCGCTCACTTCGGACTCACGCCCAGGCGCTTCCAGTCTGGCGAAATGGACATCGAGGGACATATCTCCAAATGTGGTGACGCTGATGTGCGCAGCACACTTTACACCGCCGCCAATGCCTTGCTCACCCGAAGCTCACGCTGGTCACCATTGAAAGCCTGGGGAATGAAGTTGGCCAAAACACGGGGACATCGAAAGGCGGTCATTGCTGTCGCCAGAAAACTTGCCGTCATCCTGCACCGGGTATGGATCGACGACACTCAGTTCCGATGGGGTACCGAGGGAGTCAGGTCATGAAATAACGACTCGCTTTACCTCAGAAGATGCGTCCCGGCGTGGACGTGGTCTGGATGAAGCCGTGTACGTCCGCTGTGCTTAAAAAGCACGTCCAAAAGCCTGGCTCTCCAAACCGTCCAACCAATGCCTGCAGCGGCTGACTACAATCAGTACCGACTGCGAAGAGAAGTGTGACCCACGCCAAGACGCGACCAAAATAATGCCATATTTAATGGCAGCTTGACATCATTGCCCGATTAGAGAAGCGGACATCGATAAGTACAAACCCGGATGGATGGGTCCTTCCCACCTTGTAAAATTCCCGAGATGAACGGCTGCTATTGACTGCGACATCAGGAGTGTTACGCAATGAAAACTATTCGTTTTCCCGTACTTAGAATTACCGTTGGTGTTTTTTTCGTGAGCCTGCTGCTCGCAAGCGCGAGCCAGGCCCAAACGGTAATTCTTGACGGTACTACAGCCACCGGTATCGAGGGCCTTCAAGTGAACCAGGTATCGTTTTATGACGTAACGTTCTTGACGGCTACCGCGAATACCGTCTACGGGACGAATCCCAATCAGATTTTCCCATTTCCCGGCAGTGCGGAAGCAGAATTAGCGGCGGTCGCTGTGAACATCGCTCTTGATATGAGCGTCGCTGATAGAGTTGGTGAAGCCGATCCGGGAGAAAGGGTGTTTAATATTGGATGGGGGGTTAATGAGGCGGAAACCGGCATCTGGGCTACTAATGGCACGTTTGTAAATACAACAAATAATTGGATTGGCCCCGGTGACCGCGAATTGATTAGTTTTGGCACTGCAGTGGTTTATGCCGTTTTCACTAAAGTTTCACCACCAGACACCCAGCCACTGACGGCCGATGCGGGCGGTCCCTATAATACCTCGGTCGGCGTCGAGGCAACCTACAACGGTAGCGCATCCCAGCCCGCCGAGGGCGGCAGCATCGTTTCCTACGCCTGGGACTTCGGTGAGGGCGGTACCGCCACTGGCGAGATAGTGACATACACCTACACCGAAGACGGCGTATTCGACGTAACGCTGGTTGTCACTGACGATACCGACGCAACTGACGACGACGTAACCGAGGCCACTGTGGCCATAAACAACCTGCCGCCGGTGGCCAATACCGGCGGACCTTACAGTGGGTTGGACGGCAATCCAGTAGCCTTCGACGCTAGCGGTTCCAGTGATCCGGAAGGCGGCGGTCTTCGGTACGACTGGGTCTGGGGTGATGGCGAAGTGAGTAGCGATACCGGGGTAACTACGACCCACATCTATAATACTACCGCGGATACTGAGATTTTTAATGCAAACCTTACGGTCACGGATGCTGGCGGTTTGCAAGACACGGATGGCACACAGGTAACGATCGGTGCTGCCAATCAGCCCCCGACGGCCAATGCCGGCGGTCCCTACGATGGAGTAGTTGCCGTTGCCGTTGCATTCGACGGCACCGGTTCCGTTGATCCGGACGGCCAGATATCAAGCTACGATTGGAACTACGGTGATGACTCGCCAATCGATGTCGATGCCGGGCCAACCCCGAGCCACAGCTATGCTGCAAGTGGCACATGGACTGTGACGCTGACGGTCAGCGACGCCGAAAATCTGACAGGCTCGGATGAGACCGTGGCTGTCATCATTGTGGAAAGCAATGAGCCCCCTGTGGCCGATGCGGGCGGTCCCTACAATGGTGAGGTCGGTGTTCCGGTAACCCTGGATGCTACCGCTTCCATGGCCGCTGGCGATGGCGAGATCGTGCAATACGACTGGAACTATGGCGATGGCACAGACAACGATGTCGATGCCGGGCCAACGCCGAGCCATACCTATGACACGGCGGGCACATTCAGCGCCGTGGTGACGGTCACGGACAACAACGACCTGACCGATTCAGCTAGCGGCGGCGTCTCCATCAGTGCAGGCGCTGAACCACCGATAGCCGATGCAGGCGGTCCTTATTCGGGTGTGACAGGTGTTGCCGTTGACTTCGACGGCACCTTGTCTGCTGATCTGGACGGCGAGATCGTGCAATACGACTGGGACTATGGCGATAGCACAGGCATCGATGTCGATGCCGGGCCAACGCCGAGCCACATCTATACTGACGCCGGCACCGGACCGTACACGGTGACCCTGACGGTCACCGATGACGACAGTTTGACCGACACGGATGGCACGACGGCTTCCATCGATCAGCCCAATCAGCCCCCAATGGCCGATGCAAACGGCCCGTATACCGGAACAGTTAATGTTGCTGTTACTTTCGACGCTACCGCTTCCACTGACGATGGCGAGATCGTGCAATACGACTGGGACTATGGCGATGGCACACCCGTCGCTGACAATGTCGGGCCAACCCCGAGCCATGCCTACGCCACGGAAGGCTTGTTCAGACCCGTTGTGATAGTCACCGATGACGTCGGTTTGCAAGATGCAACTGGCAGCCTCGTCTACATCGCTGCTCCGGTCAATAATCCGCCGGTGGCCGATGCAAACGGCCCGTATACCGGAACGGTTGACGTTGCTGTTACTTTCGACGCTACCGCTTCCACTGACGATGTCGTGCGATATGACTGGAACTATGGCGATGGCACAGTCGTCGCTGACGATGTCGGGCCAACGCCGAGTCATATCTACACCACGGAAGGCTTGTTCAGAGCCGTGGTGTACGTCACCGATGACGTCGGTTTGCAAGATGCAACTGGCAGCCTCGTCTTCATCGATTTGCCAGCTCAGGATCCGGTGGCCGATGCAGGCGGTCCGTACACGGGAGCGGCGGGTGTTGCCGTAAACTTTGACGGTAGCGCTTCGATTGACCCGGACGGCGACATTACGCAATACGACTGGGACTACGATGATGGTAGTCTGATTGACCTCGATGCCGGGCCAACGCCGAGCCACGTCTACGCTGATTCCGGCGTATACAACCCCACCCTGACAGTCACCGATAACGACTTCAGGACTGGCTCGGATGAGACCTCGGCTTCAATCGGTGCCGGCAACCAGGCGCCGCTGGCCGATGCGGGTGGCCCGTACCCGGGAGTGAAGGATATTGCCGTGACTTTCGACGGCACTGGTTCCCGTGATCCGGATGGCGGCAGCCTCGTGTACTCCTGGGACTTTGGTGATGGCAGCTCGCTCGGCAGTGGGGCAAGCCCAACCCACACATACACGACGGCCGGCGTACGGAATGTGATCCTGACTGTCACAGATGACGAGGCTACGCCCGCCTCGGATAGTGCAGCCGCGCTTATCGCTTCAGGCACTACGCCTCCGGTGGCCGCTACAGGTGGGCCGTATGAAGGCTCTGCAGGTGTCCCCGTTTACTTTGACGGCACCGACTCCAGCGATCCGGATGGCGGCAAACTCCGCTATGCCTGGGACTTTGGTGATGACACTACAGCGAGTGGCGCAATGCCGACCCACACCTACGCCGTGAACGGCACGTTCGATGTGACCCTGACGGTCATAGACGACTCCGCCAGGACCGACACGGATAGCACATCGGCTGTTACCCAGGCGATGGCTGATCTCGGTGTGGAATCAGTCGTGA